>Ga0256837_1000050_pt1 | contig 102827 bp, 99 predicted proteins | sample 4562384metaG_FD_185976 | JGI IMG/M metagenome (GOLD analysis project Ga0256837, IMG submission 185976) | Hydrothermal vent microbial communities from Guaymas Basin, Mexico - 4561-384 | ecosystem: Environmental > Aquatic > Marine > Hydrothermal vents | place: Mexico: Guaymas Basin | collected...
TATGCTCTCTCATAAAAACCTAGTAACAAATGCACTCTCAACATATGAGAAGCTTACTATTACATCAGATGACACTTTTCTATCTATCTTACCACTTGCACATACCTTAGAGTGTACTGTTGGCCTTTTAGTACCACTCCTTCATGGTGCACGTGTTGAGTACATAGACAAAGCACCTACACCAAGTGTTCTTCTTAAAGCACTCAGTATCACAAAACCGACAATGATGGTAAGTGTACCTCTTATTATAGAAAAGATATATAAGAACAAAGTGTTACCAAAATTTACAGGCTCGTTTCTTATGCGAACACTCTATGGTATCCCATTTTTTAGAAAGAAACTTAATAAAGTTGCTGGTAAAAAACTCATAGAGACCTTTGGTGGTAGACTTCGTTTTTTTGGTATTGGAGGAGCTGGAATTTCCCCTTATGTTGAAGAGTTTTTAAAAGAGGCTGAATTCCCATACATCATAGGGTATGGTCTTACAGAGACAGCACCCCTTCTTGCTGGTACAGTTTTAGGGAAAGAGGTAAAACTTCGTTCAACGGGAACTGCTTTTCCGCATGTAGAAGTAAAAATAAAAGATCCAGACCCGGAAACAGGTTCAGGAGAGTTACTCTTTAAGTCTCCTAGTGTAATGCTTGGATACTATAAAGATGAGCAACAGACAGCGGAAGTTTTTGAAGATGGCTGGTTTAAAACAGGTGACCTTGGTTATGTTGATGAAGATGGATATATCTTCATCAATGGTCGAAGTAAGAATGTTATCATAGGGAGTGGTGGAGAGAACATCTTTCCAGAGCAGATAGAAGCGACTATAAATCAGAATGAAGTTGTTCTAGATGCACTTGTTATGATGAGAGAAGATAGACTTATCGCAAAAGTACACCTTGACTATGAACTTATAGATAAAATGTTTGAAGCAGATAACACTCCAGATGCTGCAGTAAAAGAGAAGATACATGCCCTACTTGAAGAGATGCGAAAAGATGTAAATACTAAAGTAGCTAGTTACTGTAAAATGGTGAAGTTTGTAGAGCAGATAGAGCCATTTATAAAGACACCGACGAAGAAGATAAAACGGTTCTTATATGTAGATTAAAAAGCGGATGTGAGACTTTAGTCTCACTTAAAAAGTGCAGCTAAAGCAGCAGATCCAAAAGAGGAGTTTCTACTCAGAAACTCTATAAATTAGCTTTCCAGCCAACTCCATATAAACACTCTTTTTAAGTTCTTCAACTTCTTCAAAATTACTGTAAGGGTATGAACCTATTAACTTGTCTAGAGTCTCATAATCATGTACTTCACCAAGAAGTTTTTCCATAATTGCAACACGTTGTACAAGGTTGTCAAATTCATCTTTAATAAGATCCTGACTTAAATTTGACTGGATATCCCAGTATCTTGATTGTGGTGTTCCTGCGAAGATATCATCTTCATCTTCAAAAAGTGCATCATATTTGCCCATGTAAAAATCCTTTATTTTATCTATTTTGTAATTTTAGTATCTCTAGTTGAACTGTGGTTGAACAAAAGGAATTACTTGTTTTTTACGACTTAAAACACCATCTAGCCAAACTTGATTGTTTTCTAGTTTTACATTAAATGCTCTCTCTATTTTAGTAGCATCATCACTTACACAAAGCAGTTGAGAACCCTCTTTCATTATATCAGTAAGAAGAACAAGCATTGTGTGTAAACCCTCTTCCTCTTTCATAGCTACCATATCAGCATAAATCTCATCTTTTCTACTATCTAGTGCAGAGATATCAATCATCTCAAGTTGATTTACACCAACCTTGTTACCATTCATATCAAAAGCTTTATAATCTCTACTGTTTAGATCTCTAGCACTTGCACCTTCTGTTGCCGATTTTACTATAAACATATCCATAGCAAGCTTTTTATAATCTTCAATACCTGCTATTTTTGCAAGCTCTTTTACTGCTTTTGTATCTACTTTTGTACATGTTGGAGATTTGAAAATTACTGTATCACTTAAGATAGCAAGCATCATCATTCCTGCAATCTCTTTAGGTATCTCTACATTATAAGCCTGATACATCTCATATACTACAGTGTTAGAACAGCCAATAGGTCTTATCCAACACTCTAAAGGTGTATCTGTTGTTAAATCACCTAATTTATGGTGATCTACTATACCTAAAATTGTTGCTTGCATAATATCACTAGGAGCTTGAGCTTTATCTGAGAAGTCTATTAGATAAACATCTTCACCTGCTACGGAAGTTTTTAAGTCTGGAATTTTTGAAGCATATCCAAACTGTTCAAGTATAAATGCTGTCTCAGCAGAAATTTCACCTTGACGAGTTGGTATACAATCTTCACCAAGTTTATTTTTTAAATAAGAGAGAGAGATAGCCCCAATAATAGAGTCACTATCTGGACTTGTATGTCCAAAAACATAAGTTGACATTCGTATAGCCTTTAATAATTTTTTGCAATTATACTATAACTTTTATATACTTTTGAGTCTTTTTATTTTTGTTTTATACTCACCCATCATAGAGTTAATAGCTTCAATATCAAAATTATCTATATTTTCTATAAGTGTTTGAGCATATGAAACTAGCGGGGTAATATTGTATTTTTTAGCTAGAGTAGCTAACTCTCCAGCAAATACTTTCATACTATTTAAATCATTTGTTGCCACTGCTTTTAAAAAAAGTTGTGCTACACCTTTTGAGTGAAGTTGTAAAAACTCTTTTATCTCTTCTCGTTTCATATTAGAAAACTCATTTGTATTTTCTAAAGTTGACTTTACACCATTTTGCATTTGGTTAGATGTATTGAGTATTTTTATAGCTATTTTAAATAATTCTACTTTAGAGAGTGGTTTTTTTAGATGCCCCACGACATTAGCACCACCAGTCATAAAATCAATATTTTTCAGACTTGTGGATGTTAATGTAACAAGAGGTGCTTTACTCATTTTAGCTATAACTTTTGAAACAGCATTATCATCAACACTCAAAATATTTATATCAATAAATATCAAATCATATTTAGTTACAGCAAGTGATTCAATAGCCTGTCTTGGATGATCATAAGTAAATACCTTTACCGAAGAGTTAAGAAATGCATCTTTTATTATCTCTCTACTCTCATCAGTATCATCGACAACCATAATGTTAGCACCACTTGGACGGATAAGAGAAAAATCAACTTTTACACTATCCTCTTGAACGGCATCATTTGAAAGAACAATCTCTACACCACGTAAAGAGAATGTAAAAGTAGAACCTATCTCTAAACGACTATTAACTGTAATATCTCCATTCATGATTCTTGCCACTTTTCTGTTGATAGAAAGACCTAAACCGGTACCTTGAAACTCTACTTCATTAGCATTCTCACGTTTTTCGAAAATTTCAAATATCTTTTGATGATTTATAGCATCAATACCCATTCCACTATCTGTAACAACTATAGAAAAATCAAGTGTATGCTGTACTTTATCATACTTATCTACAACAACTCTTACTTTTATATATCCCTTTTGTGTAAACTTGATTGCATTATCTATAAGGTTAATTAAAATTTCTTTGATTCGTGCATCATCAACAATCAATGAGTTTGGAAGTTTTTCATCAATTTCTAAAGTAAGTTCTAATCCTTTATTAAAAGCGAGTGCTTTTTGCTCATTTACAATTAAATTAAATAAAAGATGTATATCTACTGCTTTCTCTTTTATTTCAAAAGAACCCGATTCTAATTTGGAAAGTTCAATTATATTATCCATTAAAGCTAAAAGCTTATGACCAGATGCAAAAATATTTTTTGCATATGATTGTCGTGTTTTATCCTGTAAATCATGAACTAACATATCAGCAAATGCTAAAATAGAGTTCATCGGTGTTCTAATCTCATGCCTTATATTTGACAAAAAATCATATTTTACTTGTGTTGCATCTTGAGCTATACTTTTTGTCTCTTGAATCCTCTGTTTCTGTTTTAGAACTTGCTCTTCTAAAGATTCAATTTTTTTAAGCTGCTGACGCATAAATCCAGTACTCTGTATCTCTTCTTTTTCTTTAAGACGTTCTTTTAAATCTAACACTTCTTTGTCTAGTTGAGAAACTCTCGTCTGAGACTCTTGAAGCTCTGTTTCAAGCTCTTTTATTTTTTTAGAACTTTTAGGTAAAATATTATTTATGAACATACATCAGCTTCAACTATCTCTTTAAATGATTCTAAATGGTCACTAAAAAGTTGCACAAGTCTTGGATCAAATTTAATACCACTTAATTTTATGATATGACTTGCCGCTTCTTCAAAACTCCATGCTTTTTTATAAACTCTTTCCTGTGTTAAGGCATCTAATACATCAGCAATAGCAACTATACGAGCAAAGATATGTATCTGTTCCCCTTTTATTCCACGAGGATATCCACTCCCATCATAATTTTCATGATGCTCATATGCAATCACCTTTGCAGCCTTTATAATTTTTCTATCAGATTTTTTTAAAATTTTTATCGCATGAGCGGGATGCTCTTGCATAATAGCAAACTCTTCATCAGTCAGTTTTCCTGGTTTATGAAGAATTTTATTGTCGATAAATATCTTTCCAATATCATGGAGAGGTGCTGCTAGACAAAGAGTCTCTACTTCATAAGAGATTAAGTTTCCTTCTAATAAACCTAACTGTTTAGATATATTCGCCACACGCTTAACATGACATGCCGTTTCACCACTATCCGCTTCCATTATTTCTGTAAGCATATAAATAATCTCTTTTTGAGAGAGCTCTAAATCAGTATAATGTTTAGTTTTAACTACATCTATTTCATTATTAAGCTTTTTATTGTCACGTTTTAACTCTCTTCTATATCTATAAAGTTCTAAGTGGTTTGCAACTCTGGATTTAAGTTCTACTGCATGAAAAGGTTTTGTTACATAATCAACTGCACCTATATTAAATCCCTCTTCAATGGAATTTATATCTACCCTTGCTGTTAAAAATATTATAGGTGTATCTTGGATTACTGGAGAGTTTTTAATTATTTTTGCAAGCTTAAAACCATCAATCCCTGGCATCATTACATCAAGAAGCAAGAGATCAAAACGCTTTGTTTTTATTATATCTATCGCTTGTTGGCCATTGAGGGCAAAAGAAAAATTATAGCTGTCATTTTTTAGTATACTAATTGCAACTTTTATATTCTCACTAACATCATCAACAATAAGTATCTCATATTTATTATTCATTGCAATCCAATTTATCTAAATTATTCCATCTTATTATACAACTATTTATCCAATAGTATGCAGTGCTAACTCTTTTTTAAGATATTCACCTGTAAATGAGCCTGTTTTTTCATGTGTAGCAGCTAATTCTTCAGGAGACCCTTCTGCAATAATAAGTCCACCCCCACTTCCACCTTCAGGTCCCATATCTATAACATAATCTGCATTTTTAATCATATCTAGATTATGTTCTATAATGAGCATAGAGTTACCTAACTCTACAAACTTATGAAGTACATTTGTTAGTCTATCAACATCTGCAAAATGAAGTCCCGTTGTCGGTTCATCTAAAATATAGAGTGTTTTTCCTGTATCTTTACGACTTAACTCTTTTGCAAGTTTTATACGTTGTGCTTCACCACCTGAGAGTGTCACAGCGTTTTGTCCTAGAGTTATATAACCAAGACCAACATCAACAAGTGTTTTCATTTTTAAATTTATTTTAGGGATAGGTGCAAAAAATTCATACGCTTCATCAACACTCATAGCAAGTACATCAGCAATTGTTTTCCCTTTGTAAAAGACTTCTAAAGTCTGTTCATTATAACGAGTTCCATGACACGTATCACACTTGACTAAAATATCCGGTAAGAAATGCATCTCTATCTTTATCTCACCCTCACCTTGACACTTCTCACAACGACCACCTTTGACATTAAAACTAAAACGCGATGTTGTATATCCTCGTATCTGAGACTCTTTTGTTTGACTAAAGAGATTTCGTATTTCATCCATTACACCTGTATAGGTTGCAGGGTTTGAACGAGGAGTACGGCCTATAGGACTCTGATCAAGATAAATAACCTTATCCACATTCTCTAGTCCAGTTATCTCGACACCTGCCACCTTATTTACTTTCCTTGCATGATTTAAAAGTTCACGAGCAGTTGGCAGTAATGTTTGAAGCATCAGTGAACTTTTACCACTTCCACTTACACCGGTGATACAGACAAAGTTATTAAGTGGAATTTTTGCACTAAGGTTTTCTATATTGTTAAGAGTGACATTTTTAATCTCGATAAATTTATCTTGTTTACGTCTATAGAAGTACTCTATCTGTTTACGACCATAAAGATAGTCAGCAGTCAGAGTTTTTGCCTTTTTCAGTTTTTCTAATGTTCCAGAGAAGACAACATTACCACCAAACTTTCCAGCACCCTCACCAATATCAATAATAAAGTCTGCGTTTTCAATAGTCTCTTTATCATGCTCTACAACTATGACACTATTACCCTTCTCTTGAAGAGAACGAAGTGTTCTTATGAGTTTAAGAGTATCACGTTCATGTAGACCGATACTAGGCTCATCAAGAACATATAAAACACCCGTTAAACCAGAACCTATCTGCGATGCTATACGAATACGTTGTGCTTCACCACCAGAGATAGTTCGAGCATCTCGACCAAGAGTAATATAACCAAGACCAACATCATGTAAAAAGTATAAACGCTCACGTATCTCATTTAAAATAGGAGCTGAGATTTGAACATCTTTTGCATCCATATATTTAAAATGCTCTTCATCTGCAAACCACTCATAAGTTTTACTAATTGGCATTTTTAAAAGATCAGCTATACCTTTCTCCCCCACACGCACCGCTAAACTCTCACGTTTAAGACGATGTGATTCACAGATGTTACAGACCTTTTCACTCATATAGTCTGCTAACTCTTTTTCATCTTTGAACATATCGTAGGCTATACGGATTATTCCAGGAAAAAGGCGTTTTACCTCATGTTTTTTCCAAAGAAAAGTTACTTCTTCAATATTTCCATGAAGTATCGCTTTTTTCTGGTGCTCCTCTAGCTCTGAGTAAGGAACTGTAATATCTATCTTATTATGAGCACAAAAACCTTTTAAAAATGTGAAGTAGTAGCCTTTGTTAAAGCCATAAACAATTTTTACAGCACCCTTCTCTATACTTAAGTCTTGATCTATAATTTTATCTTGATCTAGTGCATAACGAAGTCCTAAACCATCACACTCAGGACATGCTCCCTTAGGTGAATTAAAAGAGAAAGAGAGTGGTTCAAGAGGATCAAAACTTATCTTACAATCAAAACATGCATTGTGTTCTGAGTAGTGCATATGTGCTTTACAATCTAACTCTTTATGGTTTAATATCTCAATTTCAAGCTCACCATAACTCTCTTTTAAAGCCTTCTCAACATCAGCAGCAATTCTCTCTTTGTTCTCTTCTTTAACTACAACTCTATCTACTACAACTTTGATAGTATGCTTCTTCGTTTTAGAGAGTTCTATCTCTTCATCTAAACGTACCATTACACCATCTATCATTGCACGTACATAGCCTTTATGAACAAGTGACTCTAGCATATCTGCATAAGAACCCTTCTTCTCTCTTACAAGTGGAGCGAGCAGAACAAGTTTCGCACCTTCTGGTAGTTTTGCAACTTCACCAATAATATCTGAAGCAGACATCTGAGAGATAACTTTATGACATTTATGACAATGCTGTACTCCAACACGAGCAAAAAGAAGTCTAAAGTAGTCATATATCTCTGTAATAGTCCCCACTGTAGAACGTGGGTTTTTAGAAGTTGTTTTTTGGTCAATAGCTATAGCAGGAGTAAGTCCCTCTATCTTATCAACATCAGGCTTACCAACACGATCAAGAAACTGTCTTGCATAAGAGGAGAGAGACTCCATATAACGGCGTTGCCCTTCAGCATAAAGAGTATCAAATGCTAGTGTAGATTTTCCACTTCCACTAATACCTGTCATAACAACTAACTCATTCTTTGGTATAACTAAGTTTATATTTTTTAAATTGTTCTCTTTTGCACCCGTAATCGTAATAACATCTTTTTTTCTCAAATTAACTATCCTAAAATTATATAAATATTCTTTGTATTAAATATACTACTACAGCTAAGTAAAAAGCTACAAGTAGATTTTTTTGTAAGTTTGAACATACAGTGTCTTTTAACATTATACCTACATAAACACCAATCAAAGAAGCCATTCCTATAATTATGCCACTTTTATACTCAACATCTCCTTCTAGAGAGTGGGAGATAAGACCTGATATAGAGGAAAAAACAACAAAAAAGAGTCCAGAAGAGATGGCTTTTTTTAAAGGAACATGCAAGAAACCAACTAATATTGGAACAAGTATAATACTACCACCAACCCCAATTGTCATACTTAAAGCCCCCAAAGGGACCCCTATGCTAAAAAGGGTTAAACTCTTTACTTCTCTTTGATCTCTATGCTCTTTTGTTTTAAAAAACAGCCTAATAAGTGCAAATATGGCAAAACTTAAAAAAAGTACTTCTAAAGATTTTGCTGTAAAATATGAAGCGATATAACCACTCAGTAGTGCTCCTAAAAAACCACCTAAACCAATGATTAGTACCATAGGAATATCTAAGTTTCCTTTTTTATTATTTAAATAACTACCAAAAATAGAACTAAAAACCATCTGAACTACTGAAATACCTATAGCATCTTTTATCTCATAACCTAGGACTAAAAGTAAAGGCACTAAAATAGTTCCACCCCCTATTCCAAAAAAACCAGATAATATACCAACAATAGACCCAAGCAGTATAAGTTCTAACATCTTACTCCATAAATATTTTACGAATTATAGCATTTAATTTTGCTTTGTGTTTTGTTAAAGTATAATCTATGACAATAATGGTAAGGGTATAAAATGTTAACAAGTATTGAAAAAGCAACACGAAACTTCTGTATCCATCAGATACGAGATGAACATTCTATAAAAGATGGTGTTTCAAAAAAGAAAACACTCATCGCTTATATAGACATAGATACAGTAAATGGACATAAACATCGAGTCTATATCGCTTCAGATGAATCATTTATGCAGAAAATTTCGCTTCTTTTCTTAGAAGAGACTGAGAGCGATGAAGAGACACTCATTGATATGACTTTAGAGACAGCAAACCTAATTATAGGAAGTGCAAAAGTGATTGCAGAAGAAGCGAATGAAAATCCTTACACTATAAATACACCTCATTTTGAAAAGTTTGGAACATTTGACTTTGCTTATGATAGTGCAAAAACTCTCTCAATAGGCGATAATGAAATAAGTATTGCAATTAAGGAACTCCATGACTAGAAAATACAATGCAGCACATGAAACTCCTTTTGATGAAGATAAAGAACTTTCATGGATGGACTACTCGGGAATACTTGATATGGAAGTTGAATTTGTATCAGACCTTGGGGAGACACAACTCACTGTTAAAGAGATTCTCAAACTTGAAAAAGGGTCAATTATAGACCTAAAAAAACCTGCTGGAGAATCTGTTGAATCTTATGTAAATGGACGTATTTTGGGAAAGGGTGAAGTTATGGTTTATGAAAAAAATCTTGCTATTCGTATAAATGAAGTACTCGACTCAAGTGCTGTCTTATATCACCTTTCAAAAGAGCGTTTATGATTAAATACCTTCTAATCTTTTTACTTCCTCTCTCTCTCTATGCTTCTAAAATCCTAAGCTACAATATTTATGAACGAAGTGATAGAGCGGATGTCATGATTACATTTGACACACCCTATACTGGTGTTATCAAACAGAGTATAGGAAAGAACAGAATAGTTATCAAACTTGGTGATGCAACTATTGAATCTTCTAAAATAAAAAGAGTAAACTCTGATTTTTTACACTCTCTCACAATTACACCTCTAAAAAATAGAATTCAGATACTAGCCACTGTTTCTCCAAATGTTAGACTTATTGCTAGTAAAACTGCAGATGCTTATGGTTTAAGACTTCGTTTTACAAAAAAAACCCTATCACATAAAAAGAGTACAGACAGTGCTACTCCAAACCTCTCTTCTCTCCCAACAAAAAAAGGGACAGAGATATCTACAAGTTACTACATAGTTGTTGGAATGTTACTCATTGGTATCATTGTTCTTTTAATTTTAAAAAAGAAAATTATTACCAAAAATGAGAGTAAAAAACAGAGTAGCTGGCTATTTAATGAGAATAATAAAGATGCACAAGAGAACTCTTTAAAAAACGAGAAAACAGTAGCAAACTTTACACAAACTGATAAAAATGTTTCTATTAGATTTCAAAAAAATATTAACAGTTCAAATAGTGTTGTAATGCTTGATTTTGGAGATGAGAGCTATTTAGTATTAATGGGTAATAGTAATATTTTACTTGATAAATTTAAAGAGAACAAACCCTCTTCTCAACAGGAGTTTGACAGTATCCTTCAAGAGAGAAACCAGGAGTTAGAAGATTTTTTAGGTACCCCAAATAGAGAGGAAGATAATTTTAAAAAAGAGCCTCTTCAAGCATATAAAGAGAGAGCTGCATCACTTATATATAGTGATGAGGCTTAAACCTTTTGAGAGTCTTTAAAACGCTCTTTTAAGAGCTTTTTTACTACATTAACATTTGCTAGTGTCATTTCATAAGAGTCATCCATCTGTTTATTGATATGAAAGACTTCAGTTACAGTAATTCCATAAGGATCTTTTTTCTCTTTAGAAACTTTTGAATCTTCTATAGTGTAGAGATAAAGCTTTTTACGTCCAGTTTGAAGATAATATGTTAAATAGATCTCATCAGAGTGCTTTTTCTCTAAAGCAACAATAACTCTTTGATCCTCTTTATACTCATCAGTTAAGTTAAGTAATTTTTTTGCATCTATAATAGTAAGATACCCAACATAAAATTTATTATATAGATCATGATATCGCTGTATTTTAGGGTTCATTAAAAAGTTTAAATCAACTATATGTTTCTTATGAGAATGGAGAGTCTTAGTAATCCAACTCATAGTATTATAGTATCTAAAAGGATGTAGTTTTAGCTCATGTGCTTCTATCATTCCTTTACCATTTATTTTCTCTTTAGGCTGAAGCTTTCGCTTCTCTTTAGAAGTAATATACTCTAAAACATTCTCTGCACAAAACTCTTTTGTAAACCATACTTTACAGTAGTCAGGAAACTGTTTAGCACCTGTAGCACCATCATTTAAAATAATTAAAGATTTGATAACATAATTTGGAAAAATAATCTCTAAAAGTGCTTTTTTCTTCCGTAATCTTCGGCGAAGTTTTAATACAGACTTTACTAAAGTCATCTCAACAAAATAAAGTTCATTCTCTGTTGTAACAAACATAGCATCAAACTCACTAATCTCACGAGACTTAGTTCTGTAAACTATCTGCTCTTTTTCACTTATAGAGAGTGTATTTGCATAAGCTTTATGCTTATTTTGATGAAAACCTTTCAAAACAAACTTTTCAATATAGTCATTCTTTTGTGCATAACGCAGAAGTTTCTCATAAATAAAATTTTCAAAAACTTCTCCCTCAAAAGAGCGAAAAGAGCTAAGATAAGAGGGATCATCAAATTCAATCCCTTTATCAATTAATGAAAGTAAATGTTTAGTATTATAATCATAATGAAAAAGGTTATCAGAGATATCACCATTTTCTAAATTTCTTATCGATTTACTGATGTCTAAATTTGAATCGTATGACATCTATGCAAACTCCCCATTTCTAAAAAAGTCATCAATAACTCTTCTGAAATCTTTAATATCGCTAATATGGTTTACTTCATCACGCAGTTTTGAAGCCCCTCTATACCCTTTAGAATAAGTATGAGCATGCTTTCTAAACATAGGAATACCATGAGCACCATAAAATGACACCATCTTATCTAAGTGTTCCATAATGATCTCATGTTTTAATGCAAAATCAATATGTGCCTCACCTGTTTTAAGCTGGTGAAAAATCCATGGAGCACCAACTGCACCACGACCTATCATAATTCCATCAGCTCCAGTATGTTCTAGTACCCATTGTGCCTTCTCGTAAGAGTCAATATCTCCATTCGCTATAACAGGAATATTCACCGCGTTTTTAATCTCTGCAATAGCATCATAATCAACAGCAGATTTAAACTTTCCTGCTCGAGTACGACCGTGAACTGCTAAAAAATCTGCACCACTATCTTCTACCATTTTTGCAATATCAATATGATTTTTTTCTTCAAATCCAAGACGTATTTTTACACTTGTCATAGACTTGTTTGATGTCTCTTTTATAGTTTTAATAATATCTCCCATCAGAGGAAGATTTAATAGAAGTGAACTACCACTCCCATGTCCTACAACTTTAGGCACAGGACAACCACAGTTAAGATCTAAGATATCAATTCCATCATGCTCGTTAAGTACTTCTACCGCTCGTTTTGCCATATCAACTTCAGAAGCAGCTATTTGAACAGAGTAAGGATCTTCATTGGGAGATTTTTCTAACATATGGAGTGTTTTTTCAGAGCCGTGTGCAAGTGCATTTGAACTTAACATTTCACTTACAGTAAGATCGGCCCCAAATTTTTTCACTACACTTCGAAAAGGAAGGTCAGTAAATCCAGCCAAAGGAGCAAGGACATAAAGAGGGTTATCGAAGGAGAGTTTTTTTAGCATAGATTATACAAATAGTTCTATGCTAAAGTGTTTATTACATGCTTTTAAAGCACGATATGCTTTAAAGTTTTGGTATTCACTATCTTGAGAATTTTCTAAGATTTCATCTGCAGGAGATAACATCTCTAAGTCAAAAAGAGTATAAAGATATGCAGGAGTAACTTCTTCATTCTCTTCACTTAACATTTCAAAAAGTTTAATTCTCTGTTCAGGAATCATACCACCCATTGCAATAACAGAAGAGAGTTTAATATAATCTTTTTCATTTAAAGAGATTGAAGATATAAAAGAGACAAGTACTTCATTACTAATTTCTAAAGTATTTTCATCTGCATTCACCCGTGCCAAAATATTATATAAAGACTCTTTATTTAAAAGTGTTTTATACTTTTCAATATTTTGTAAAGATGCTCTTTTCGTATATGCTACAAATGCTTCTTGACGAAGTACATCTGCATATTTCGTTGAGTTTGAAAGAATAGACTCAGCAGTTAGTTCACCTGATTTTAATTTATTTCGCTCATTTTGAATAATAAGTTCATTTGTTTCAAGTAAATTAAATGCTTTAAGATCAACTACCTCTCCATTTTTTACACCATCAATAAGTTTTAAAACACTATCAATTTTCTCATTCTTTACTCGCCCCTTAAGATCTGAGATTGGAAAGAGTGCTGTGTTTTCAAGCAGTGTACCAAGAAGCTTATATCTATCAGTTTTAAATGTATAGCTTCTACTTTTTTTATTTAGATATGTATCTACAATTAAATCAATAATTTTCTCATAATCTTTTTCATATTTACGAAGACTTATCTTTCCAAGAAGTGAATAGAATGACATATGAAGTACACTTGCAATATAAAGTATAAAAACTGGTACTACAACCCATAATGCAATAGAGAGTGCAGGCAGGGGAATACCGAAGAAATCAAGAGTCATTGTCTCCTGTGTCACATATGAGTAAACATACCCACCTACTAAAATTATAAGTATAAATGCAGCTACCGTATATCTTTTTATAAACATTATGAAATCCTTCTACTATTTAGATTTTTCTACTATCTCTCTACAATCAATACAATAAATTGCATGAGGTTTTACTTTTAAGCGTTGAAAACCAATATCATCTTCACACATTTCACAGATACCGTAGTCACCTGTAGTCATCTTAGCTAAAGTAACTTCAATTTCCTCTAACTCTTGTTCTTGTTGCTGAACAATTGCACTCTCAACCATAGAGTTATTATTGACTGATGCATGATCACCTTCATCATTTAACTCTAACGAGTTTAATTGATTAAGTTCACTATTTACACTATCAATATTCTTAGTGATCTGTTCCTTACGACTCTCTAGTATCTCTTTAAAATAACTTAACTCACTTGCTTGCACGTATCTTCCCTTTTTTATTTATGATATGGATGGTTAGTTAAAATAGAAAACCCTCTATATATTTGCTCTAGCAGAACCGCTTTTGCAATTTTATGACTCATTGTAATTTTACCTAAACTGATAACTTGATTACTTTTTTTTAAAAAATCATCTTCAAATCCATAAGCACCGCCTATGAAAAATTTAACTGACATTTTACCATCTAAAAGCTTACTAAACTCATAACTATCGATTATTTTTCCATCAGGGTGTAATGTTACACTATAACCTGATGATAAATGTGATTCTAAAGCCTTTGTATAAGCCCGCTGTGATGCATCTGGGGAAATAGTGTGTGCTTTTGTTACATCTTTATTGAAAATTTCAATATCTTTAACATTTGCGAAACGAGATGTCATCTTTAATAACTCTTTATAAAGAGGATTATAAATAGTTTTCTCTTTTTTAGCAATACTTATTATTTCAATATTCATGAAAATAGACCACTACCGATAACACTGTAGGTAACATGAGAAAATGTATCATCAAGTTTTACACCACCAATTGCAGCTACTAAATGAGTCGATTTTGAAGCGATAGTATCAAGTGAATCGCCAAGTATTCCTTGAATATCTTTCTTAGTGCTAGTACTTCTATATGCTCCTAAACCAATGTAGTTTAACTCCAAAGAGTTAGCCTCTAAAACCTCTTCTTCATTGTGTGTTGATATTCCTAAAATTTTATCTTCAGTCACAACACTACGAAGAATCTTAATAGCCTTTGTAATATCAGGATCAATTGCATGAAGATCCTCTTGACCTAAATGAACACCATCACAATACTCTATCAGTTCATATGCATCATTCACTATTAAAAAACCATCGTATATTTTTCTTATATGAATAAGCTGCTGCTTTATGTAAGCTATATCTGCATTTTTATTACGGTATTGAATAATTTCAGCACCATTCTCTTTTGCAAGTGTTATATACTCATCAACACTAACACCTCTTGAATCAAGCATATCTTGATCACAAAGGGCATAAAGTTTCATCTACTTAAGCCACTTCACGTTTTAAAAGTGTAAAGAGGTCAGAAAGAGTCTTTTTAAGCTCATTACGGTTAACAATCATATCTACAGAACCTTTTTCTAGTAGAAACTCTGCACGCTGAAAACCATCTGGAAGCTCTGAACCAATAGTTTGTTCAATTACACGCTGCCCAGCAAATCCAATAAGTGCACCAGGTTCAGCAATAATTATATCTCCAAGTGTTGCAAAGGATGCAGAAACACCACCCATTGTAGGATCAGTAAGCACTGAAATATATGGAAGATTATTATTTGCTAACTTCGCTAAGGCTGCTGAAGTCTTACTCATCTGTAGAAGTGAAAATGTTGACTCTTGCATACGAGCACCACCAGAAGCAGATAGGATAACAAGTCCCTCTCTATTTTCAATAGAACGATTAACTGCACGAACAATTTTTTCACCCTCAACAGAACCAAGGCTTCCACCCATAAAAGCGAAGTCAAAGATAACTACCTGAACAGCAACTCCATTCATTTTACAACTTCCTGCGACTACAGATGATTTTCTTCCTGTTTTTGCGAAACCCTCTTCAATTCTTTTCTTGTAAGGTTTTTTATCCACAAATTTAAGTGGATCTACAGGCTCTAAGTTTCCATCATGTTCAACAAAAGTACCTTCATCCGCTAAAAGTGCAATACGCTCTTTTACACCAATACGAATATGATAGCCACACTTTGGACATACATAGTTCTGGTTTGCAACTTCTTTATAGTACATAGTTGAGTGACAAGACTTACACTTAATCCAGTGCGAAGCAGCTTCCTCTTTTACAGGTTGTTTATTATCAAATGTTTTATTAAATAGGTCAAGTAGGTTCAAAAAAAATCCTTAGTTTATATATAGCTTTTATTATAGCTAATTTATACTAACTTTAAAGATTTTTCATGATTAAATTATGAAAGAATTGAGGAGAGTTTTACTATTTTCTACTCATATGAGAAATAATAACTTGCACCTAAGTAAAAAGTCTGCATATTATCAAATTCTACTTTTGCTAATGTTCCCTCTTGTGAACCAGTCTCTTTAAAGTATTTATACCCTAATTCTATAGCCCAATTATCAGCAAACTCAAAGAGAGCACCTGCTTCTACACCATAATGTAAACCATTTAGTCTATTAGAGTTTGTTTCAAAAAGAGTATATCCAATAAGAGGACCAACAAAGAGGCTTATCCCACTTGTCGATATTGGAAAAAGTAGATCATATGCCATAGTAAAAGAACCAGCACTCTTCACAGTATCGGATTTATTTAAAAGTTGAAACGAAGCACTAAAACGAGCATAATCATCATACTTGTGACCAAGAGTAAGTGTTACTTCTTCCCCATCAGTTTTTCCCTTAGCAGTAACGGCACCAGTTGATGTAGAATATGTTTTAATATTAGACTGACCACCACTTAGTGTTACATAATCGTTATTTTGAGAGGCCATTAAACTAGCAGCTAAGAGAGTAAGTAATATTATTTTTTTCAATATAAGTCCTAATTGTTTTATAATTAGATTTTATCTCTATTGTTCTTATAATAGACTGAAGGTGTTGTTTATATGAAGAGTAGTTTTACCTCAAAAGAGGTAAAACTGTAAATGTAGTATCTATTTTAAAAGAGAATTTGTAATGCTTCTTGCAGCTTCACGACCATCATAAGCAGCCGTTACAACAAGATCTGCACCACGGAAACAGTCACCACCAGCATAGATACCAGCAGTTGAAGTTTCATGAGTCTCTTCGTTAATAATAATCCCACCCCAAGAGTTAGTCTCGATGCCATTCTCTGCTAAAAAAGAGGGAACAACAGGATCAAACCCTAGTGACATTATAACAACATCTGCATTTACACGTGTTTCAGAGCCTTTCACTTCTTCCATACGTTGACGACCATCTTCACCTTTTGCACCAAGTGTAGTTTTCACATACTCAACTGCTATAGCGTTTCCAGCTTCATCAAGAATAATCTCTTTTGGAGATGCTAAGAAAGTAAAGTCTACACCCTCTTCCATAGCATTTTTATACTCTTTTTTAGACCCTGGCATATTTAACTCATCACGACGGTAGAGACATGTAACAGACTTTGCACCCTCACGTTTTGCAGTACGAAGACAATCCATAGCAGTATCACCACCACCAATAACTACAACATCTTGATCTTTGAAGTCAAACTTTTTCTCATAACTTATTTTAAAGTTTTTCTTTTGAATATTTGTTAAGTAGTCCATTGCTGCATAAACATTAGAAGCTTGTTCACCTACAAGACCAGCAGATTTTGCTTTAGTTGCACCAACACCAATAAACATAGCATCATGAGCATTTGCAATCTCTTCAAAAGTTTTATCTTTTCCAACTTCACAGTTAAGCTCTAGCTTCATTCCTGCTTCCATTAAAAGGTCAACACGTCGTTCAACAATCTTTTTGTCAAGTTTAAAGTTAGGAATACCATATGTTAGAAGTCCACCCGCTCTGTCAGCTCTTTCATACATAGTCACACCAACACCTGAACGTAAAAGATAAGTAGCAACGGAGAGTCCAGCAGGACCTGAACCAATAACTGCTACTTTTTTATCACTCGTAATACCTGGAAAATTAGGAGTGAGTCCTGCACGAAAACCCTCTTCTGTAATGTGAGTCTCAATACTACCAATAGTAATAGCACCATGACCATCATTGAGAGTACAGTCACCCTCACAGAGTCTATCATGAGGACAGACACGACCCATTACTTCAGGGAAAGGTGAAGGCTCATTAGAGAGTTTAAATGCAAACTCTAAATCTTTCTCAGCGATTGATTTTAACCACTGAGGAATGTAGTTATGAAGAGGACATTTGTTTAGACAAAATGGATCTCCACACTGTATACATCTATCACTCTGACTTGCTGCATCATCACGATCAAATACTTCATATATCTCACCAAAATCTTTAGTTCGCTCAACGACTAATCTTTTTGATGGGTCAATTCTTTCTGTTGTTAAAAATTCTCTCATAATTATTAGTCTCCATTCTCTAAGTTAAGTGGTAGTTTCGTTAAGTTTTTCGGTTTTACTAACCAGAAGTTACGAACTTCAACACGGAAGCTTTCAAGTAACTCTTTGGCTTTCTCACTTCCTGTTTCAACTACATAGTCTTTAAGAAGACGTTTAAGATAGTGACGAGCTTCATCACCCTCATCTGTATCAATTCTTACTGCTTCAACAAGTTCGTGGTTTACATTTTCAACAAACTTATGCTCTTTGTCATAAACAAAACCAACACCACCTGTCATACCAGCACCAAAGTTGATACCTGTCTGACCCAGAATCACGACAACACCACCTGTCATATACTCACAAGCATTATCTCCAGTTCCTTCAACTATAGCAAAAGCACCAGAGTTACGAACTGCAAAACGCTCACCTACTGAACCAGAAATGTAAAGCTTACCACCAGTTGCACCATAAAGACAAGTGTTACCACCAGCTGCAAACTCTTCACCCTCATTTTTAGAAGTAATGATGATTTTACCACCGTTCATACCCTTACCGATGTAATCATTTGCTACACCATCTAAGTATATAGAGACACCAGGAGCTATAAATGCACCAAGAGCTTGACCGGCTACACCAGTAAGGTTAATTTTAATAGTATCAGGTTTAAGACCTTCATCACCATAATACTCTGCAATCTCACCAGATACTAATGCACCAAAACTACGGTGAACATTTTTAATCTCTCTATGAATTCTAATAGGTTGATCAGGAGATTTAATAGCAACCATAGCCTCTTTAAGAACATCTTTCTCGAAACTATTATCATCAAAAGGATGGTTAAATGGTTGTTGATGTGTATTTACACCCTCTTCTTGGTGAAGTACTGAAGAGAAGTCAAATTTTTGAGCAAATTTATCATCTTTCACTTTAAGAAGATCAACACGACCTATCATCTCTTCCATAGTTTTATAACCAAGTTCTGCCATAATCATACGAATATCTTCAGCAAGCAGTGTAAAGTAGTTGATAACTTGATCAACATGCCCTTTAAAAAACTCTTCACGAAGTTTTTCGTTTTGTGTTGCAATACCTACAGAACATTTATTTACATGACAGATTCTAAGCATTTTACAACCAACGATAGTAAGAACACCTGTACCAAAGGCAAAAGACTCAGCACCAAGAAGTGCAGCTTTTACAACATCAAGACCAGATTTTAGTCCACCATCAGTCTGTAGTTCAACTAAACCACGAAGATTATTTGCTTTGAGAGCATTATGAGCTTCTGAAAGTCCTAACTCCCATGGATTACCAGCAAATTTCAGTGAAGTAAGAGGTGCAGCACCAGTCCCACCATCACCACCAGAGATGATAATTTTATCAGCATAAGCTTTTGCTACACCTGCAGCAATAGTACCAACACCAACAGTTGAAACAAGCTTAACAGCAACACGAGCCTTAGGGTTAACCTGTTTCATATCAAAGATAAGCTGTGCTAAATCCTCAATAGAGTAGATATCGTGATGAGGAGGAGGTGAAATAAGTGTAACACCAGGAACAGTATGACGAAGTTTTCCGATTAACGGAGTAACTTTGTGACCTGGAAGTTGTCCACCCTCACCCGGTTTAGCGCCTTGTGCAACTTTAATTTGAATCTCTTCAGCTGAACGAAGATAAGCAGGAGTAACACCAAAACGACCAGAGGCCACTTGCTTAATTTTAGAAACTCTCTCAGTTCCAAAACGAGCTTTATCTTCTCCACCCTCACCAGAGTTAGACTGAGCACCAAGACGGTTCATAGCGATAGCGATAGTCTCATGTGCTTCAGGAGAGATAGAACCAAGACTCATTGCCGCTGATGCGAAACGTTTAAAAATCTTCTCTTTTGACTCTACTTCTGAAATATCAATAGATGGTTTATCAGACTTAATTTCAAAGAAATCACGAATAAACTTCAGACCACGTTTATTTACAAGGTCACGAAGAACATCGAAATCCTCTTTTTTACCACTATCTGCCATTTTATGAATAGCATGAATAACAGCAGGACCAAAGTCGTGATGCTCTTGTCCTGTATAAAATTTATAGTATCCACCAATATTCAGTGGGAAAATTTTCTTAAAGCCATCATTTTTAAATGCAGACTTATGGAATTTTTCTATTCTCTCATCTATATCTTCATAAGTAAGACCAGCAATAGAACAGTGAGAAGTTTCAAAACACTCTTCTACTATCTCTTCACTTAGACCCATAACATCAAAAAGACCTGAGTTTCTATACGATGCAATAGTCGCAATACCCATTTTTGACATAATTTTTAAAAGACCACTATTTAATGCTGTATGAACTGCTTTATAAGCTTCAGGACAAGTTAATTTAATAGCTTTAGATTTTGCAAGTTGTGATGCAACTGTTGCAAAAAGTACATTTGGATAGACAGCAGATGCACCATACCCAATAAGAACTGCAGCTGAGTGAGAGTCTATAACCTCACCAGTAACAGCAATCATAGATACAAGGTGGCGAATTTTCTCTTTAAGAAGTGCAATGTTTAAACGCCCAATAGCCATAGCCATTGGTATAACTTTCATCTCTGCAGAAAATTCAGCATCATCTAAAATAACTATACGAATTCCATCATTTTTAACGGCATTTATAACTTTAGTAACAAGAGCATCAAGGGAACTTTTAAGATCATTTTTATAAGCTGTTGAGAATGTGCTATTATGGTAAAAGGCTTGGTATCTTGGTGAACTTTTATCTCCAAAAGATTTAAGAACTTCTAGTTTTTCACCTGTAATAATAGGACTAATAGATTTTAATCTATGTGCATGAGTAGGAATTTCATTTAAGATATTATGAACTTCTCCAAAACCAGTATTAAGACTCATAACAACTTTTTCACGGATTGGATCAATCGGTGGATTTGTTACTTGTGCAAATTTTTGTTTGAAATAATCTGTAAAGTTACGTTGTTTATCAGAAAATGCTGCCAAAGGAGTATCATCACCCATAGATCCAACAGCTTCTTTACCATCTTTAATCATCGGCTCAATTACTTGCTCAACAATCTCTTGTGTTACATTGAAAAATTTCTGTTTTCTAACAAGCTCATCTTCATCCATCTCTTCACGAGATGTATACTGCTCTTCAATATGCTCTTGAAGATAGATCATATGCTCATTTAACCACTTCATATAAGGGTTAGAACCCTTTAAGTAATCATCAATTTGATTTGACTTAAGAAGTTTTCCAAACTTAAGATCAAGACCTAGCATCTCACCTGACTGTAGACGTCCACGCTCTTTGATATCCTCTTCTGCAATATCTACAACACCATACTCAGAAGCAATTAAAAGGTTATCATCTTTAGTTACGATGTACTTTGAAGGTCTTAAACCATTTCTATCAAGAACACAACCTATATAACGACCATCAGTAACACTAAACGCTGCTGGACCATCCCATGCTTCAAACACTGTTGAGTGGTACTCATAAAATGCACGAAGTTCTGGATCCATATGAGGAGCATTTTGCCAAGCAGAAGGAATAACTGCACGAACAGCTTTAAAGAAATCCATACCATTTACTATAAGAAACTCAAAAAAGTTATCTGCACTTGCAGAGTCTGAAGAGTTTAGTTGTAGTATAGGAAGAATTCTTTGAATCTCCTCATCTGTAAATACATCTGACTTAATAGATTCAGATTTAATCTCTACATTTATACGGTTACCTTCAACAGAGTTAATCTCACCATTATGTGCAACTGCACGGAAAGGTTGTGCTAAACGCCACTCTGGAAGTGTGTTAGTTGAGAAACGTTGGTGAAAAAGTGAAAAACTAATTTTAAATGACTCATCTTGAAAATCTTTATAAAACTCTTTAATATGCGTTGGCATAACAAGACCTTTATATGAGAGCACTTTAGAACTCATAGATGCGATATAAAAATCTCTATCTTCTATAAGTTTATGTTCTGCTTCTTTACGAGAGAGATACAGAAGTGCATCAAATCTATTTGTAGCCATAATAGAGTTAGGAGTGATAAAGAGTTGCATAATATTTGGAAGTGAAGCAATTGCTTGATCTCCAAGTGCATTTATATCAACAGGAACTTCACGGCGAAGAACAATTTTAAGGTCATTGTTTGCACAGATAGCTTCTAAAACATCTATATGTGCCATATCTTTTGTAAAAACAGAAGCTACTGCAAATTGACTTGAAAGTTCAACACCTGCTTTTGCTGCCTCTTTAACCATAAACTCTGTTGGCATAGAGAGTAGAAGTCCACTTCCATCACCAGTTTTTCCATCTGCTGCAACTGCACCACGGTGCATCATACGCTCTAGTGCTGTAACAGCATCATCAAGAACCTTGTGAGAGGCCTTGTTTTTGATGTTGGCAACGAGACCAAAACCACAGTTATCTTTAAATGATCTCAGTAAATCATGATGTTCAACCATTGTAACTCCTAAAATTATTAATTTCTAATAAATTCTGCATAAATTTAAGTTAACTTTAAACAAAGTTAGTCTATTTAGAGAATAAGTGTTACATTGTATCTAGTAAAGGTTTAAAAAAGCATAATAAAAGTAGTATTTTAAATAATTATTTTAAAAGTGTGTATTTGGGGAGCAGTTTTTGCAAGGTTACATTATAAATATAAACAAAGTTAAAGAAGAAGATTTAATAGTTACAATTTTATCGGATGGAAGCTTAGAAACTCTTTATAGGTTCTATGGAGCACGTCATGGGACTATCAACATTGGCTTTAAAATAGACTACGAGATAGAGCCTTCTGCAAAAAGTAGTATTAGTAGACTAAAAGATGTTGTGCATATTGGATACCCTTGGATCAATGATTACTCACTACTACGTTTATGGCAAGATTTTACTAAACTATTTTTTAAGCATCTCAAAGATGCTGAGGAGTTAGGGAGTTTTTACTTCGAGCTTTTAGAAAATGCCTCAAAGCAGTGGTACAAACAGAACCCTAAACGAGTTGCTGTAGAGTCATATGTAAAACTTCTTGAACATGAGGGACGTCTTCATAAGGAGCTCTACTGCTTTTTATGTTCCAAAGAGATTCATGGAGATATCTCTCTACTACGAGCCTATCTGCCAACACATTTCAACTGTTCTCATACTATGAGTATAAATGCACTAGCACTCAAAGAGCTCTATAAAAACAAATCATCCCTCTTCTTAAATGATAAAGAGATAGATAGACTCTGGAGTGTTTTACTTGAGGGGCTTTAGTTTATTGTACTCAACTATCATTCCATGAAACTGCGCAAATATTTTAGGAAGCTCATTATCTTGAAACTTTACTCTTATGCTCTCTTCTAAAAACTCTTTATATTCACTATTTTTTTTAAATGTTATATCAAATACCTTAAGAAACCTTTTTGCATATGTATCCACCACCATCTCATCTCTAAAACATCCATAACAGAGTATTCCATCTGCACTCTCTTCCCCTATCCCTTTTTGTGCTAAGAGCCACTCTCTTGTAACCTCTTTTTGAAATCTATCAAACCCTTGAAACTTATTTTGAATATTTTGAGCTAAGTCCAAAAGTCTTGGTGCTTTTTGATTATAAAAACCACTTGGATGTATCATAACTTTCAACTCTTCTTCCTCTAGTTTCACAAAGGAGTCTAAGCTTAAATAATTTTTTAAGTTTTTAAAAGAGAGTTCGACATTATGCCAAGTGGTGTTTTGAGTAAGAATAGCACCGATTACTACTTTAAAAGTTCCAGCATCAGGCCACCAATACTCAGGTGACTTAAGAAGTAAATCTTCTGCAGCTAAAAACTCATAGAGTTCAAGACTACTTTTTTCGTGCGACAAGGGAAGCTACTCTTGTTTTTTCTCCACGAAGATTTGTCTCATCTTTCTCTTCATAGTAAATAATTTCAAGTCCAATAAAGGCATGTAAAAGTTCATTTTCACGAAGAAGATACTCTGGATTTGATGGCTGATCGAAATCTCCATGAGCGATAATGAAAGTATCAAAAATAATCACACCACCCTTTTTTAAAGCCTCTTTAATCTGTGGAAAAAACCTTCTATTTAAGTAATTTATATTGACAATCAGGTCATACTTACTAAATGCTAAATTATATGTATCTAAATCAGCTTCTATCTTATTTATAGTAGCCATATTTTTTATCTGAGAGAGTGCATAGTCACTTAAATCTACAGCATCTACTAAAAATCCTTTCTCTGCTAAAAAATGAGTATTTCGCCCCACACCACAAGCTATATCTAAAGCCGTACCAACAGTTGCTTCTTTTATATAGTTCTCTAAAACTGGCTCAATATTTTTACGCATCGGCTTTTCAACATGTCGTCTATTCCATCTCTCTTTATCTTCAATCACTCTAACTCCTTTAACTCAGTCTATTTTTATACTCTTCATATCCAAACTCTTTTACTAGATGAAGAGTTCCGTCATGGCGTTTTATAACTAATGAGGGAAGCTTTATTCCGTTAAAAGTGGTACTCTTTACAAAAGTATAGTGGATTTGATCTTCAAAGATAAGCTTATCTCCAACACTTAGAGGTTTATCAAAACTATAATCCCCCATTATATCACCAGCAAGACAAGTATTACCACCTAAACGGTAGGTATATTTTTTCTCATTTGCTTTACCCGCACCTCTTACATCAGCACGATAGGGCATCGCTAAAGTATCTGGCATATGTGCTTCAGCAGATGTATCTAAAATAGCGATATCCATACCGTTATGAAAAACATCTAAAACAGTTGATACTAAATACCCTGTTTCCCAACCAACAGCTTCTCCTGGTTCTAAATAAACTTCTACATTATATCTTTCACGAAATGCTCTGATAATAGTGATAAGCCTTTCAATATCATACCCTTTTTTAGTGATATGATGTCCCCCTCCAAAGTTAATGTATTTTAAATTTTTAAAATATTGTGCAAAGTTTTTCTCAAATGCAACTAAAACCTCTTCAAGAGCATCCACATCTTGTTCACATAAGGCATGAAAATTAAGCCCATCTACTCTAGATAGAGACTCTTCATCTAAATTTGTAAGCGTTGTACCTAAACGTGAGTAGAGACCACAAGGGTTATAAATATCTTTTGGGGAAGCTGAAACTTCAGGATTAATACGTAAGCTCACTTCTATAGTCGGATTAATCTCTTTGACTTTTGTAACAAATCGTTCTAATTGATTTGGAGAATTAAAGACTATATGATTTGAGATTTTTGCTATCTCTGCTATCTCTTTTTCTCTAAATGCGGGAGAATAAGTATGCACCTCTGCACTTTTATTAAACCTACAAAACTCTTCGCGTGCAAGTCTTGCTTCATAGAGTCCACTAGCGGTACACCCTTTAAGATATTTGGAGACAAGAGGAAAGGTTGAGAACATAGCAAACCCTTTCAATGCTAAAATGACTTTTGCACCACTTCTTTGTTGTACATCGTCTAATATTTTGAGATTATTTTCTAATAACTTCTCTTCACACAGATAGTATGGTGTTTGCATATGCATTATTTCTACTCTTTATTCTCATTTGTATAAGTTTATTTTAGCACAAAAAGAGTTTTTCTATAAGCATTAAATATATTTTAATGCTACTTTGTGCTACAATTGTCTCTAGTTTATTACAGGAAAACACTATTAAAAACATTAATATTTTTGTTCTTTTTATTATAACACTACTATTTACCTTCGTATTTCTTACATACGAAAAAGAATCTCGTATTCTTGATCTCCAAAATAAGCTAAAGATAGAACATCACCATCAACTTGATTCGGCTATATTAAACTACCAAGAAGAGAGTGAAATTATCTTCTTCAACATGATTAACAAAGAGTCTGTACTCTCTTTACAAAAAGCAGCCCTTGATGCAAAAGATGAAAAGAGAAGAGATAAGTATAGAAAAAAACTTGATGAGAAATTACAACCTCTCTATGCCCATCTCAAAAAATTTGGTATTGAACAGTTACACTTTCATCTTCCAGACACAACAAGCTTTCTCCGTTTTCATAAACCAGCTAAATTTGATGATAACATCTTAGCTAACATAGAACTTAAACAATTTTCTGGATTTGAAGAGGAATGGATATTTAATGGTTACAGACTTGTCTACCCTCTTATCTATAAGAAAGAGCATATTGGATCAGTAGAAGTAAGTATAAGTTTTAATGCGATAAATGAGAGAATAAAAACTATTTACAATACCTATCAGTATATGGTACTTAACAAGTCAGTAGTAGAGGAGAAAATCTTTAAAGATGAAAAAAGAAACTATGCCCTAAGTCAAATTAGTGATGATTTTTACCATGAAGCAAATACTTTTGTAAATTATAAAAATGAGTTAGAAGAATCAAATAAAAATGTTATTTCAAGAGCAGATTTTGACAAAATAAATAGATTGATTAAGAAAGAGCTTAAACCAAAAGAGTTACTCCAATACAAAGATATTATTTTTTTTAAATATATTGACAAACACTGTTATGCTATAAGTCTACACCCAATTCATAATATAAAACAAGAGAATATTGGATATATAATTTCTTATCAAAAATCACCAACTTGTAATACTATAGTTTCCGAATATTATGGAAAACTTATATTTATGTTTATCTTAATTTTTATTATTTTTATTTTTCTCTATAAAATGCAAAGAACAAAAGAAAAGTTAGAGAGATATAGCAATAGAGCACTCGAAGCTTCTCGCTCAAAAAGTGAATTTTTAGCGAATATGAGTCATGAAATTAGAACACCGCTAAATGCTATCTTTGGTTTTGTGGAAATTTTACAAAAAGAGAATAAAGATAAAAAATCTTTAGAGTATGTAAACATTATCCATGATGCAAGTTTTAGTCTTCTTCAAATTATAGAGGATATTTTAGATTTTAGTAAGATAGAGAGTGGTAAGTTAGAGATAGATACCATTGACTTTAATACTAAAAGAGAGTTTGAAATCATCACACACCTTTTTGAAGCAAAGTGTTCTCAGAAAGATATCAGTCTCTCTCTTATCATAGATGACAGTGTTCCTCCCTTTATCCATGCAGACCCACTTAGAATAAAACAGGTCATCGCAAACCTACTTAGTAATGCCATAAAATTTACTGATAATAATAAAAAAATCACTGTGAAGATAGAGTATGAAGAATCATTTCTTTTCGTAGCAGTAATTGACCAAGGAAAAGGAATTGCTGAAGATAAACAGGAACATGTTTTTGAGTCTTTTAGTCAAGAAGATAGTTCTACGACTCGTGTGTTTGGAGGCACAGGACTTGGACTCTCTATCAGTTGTGAACTAGTAAACCTCATGGGTGGGAGACTACGGTTAAAAAGTGAACTTGGAAAAGGAAGTGAGTTCTACTTTTCTATTCCTATTACTATTGGAAAAACTGTAAATCAAGAAGAGACTTTGGATGAGGATATTCTACTAAATGGAACTCTTTTACTCGTAGAAGACAACAAAACAAATCAAAAATTTATGCAGATAGTTCTTGATGATTTAGGTTTAGAAGTGGAGATAGCTAATGATGGCTTAGAAGCTATAGAAAAATTTAACTCTAAAAAATATGATCTGATTCTTATGGATGAAAATATGCCAAATATGGGCGGACTGGAAGCAACTCACAAAATCATAGAGTTAGAAAAAGAGAGAAAAATCCCACATACTCCTATTGTTGCCCTTACTGCAAATGCACTAAAAGGGGATAAAGAGAAGTTTATGCAAGCGGGAATGGATGAGTATGTAACAAAGCCCGTAGATGTAAACCACTTGACTGAGGTACTCAGTAAGTTTTTAAATAGAAGAGCTTAAAGCTCTTTTATCTTCCAAGGTAGGCCTTGAGTATTTAACTCCTCCATAAAGAGGTCTGGATCAAACTCTTCCATGTTATAAACGCCATTAGCACTCCACTTACCCTCTAACATTAACTTTGCACCTATCATCGCAGGAACACCTGTTGTGTAGCTTACAGCTTGGCTCTTCACCTCTGCATAGCACTTCTCATGATCACTTACCTGATAGATATAAATCTTTCTTTTTTTACCATCTTTTATCCCCTCTGCGACAATACCGATATTTGTCTTTCCTTTTGTTCTTGGACCTAAAGATGCAGGATCAGGAAGTAGTGTTTTTAAAAACTCCATAGGCACTATCTCCTGTCCATTATGCATTACAGGTTTTATACCTAACATTCCGACATTTTCTAAACACTTCATATGAGTCAAATAACTCTCACCAAAAGTCATAAAGAAACGAATACGTTTGAGTCCTTTTATATGTTTAACTAAAGACTCCATCTCTTCATGGTAAAGCAGGTAAGAGTCTTTCTCCCCAACTTCAGGATAATCCCATACCATTTTTACTTCCATCGGTTCTGTTGTAATCCACTTGCCATCTTCCCAGTAACGACCATTTGCACTTACTTCACGAAGGTTTATCTCAGGATTAAAGTTTGTTGCAAATGCATAGCCATGATCTCCAGCATTACAGTCAAGAATATCTATAGTATGTATCTCATCAAAATAGTGTTTTTGAGCATAGGCACAAAAGACATTTGTTACACCGGGATCGAAGCCACTTCCAAGTAGTCCCATTACTCCCGCCTCTTTAAACGCTATATCTCGCTCCCACTGCAGTTTATACTCAAACTTCGCCTCATCTGGATGCTCATAGTTCGCTGTATCTAAGTATGGCGTTTTAGTAGCAATACATGCGTCCATAATAGTTAAGTCTTGATATGGTAATGCTACATTTATAACTATATCTGCTTTTATCTCTTCTATGAGTTTTATAAGTGCCTCTGTATCATCTGCATCTACTGTAGTTATCTCTAAATTTGCATCAGGGAGTTCACTCTTTATCTCTTGACAACGTCCTATACTTCGACTTGCTAAAACTATTTTTCCAAATACATCACTATTCATTACACATTTATGTGTAACAACACGACCAACACCACCTGCACCAATAATTAAAGTTGTTTTCATTAAAATTTTTCTCCTAAGTATAAATAAGCACTCTCATACCCTTCATCTGAAATACCAAAAGCTATATATAAAGCACCCAGTAAAGTATCTGCTGCTACATATACAGTTCCAGAATATTTAAGATCAATAGATTTACCCTTATCCCAAGCATCTCCACTCTCTAAAGAAAAGCCAGTATATAAGGGAGCATTGAGGGAACCAAAAAAGCCACCATCTTTTATTTCATAGCGGTATTTTACAACACCAAAAAGGACATTGTCCCCATTAAAACTATACGGCTGATATCCAGAAAGATTAAAAAGTCCACCTAGTCTAAATGTTCCATATAGTCTTTGAGTATCACTATCTTCAACTACATAGGTCGTTCCATATTTTGCATAAAGTGTAATATTATGAGTATCAAAAGAAAAAGGTTTTTCCACATCTAAATAGATCTGTTCGTAATCATAATCACTTCCAAAACTATGCATCTCTTTAGTCCACTTTATCTCTGCTTTTGTTCCCTTAGAAGGAAAATTTACATTGTCTAAAGTATCTGTTTTTATTGAGATATAAAAAGGTATTGCAATATTGTCTACATCTAAATCTATCACTTCTAAAAGTGTACTATCTCCTAATGTAGTTTTTGCAATAGGCACATTATCTACTTTAACTTTATCTAGATAATAAGATAGACCCATTTCAAACTCATAGTTCGTTGTAACATGGGCACCCACAGCTAAAGTAGCTCCTCCACGACTTGAGAAGAGTTCTTGATTTCCGTGCAGTGTTTCATTAATAGCATTAAGAGGAAAAATATCTGTTACTGATTCATATAGTAGTGATGGCATTACATAGTATCTCTGCATGCTATCTAAGGGTTGAAACCACTCTGTGTAAGCTTTTTTATAACGTCCAATCTCAAAGTCATTTTTCCACTCTCCTCCATATTCATTAAGACCATACATTGTATAACCTAGTTTAAGTGAGTAAGCAGAGTGTCCAACAAAATCATCTTCAAGACCTATGGCAAAACGTATCTCCCCATGATTATCCCAGCTTGGTTCTGTGATAATTACAAGTATATTTTTTCCCTCTACTCGCTTTAACTTATAATCAACACTATCAAAAATCATCATATGGTAAAGGTGAAGCAAATCTTTTCGTAAACCAACTAAGTCTAAAGGTTCTCCTATCTCTTGATGAATTCTGTTTAAGACAGAAGTATCAGAAAGATAAGTTGGATTTTCAATCTCAATAGCATCAATAGTCGGAAGTTTAAATAGATGTTTATTTCTATGTTTTAATCTATACTCGTGATACTGCTCTTCATCTATGGAAAGAGACTCCAATCTCTTTTTACTCTTTTGCGCAACCTCTGCACCTTTTTGAATAATCTGAGTATATTTATCTGCATCAAGACCACCAAAACCTTCAAGATCAGGTGTAAGTAAGATATCTTTTGAAGTTAATGTAGCAATAGACTCATTAGCATTTTTTCGCATTAAAATATTTACAAGTTGTCCCATAACAACAAAGTAAGAGTTCACATCAAGATTTTTTTCAAAATTTTCACTTACATCAACAGCGATGATAATATCTGCACCCATCTCTCGTGCTACTGCTATTGGAATGTTATCGCTAACCCCTCCATCTACAAGATCTATGCCATTAATATTTATAGGTTGAAAACCACCAGGGATAGAGCTCGAAGCATAAATAGACTTAGAGAGAGAACCAGACTTTAAAACAACGGCATCACCATTTTCTATGTTTGTAGCAACAGCACGGAAGGGAATACTTAACTTATCAAAATCATCTATATTTTGAACATTTTGGGTAAGTTCCATAAACTTTAAAAGCATAGGTTGGCGTTTTAGTACCCCAGTAGGTAACACTAAATTATTTTCAGCATTAACTCCAAGCCCTAAAAGTCCTTGATATTTATAATCTCTCTCTTTTTTACGCATTGGTGTATCTGGGCGATTATAGTCTGTTCGGATATAACGATTCCAGTCGGTATGTGTGAGCATATACTCTATCTCCTCAGGAGACTTACCACTAGCATAGAGTCCACCAACAAAACTTCCCATACTCGTTCCAACAATCATATCTATAGGAATATGATACTTCTCTAACTCTCTAAGAACACCAACATGAGCACCACCACGAGCACCTCCACCACTTAATACCAGAGCAATTTTAGGTCTCTCCTGTGCATATAATGATGTAAAAAGAACAAAAAACAGAATAACTAACTTCATAAGTACCCCTAAAATATTATACTAACTCAAATGCAACAGCTAGAGTTGCCAACCAGATAAGTGTTGTTAAAATAAGACTTAAAAGAACCATAGTCGCCCCAACATCTTTTGCCTGTTTTGCTAAAATATGATAATCTTGTGTCACCAAATCAACTACTCTTTCTATAGCACTGTTTGCCACTTCTGCAAGAATAGGAATAAAAAGAGAGAGAAAGATAATACTTGCATGCGAAAAGCTAATAGGCAGACTCCATGCGATAATCCCCATCACAAATAGCATTAAGAGTTGCCACTTAAATGATGTCTCATTTTTTACTATATCAATAAAGCCTTCGACGGCATAGCCTCCATTTCTAAAAAGACTATGTTTTGGTTTATTTAATTTCATACTTTTCCTTCATATTTTGAATAACTAGCTGTAACTCTTTGGCTGATGTATCTGGACTTAAAGGCTCGCCATAGTAGATAGTGATAACTCTTCTTCTAAAAAATGATTTTTGTATCTTAGGCTTTGCTCGAGCAAAAACACTTCCAAAAACACCATCATCAATAAATATAGGGATAATAGAACCATTGTAATCACTCCCAATAAGTTCATAACCTCTATGAAACTCTCCAAGCGAGCCATCATAACTAATGGCACCCTCTGCAAATATTCCAACTAAACTTCCCTTTTTAAGACGTTGATGAGCCTCTCTAAAAGCATCTTTAAACCCTTTTGGAGAGATAGGAATAGCACCACCTTTTTTAAAAAAAAGATGAAAAACTCTCCAGTTATAGATATCTTTTTCCATCATATAGTTGATATGGCGTTTGATAGGTAGCTGAATCAAAATCCAATCTAACCAACTTACATGATTACTTATAAGAAGAGCTGCTCCCTCTTTTGGAACATTCTCTAAACCAACATAATGATAGTTGTGTCTCAAAGATCCGATAATTTTCATAACAGCCCAAAATGTATCTACCAAGTATCGCTGAAGTACTCTATAACTCAGATAGAGACCGACTAGACTCATAAGATAGAACAGAACTTCCGTATCCATTCCGTTATACGCAAAAATAGTTGTTAAAATCAGAAAAGAGACCATAAAAATATTTTGTATAAAATTATTTCCAGCTAGAATTGTCCCTAAATGAACACGAGAAGAGAGGTACTGTACTCTTGCATTTAAAGGAACCATTAAAAAACCAGAGAAAATTCCAAAGAGTGTAAATAAAAACGCCATTGTACCCATTGAAGTAGTAAAAGGGACAAAGAGAACTACAACAGAAATTCCTACTGCACCAACTCCAACAAGCCCCATATTTATAAAATGTTTTGAGAGTTTTGAAGCGATAATAGAACCAACTACAATACCTATTCCCGCAAGTGCCATAACACCTTGAACATAGATAGTATTTGTTACACCAAGATTACTCTTTGCATACTCACCAAAGATTGCTAAAACAACTTGGGAGATAGACCAAAAGAGACTCAGTGCTATAATAGCATCAAAAATTTCACGTTTACGAGTAATGGTTTTTAAGTTTTTACGAAGATAAGCACCACTGAGATAGCGTTTGAGTTTAAAGTTACGACTACTTGCTTCTTTCATCTTGTTAGGTAGTCGTGATGCAAAAAACCACTCTACTGTAGAGCCCCCTACTAAAAGCCACCCTAGTGGTGCGATAGCTTGAAGAATCTCTGCTTCAGTTTGTAAATCTTCACTATACATTCCTTCAAAAAGTACTGTATAAAAGATAATACCCCCAAGAATAGCTACTGTTGTAGCCGCTTGAATAGCAGCATTACCACTACTTATATACTTTATTCCAACAAGCTCTTTTATATAACCATACTTTGCAGGCCCATAAATAGCACTCTGAAGTGCTAGTAAAAAAGTCATTGCAAAGGCAAGGAGGAAAAGACCATGATAATAGGAGTATGTAATACCAAGAGTAATCACAACAGCAAAAACAGAAGAGTACTCCATAATCTTATTTTTGGGAAATCTATCTGCTAAAAATCCAGAAGGAGAAAAGACTAAGATAAAGGGAAGTAAAATCAGTGCATTTACAATAGCAGTAAGAACCACTTGCATATCGCTGTCATAAACTTTAAAAATAGTATTTTGAATAATGATTTTATGACCGAGATCCGTAAAAGCATTTAAAAAAATTACGACTATATAGTTTATAACACCAACAATCTTAATCATTACTTGCTATCTTCACCTAGTTCACAAGCGAGCATTGTACTCCATCCCTCATAAAATCCTTGATTCTTTTTAATCACTTCAAAAAGATTTGAAACCTCTTCTTTTATAACATCTGATGTTACACTATGCTCTTTTACAAGAGCTATTCCATGTTCAAACTCATCACTGCTAATCTCATCTTTGAGTGTAAAGCCCTCAATATTAAGTGTATTTATAAATCTATTTTTTTGTGTAGGTACTTCAAAAGAGATATAGTGTTCCACAGGACGAACTACAGTTAGGTCATCCTCCTCCTCTTCTAACATAAAAATAATTTTCTCACTCTCTATATGACAAAGCTCAAGCTCACTTGGTGCTAAGTTTTTATGATGAAAGTCCCATTTTGCATCGCGAACTACACTACTCTCGAAGATATAGTTGCTCCCACGTAAGATATTTGTTACAAGAGCCTCTAGCTCTTTAGAATCTTTTGCGTAGAAGTAAAGTTCACTCCAACCATCAACGATTCTAGTTCCCACAAACTTCGCTCTCTCTTGAAATTCTAAAGCGATGATAATAGACTCTTTGAGATCTAAAAACTCTTCAAAACCATTTATCTGATCATCATGTGCATCAAACTTTATAAAGACACTAAAAAGCCATGGATTATCACTACTATATCCAAATGCACTCATGTCTATCTCTATATTCACTTCACTACTATCTTCAACTCTTATAAAATATTCTCTCATATTAATCCAACTTCACTTTATTTTAAGTATATATTATATCATAGGAGTAATTCAAATGAGTTTAATATTTATAAGACTATAATATGAACAGAAGTGAAAAATACTATATTAAAAATTGGAAAGTTATGCTTTATAAAACTCTTATTATTGACAACGATACGCGATTTTCCCATGGACTGCAAGAATCTTTACCCGATTTTGCAACTATAATTTCTGACTTGAGTACTACTGTAGATAGAGTGTTAGAATACGATATTTATATCATTCGTTTTGATCCAAAAACAGATACATTAATACAAGAATTAGCCAAAAACAATAAATTAATCATCATTCTTACGAATAAAGATACTCAAAGTGTAAGAGAGAAAATTCTCACTTATAATATTACAGATTATATTGTTACAAATTGTCAAATATCTAAAATATTTGTTGTGAAAACAGTTCAAAGAATTATACAAAACAGTAAAAAAACTATTTTAATTGTCGATGATTCAAAAGTAATCCTTAACAAAATAACAATGCTCCTTAAAATACAAAATATAAACTATATTGAGTGCAATAATGGAAAAGAAGCTCTAGACTATCTTGATAATCCAGAGAGTAAAAAAATAGACCTCTTAATGACAGACTATGAGATGCCAATAATAAATGGCTATGAACTTGTAAAAAAAATACGTGACAACTATTCACTTGAAGAGTTGCCTATTTTAGTTCTTTCAGGAAGTGAAGACACTTATATGATTAGTCGTTTTTTAAAAGCAGGTGCAAATGATTATATCACCAAACCTTTTCTCAATGAAGAGTTCCTAGCTCGTATTAACAATGCTATTTCACTAAGTGATATGTTTGAAAAAGTTAAAAACATGGCTATGACAGATCAGCTCACAGGACTGCATAACCGTACCTATTTCTATGATGCAGGAGTAAAAGTATTAGAGATGCTACAGAGAGCAAAACAGCCTCTTGCGATTGCGATGATAGATATAGATAACTTTAAAAAGATTAATGACACATATGGTCACGAAGTCGGAGATCGTGCATTAATTCATGTTGCAAGTACGATAACAGAAGCACTTAGGAAATCAGATATATTTGTTCGTTTTGGTGGTGAAGAGTTTGTTATACTTCTTCCTAACTGTTCCCATGAAAATGCTCTGAAAACAACAAATAAAATTTGTAAAATAGTTGCAGATTCAACTTTTACTATTGATAAGCAGACATCTATTCAGATTACTATCTCTATCGGGGTTGCAACAAAAACAGATACCGTTGATAATATGCTAAACACTGCTGATAAACTAATGTACCAAGCAAAACAAAATGGGAAAAATAGAGTTTACACAGAATAGTAAACTCTTTCTCTTTAACTCAAAAAATACTCAGTTTTAATAATAACTATCAAAAACATTGACATTTAAAAAATAATTGTCTATACTTCCTTTTAATTATGATAATAAATATTATAATCATAGTAATTAATTAATTAATTAGGAAATAAAATGAAACACATAAATCTAACTTTAGGCCTTACTACACTTTTAACACTTACAACAGCATCTTTTTCAGATGATCTAACTGATATTAAAGAACTTAAAGAGCAGGTAAAAGAGCTCCAAGAGATGACACAGATACTTACAGATGAGACAAGTGATCTTAAAACTGGTTTTAACTACACAACAGTTGATAGTGAAAAATCTTTTAGTGGTTTAGGTGCAGCTGCATCAAAAGTTTACTACTCTCAATCTCCTTTGAGCATTGGTGGCTATGGTGAGATGTATGCTTCAAGTACAACAAAAGATGATGGAACTACGAGTAATCTTGTAGATGTTTATAGATTTGTGCCCTATATAGGATACAAATTTAGTGACAACATTATCTTAAACACTGAGATAGAGTTTGAACATGGCGGTGTAGCAAATGATGGTGGTGCAGCAGAAGGTGGCGAAGTTATCGTTGAGTTTATGTATCTTGATTTTTTAATCAACAAAAACATCAACCTTAGAGCGGGTAACTTTCTCGTTCCTATGGGACTTATAAATGAACGACATGAACCTACACTCTTTAACACAGTCCAGCGTCCTCTTACATCTAAGTATCTTATACCATCAACTTGGCATGAGAGTGGTGCGATGGCTTATGGTGAGATACTTGAGGGTGTAGAGTATAAAGCTGCCCTCATTACAGCTCTTACACCTACTGATAGTGGGAGCAAATGGTTAAGAAGCGGTCGAGGTGGTTCATTTAAAAATAGAGATCCAAAAGTTGCTGGAGTGTTAAGAGTTGATTATACAGGGATTACTGGTCTTATGAGTGGTATCTCACTCTATAGTGCTGACGAGATATTTATGGCTGATGCACACATTGACTATAAATATGAAGCACTAAGAGTATATGGTGTCTATACACAAACAACTCGTTTGGATGCAACACCACTACAGGTAGAAAAAGCAAATGGTGGTTATCTAAATGCTAGTTTTGATCTTCTTTCACTTACATCTTACGATACACAACTCCCTCTCTTTGTGCAGTATGAGAGTGTAAATCCTGAAGCTTCACTTGGCAATGGCACAGATGGTGAGAGTACAGATGTTATAACTGTCGGTGCAAACTACTTTCCACATCCACAAGTTGTACTTAAAACTGACTATGCCATCGCAAAAACTGCTGGTGAGACAGATAAAACACTCAGTGTTTCAATGGGCTATATCTTTTAGTATGAAAACAGTACTTATTCTCCTTTTACTGAGCTTTACACAGCTCAGTGCAAAGGTACTTATCTCCCCAGTAGAAGCTATGAAAGAGCAGTATGGAGAAGATACACTTATCAGTAAAAAAAATGTACTCCTCTCAAACAAAAGATTTAAAAATATTCAAAAAGCAGCTAAAACAAAACTCACTACAAAAATATATAGAATATTTACAGCAAAGCTAAAGGGAGAGGTTTTAGGCTATGGCGTTTTAATAAACCGCAAAGTACGCTCAAAAAATGGAGTTGTTCTCTATTTTATAAAGAATAATACTCTACAGGGCATCGAGGTTATAGCGTTTAATGAACCAAGCGAGTACATTCCAACAAAAAAATGGAGTGCACAGTTTAAAAACATAGATACACAAACTATGCTCCAACTAAACCGTGATATACCAAGCATATCAGGAGCAACACTCAGTGCGAGAAGTGTTACAGATGGCTCTCGTATAGCCTTTGGAATCTACAACGAACTCTTAAAGGGAAGGTAGTATGCGATTTACACTTATAAAAGATATAAAAAAAGATGCAACGATGGGGCCTATCTTAAATGGCTTACTTATCTTTACTCTCTCCTACCTCATCCTCGATGTAATAGTCACATCCTCTACTCTTGGACTCTTTTTTTCAGAACTGACCACTACACTCTTTGGAGATGAAGAGGAGTTTTTAGACCCCCTAAGCGAAGTAGTTTTTTTAGAGCATATCCATACACAGATATTTTTTATGATGATGATTTTACTCACTCTTAGTGCAGTTTTTGCAAGAGTCTCCAACAAAAAAAGCTACTCACTTCTGCTTATCAACACAACTATGCTTTCAGGATTATCTACCCTCATTACACTTATACTTGGCTACTACTTTTCCACTCTCTTTTTACATCTCTATATAGTAAGCTTTTTTCTCTGGCATTTAACTGCTCTTTTGATGACACTCTACTCTCTATGGAGCCTTAACTTTGAAAAAAGCATATAAATTTTCCATACTCTATTTTTTACTTTTTGCTCTTATACTTCTATTGAGTAGCTATATGCTCTTTGAGAAGAAGATAGGTTTTAGTATAGATAGCGTTTTAGAGTACTACTTAGGTAATGAGAAGAAGTTTACGGTGATGTACTCTTGGAGTGGTATGCTCAAAGTTATACTCCCTCATATATTTGCTTTTGGACTCTTTAGCATGGTTGTTTTACATTTTCTTATCTTTACAAACTCTAAACACTTCAAAAGAACTAAAGTACTTATCTTAATCCTCTTTATAAGTGGTGCATTTGAGTTACTCTCGCCCTTTTTCATCATCAATGGATTTGAGTTTTTTGCCGCTGTTAAACTAGTATCATTTTTTCTATTTGAACTGAATCTACTCTATCTATTTTATCTACTCTTTTTTAGTATAGTTAACGAATAGTTCTATGTTTTCACTTACTACTTCTCTGCCACCCTGCTCTAGTATAATATAGGCGAGGTTTTGAGAAGCTAAAAAAGTATATGCTCTCTCTTTTGGCATAACACTCACTGCTGTTGCATAGGCATCAAGGTCACTGTTAGGCACGCTCCCTATAAGAGTTATAGAGATAAAGTTCTGCTGTGAAGTTTTTGTTTTTGGGTTTATGAGATGGTTATGTTTACTACTCCTTACATAGCGATTATAGTTCCCACTCGTACTAAACGCCATCTCCTCTTTTGTACTCTTTAAAACAGCAAGAGGTGCTGTAGAAAAGGGGTTGTTTATCTCTATGGTACATACTCCTAAACAGCGGATATCTCCACTTAGGGCTATAGTAGCATTTAAGACATTATGGTGTTTGAGATACTCTGCTACTCTATCGACACCATACCCTTTTCCTATCCCTCCAAGATCTATCTTTATGCCCTCTTCTATAGTAAGTTCTTCTCTACTCAAAGAGAGACCACTCAAGGCTATCCTAGAGTTGGAGAGTGCTTCTTGAGTTGGCACTTGAGCATCCTCTCCAAAGTGATAAAGATCCTTTGTTATACTTCCTATAGCTACATCAAAGTAGCCATCAGTCACACGGTAATACTCTTTTGCAAGAGAGAGGGCATCATAAGCATAAAAGTCTGCTTTTACCTTTTTAAATGTGTTTAACTTGTATATAGTGGAATTTGTATCATACGAGGAGAGAGAGTCAGTAACATCTTGAAGAATTTTAAAAGCAGGGGTAAAGTAGTGTTTATCTTTAGTTTGAAGTTTGAGAGTCACAAAAGTACCCATAAGGACCTTTGTTCTCTGAAGAGTTTCTGCTTGGAGTATAGTTACAAAGAGTAGAGATACAAGCAAAAACTTGAACATAGCGTTTAAAGTTCTATAAGTTCATTTACCTCTAAACCAAAACCACTTAGACCTACAAAGTCAGCCTGTTTCATAGAAGTGATAAGATTCATCTTCTCAATACCAAAAGATTTAATGATTTGAGCACCGATACCAAACTCTTTAGGAGCAGCATTGTCTTGGTGGTTTGTTTTGTTTATAAAGAGTAAAAGACCACTATTTTGCTTAAGATACTCTATGGATTTTACAAGATTGTTGTACTTTGTTTGGTTAAGTAACAGCTCTATATCTGGCATAACATTATGTACTCTTACATTTGCGATGTTTCCAGTAGAGTAGAACTCTATAGCAGTATGCTCTATTCCATCATGGTCAGTAAAGGTATGGCGTTTTACTTTTGTACCAAAAAACTCTATCTCCTCCTCTTTAGTAGCGTTTATAAGAGACTCATTTGCAAGTCTATACTCAACAATATCAGAGATAAAAACAGTTTTAAGGTTATGCTTTTCACCAAATAGATCTAAGTCATCACGGCGAGCCATAGTCCCATCATCTTTAATGATTTCACAGATAACACCCGCTTCACTAAGCCCCGCTAAACGACAGATATCTACACTTCCCTCAGTATGTCCTGTACGGATAAGAGTTCCACCATCTTTAGCAATAAGAGGAAAAATATGCCCTGGTTTTACAAGCTCTTCAGCCTTAGAAATAGGGTTTGCTAAGATACGAATAGTATCATCACGCTCTCCAGCAGAGATACCAGTAAGAGCATCCCTCGCATCAACAGAGACAGTAAACGCTGTCTCATACGAAGATGTATTTGAACTAACCATTGGGTTTAAGTCTAGTTTAGTAGCAATCGTTTTAGAGAGAGCAACACAGATAAGACCCCGTGCATGAGTCGCCATAAAGTTAACATGTGCAGGTGTAGAGAATGCTGCAGCATATACTAGGTCACCCTCATTCTCTCTATCTTCATCATCTATCATGATGACCATATTACCTTTTTTTATCTCATCTATCGCTTCTAAAACTCTCTGTATTGGTGTCATATTTATTCTCTTTTATTATATTTATAAGTGTAATTATATAGCATGATTCATTAAATAGAGGTCAAATATATTTATAATTTAGGTTTAAGAGTAAATTTAAGTTTCATTTAGTTAGTATATCTGTATTCATTATATTAATTATAAATTATAAAAAGGGGTCTGCAGAGATGAAATATATATTTACATTATTACTGTTTGCAGGAGTTTTATTTGCAAAAATCCCAGATGTAGTCCCTACTAGTTGGTTACAAGCACACTATAATGACCCAACATTAGTTATCATAGATGTTCGTGATGCAAAAACATATAAAGAAGGGCACCTCAAAAATGCCTTTAATGTACCTGTTTTTGAAAAACTTTTCTACGGAAAAGATATGCTTATTCCCCCTCTTTCAGACCTCAGAGAACTTTTTAGTAAAGCAGGTATAAATGATAAAAGTGAGATTCTAGTCTATGGTGGAGCGAACCCTATATGGTCTGCTCGGTTTTACTGGATAAGTAAGGTATTAGGGGCAGATAATGTAGGTATATTTAAGGTAAGTTATGGGAACTGGCCAGCGAATCTACTGCCAATAGAAACGAAAAAATTTACTCCTAAATATCAAAATTTTACTCCTAAAATAAACAATGCAATTTTAAAAACAAAGCTTGATGTTTTAACCTCTTTAAAAAACACTACAATCATTGATGGAAGACCATATGAGTTCTATATTGGAGAGAAATCTCATGCAACTAGATATGGACATATCTTAAATGCTATCAATGTTCCAGGAAGTTTAACTTATAATAAGAATGGATCAAAAAGTAGTGTCAAAAATTTTGATACATTAAAACCAATATATAAACATTTAGATAAAAGCAAACCAATCATCCTCTACTGTGAAGATGGTGCTGATGCGGCTATGAACTTTTTAGTACTCAAAAAGCTTGGTTACAATGTCTCTGTTTATGATGGTTCTTGGCTTGAATGGGGAAATGACCACAATCTACCGATAGAACGTCATCCTATAAAAGAGTAACTATGAATATATCCATTTATAAAGGTTCTATCCAAAAAAAACTTATAAAGGCAATCTTTCTACTGATATCTTTTATAGTTTTAAGTGGGTATATACTCTTTGTAAGTTGGTATGTTTATAAACAAAAAGATGACAGCAAACAACTTGCACAGAGTATGTCTAAAGTTTTATCACAAGATTTTGTCCGGCTTATTTTACTCGATGATATTAGTACAGCGACAGATTTAACTACTAAACTACAAGCACTAACAAAAATTCAAAAAGTCATTTTATATGACAATCAAAAAAAGAAAATCTTCCAATACAACACTTCTAAAAAACTAAATACCAATGAAATTTTTGCGATGACAACAGAGATGTCTTATCATCAAAACTCTTATGGAAAACTCTACTTTGAACTACAAGTAAAATCTTTGTTTGAAATATTAGAAGATAATTTTATTGCTCTTATCTCTCTACTCTTTTTCTCTTTGAGTATCTCTTTTCTTTTAGTAAACTACTATGCACATAAGTTTACAAGACCCATTCTTTACTTAGTAAATTTTTTAGAAAAGGTAGAGTTTAATAACTCCATTAAACATTACAAAATCAAGATAGAAGATGATGATGAGTTTGGAAAACTCTATGAAGAGATAAACTTTCTCTTTACAAAAATAGTAGATTTTTTTCAACTCAAAGAGAAAGCAGAAAAAGAGTTAGAGATCTCTACACAGTACGATCCACTCACAGGTTTGTTAAATAAAAGTGGTTTTCTAAACTCGCTCACAGAGATTTTAGAGAAGGACGACCTATCTTTTAATATGATGTTCTATATTAAACTTACAAACTTAAAATCTATTAACCATGCGTATGGATATAAGTATGGAGATATACTTCTCAAAGAGTTTGCAAAAAGTATAAAAGAGAACTTTAGTGATAGTCAACTTAGTGGAAGAATGGGGATGGGTGACTTTATTCTCTATTATCACACAAAAAGTACCAATAAGAAAAAAGTACTGCAAAAAGCACAAAATATTGCTGATGCACTTTTAGGTATACTCTCTAAAACATTTAAGATTCAAGATACTCTCATAAAAACGGAAGCACATATAGGTATTGATATCTTTAACAGAGAGAAAGATCCTCTTAAAATTTTAAGACATACAAATATCGCCTTAGAGATAGGAAGAGAAAACCACCAAAAAATTGTCTACTTTGATAAAGATAATGAGAACAGTGAAAAAAATATCTTAAATGTATCAGAAGGTTTATTAATAGCACTTCAAGAGAATCAACTTGAACTCTTTTACCAACTCCAGTATAACCAAGAAAAAAGTGTTATTGGAGCAGAAGCCTTAATACGATGGAATCATCCAGACTTCGGTCTTTTAGCTCCCTATAAGTTTATACCCATAGCAGAGAGAACAGATCTTATAGTAGATATAGGAGATTGGGTTTTAGATGCAGCTTGTAAACAGCTCAAACTATGGCAAGACAATAAAGAGACAAAAGATTGGGTTTTAGCTGTAAATGTTAGTGCAAAACAGTTTAACAAAGATGATTTTGTTGCTCATGTTCAAAAAGTCATTACTAATTACGATATAAATCATACAAAACTCAAACTAGAGCTTTTAGAGACTCTTTTTATAAAAGAGCAAGATAGTGTAGCACAAAAGATGAAAGAGCTAAAAGAGCTAGATATAAAGCTCTCTTTAGATGACTTTGGAACAGGTTTCTCTTCACTACAGTATCTTAAAATATTTCCTCTTGATCAAATCAAAATAGACCAATCTTTTGTGATGAATATGTTTAACAATGAAAAAGACATAAGCATAATCAAATCTATTATCTACTTAGGCTCTCTTCTAAACATAGATGTAATAGCAGAGGGTGTAGAAGAAAAAGAGCACTACGAAAAACTCAAAGAGGTCGGTTGTAAATATTTTCAAGGGTACTATTTTGCGAAACCAAAAAGTATCAAAGAGATTAAAATATCAGAAGAATAGAAGCCGAGATTTTATACACACTAAAAACTAAAACAATTGTCATAGCTCTCATTTAAGCAAAAAAACATCATAATTTTCATACCCTACTTATAATAAAATAAATATAATAATATTAACAGTAAAAAGTAGATTAAAAAGGTTATAAAAATGTCAAACAGATTAGAAAAAGAAGATAGTCCCTACCTACAACAACACAAAGAAAATCCAGTTGATTGGTGGCCTTGGTGTGATGAGGCATTCGAGAAGGCAGAGAAAGAAAATAAAGCTATATTTATAAGTATAGGGTACTCCTCTTGTCACTGGTGTCATGTAATGGAAGAGACTGTTTTTGAGAACAAAGAGTGTGCCGATATCTTAAATGATGGTTTTGTTTGTATAAAAGTTGACCGTGAAGAGCGCCCTGACATCGACAAACACTACCAAGAGGTGCATCAACTCCTAAATCGCCGTGCAGGTGGTTGGCCTACTTCTATTTTCTGTACTCCACAAAACAAGCCATTTTTTGCAGGAACATACATACCACCTGAATCAAATGCTGGAAGTATAGAAGGGATGGGCTTTAAAGAGCTCACTCGTCTTATAGCGACAAAAGTCAGTGAAAATGATGCCCAACTTTACAAAAATGCAGATGAAGTGGAAGGCTTTTTAAACCATGTAGAGCATCCAAAAGAGGCTACTGTCTTAAAAGAGGAGTTTACAAAGAACTTCATGCTACAAGCAAAAAACAACTACGATGCTAAAAATAGTGGCTTTAGTGTAAAACCGAAGTTTCCACATGCATCAACTCTAAACACTCTCCTCACTATAGATAGACTCTATGATGATAAAGCTGCTAAAGCGATGGTTACAACAACACTCGATGCTATGAAACAGGGTGGAATGTATGACCTTATAGATGGTGGTTTTTGTCGCTACTCTACAGATGAGGAGTGGATAGTACCACACTTTGAGAAGATGCTTTATGATAATGCTCTACTGAGTGGTGTTTACACAGATGCTTATCTAAAGTATGAAGACCCAACTTATCTTCAAATAGCTAAAGAGTGTACTGACTTTTGGCACAACCATATGAGCGAAGATGATCTTTTTTATAGTGCAAGTGATGCAGATACTGAGGGTGAAGAAGGCTTTTACTTTACTTACACTTATGAGGAGGTCTATAGACTCTTAGAAAATGCAAACTATAAAAACATTGAAGCGATGCTAGAGAGTATTAGTGTTACACAAGAGGGAAATTTTGAAGGGAAAAATATCATCCGCTTTAAAGATGCAACTGAGCCATCTTGGTTTAAAGATGTAAAAATTCTTCTCACTTCTCTTCGTGCAAAGAGAGAGTACCCTTTCATAGATAGAAAAGTACAGACTTCATGGTCAGGTATGATGATAAACGCTATGTTCAAACTCTCAGCGATAGATAGTAGTTATAAAGAAAAAGCTATCAAAAATCTAGATGCCCTTCTCAATGCTATGTTTATAGATAATGTTTTATACCATACAGCTCTTATCCATAAAATACCAAAGATAGAAGCTTTCTTAGAGGACTATGCTTTTCTCTCTCAAGCACTCCTTCAAGGGTTTAAACAGACAGGGGATGAACTCTACCTTATAAATGCACAGCGTTTTGCTAACAAAGCACTCGAAGAGTTCTATGACAAAGGTCAGTGGAGTTTTAGTAGTGGTGAGTTCGTTACAAAAGCAGAAACAACTGATAACACCTACACAAGCTCAGTAAGTGTAATGATAGATGTACTGCTCTCGCTAGGTACACTCTTAGAAGATGAAAAGTATACACACTTCGCTTTTAAAACGATGGAGTATAACTCCTATGAGTTAGGTCGTAAACCTATCTATACACCCTATATGCTTACACAATCTCTCCGCTATGTAAAAGGAGAGCGTATCATCAAGTTACATAGAGACAAGCTCCAAACTAATGCTTTAGAGTTAGCAAAACTAAACTACCCCTTTGTACAACTTAAAGTTAGTGAAGATGAGGGCTTTATGATATGTGGAGATAAGAGCTGTTTTGCAAATACAAATGATATTGCAGAAGTAAATGAGTTACTCACAAACTCTTTTTAATAATTATTGATTTATAATTATTAAAAGCAGAATAAAAAGGGTCTATATGAGTAAAAAAGAACAAGCCAAAGAGATAAAACATAAAGATGGTGACAGAGTAGCCGTCTGGACTAAAAAAGAGACAGTCGCATATGAAGATGAGCTTCATCGACTACAGATAGAACTCTTAAAAATGCAAAACTATGTTAAAGAGAGTGGTAAGAAAGTTCTTATGATTTTTGAGGGTCGTGATGCTGCAGGAAAAGGTGGTACTATCAAACGTATTACAGAACATCTTAATCCTCGTGGTGCTCGAGTTATTGCACTTGATAAGCCGAGTGATGTAGAGCGTTCTCAGTGGTATTTCCAGCGTTATGTACAGCATCTTCCATCAGCAGGTGAGATAGTCCTTTTTGATAGAAGTTGGTACAATCGTGGTGGTGTTGAGCCTGTCATGGGATTTTGTTCACAAGAGGAGCATAAAGAGTTTTTACATGAAGTTCCTGAGTTTGAAAAGATGCTCATTAACTCTGATATTACCATCTTTAAGTTCTATTTTTCAGTAAGTAAAGAGGAGCAAAAGCGTCGTTTTGATAAACGCCGTACAGATCCACTTAAACAGTATAAACTCTCGCCTGTAGATGAGAAGTCACAAGATTTATGGGATAAATACACCATAGCAAAATACTCTATGCTTTTAGCTTCGCATACAGATCATGCACCTTGGACTATAATTCGTTCTGACAACAAGAAAAAAGCTAGAATTAATACTATAAAACATATACTTAACCACATCGATTATACAGATAAGATAGGTGCAAAAAAATTGAAAGCTGATGATAAAATCCGTATCTTTGCTAATGATGAGATTAAAATAATGGAGTCAGAGATGACTCTCAAAAAAACTAAATAGGAGTAAATATGAAATCGTTAATACTAGTTACATTAGTGTTACTAAGCACTATGACAGCGTTTAGTGGCTGTGAAAAACCAGACTATCAAGATCCTCGTTATAGAAGTTCACACTCAAAATAACTTCTAGTTAATATTATTTTGTTATAATCTACCTTTAAAATTAAAGGTAGTTTATGCTAAAAACAGTTGGAAAATTTATATTTATGCTCGAACTTGGGTTTAAATATATTGGTATATTTAAAAAAACATTCTTTCATCCTTTTATCACGCTCAAACCTGCGTATGAAACACTCTCAAAGAACAGACAAGACTACTCAAATAAAGTATTAGATTATTTAAACATCGAAGTAAAAGTGATTGGCGATTTACCACAGAGAGATAAAATTCTTTATGCTATTAACCATAGATCACTCTTAGATATTATTATCATGGAAAGAGTTTTTTCAAACTCTAATAAAAATGGTGCTTGGATTGCAAAACAAGAACTTTTTGATAATGGACTTTATGGAAAGTTTTTTGAGTATAGTGGTTGTATTAGTGTTGATTTGGAAAATAAACGTGGCCTATTAACATTTTTTAAGAGTATCAAAAAGACTCTCGCAAAAGTAGACAACATGAACATCTATATGTTTCCTGAGGGTGAACGCTACAACGGCGAAAACATCACAAAATTTCAAAGTGGCGCAAGTAAGATAGCCAAAGCAAATAAGCTTGACATCGTTCCTGTATATATAAAAGGACATAACGAAGAGCTCTTTAAACATGCACCCTATAAAGAGAAAAGAGTTGTAGAAGTTCATATTGGCGATATTGTATCTTCTGCAACTTTAGAAGAAGAGTACACAGAGTTTTACAAAAAAGCACAGGCATATAACGCATGAGTAAAATGAACTTAGGTGTAAACATAGACCATGTAGCTGTACTTCGTGAAGCTAGACAAGTAAATGACCCAGATATTCTTCAAGCTCTCTATGTAGCTTGTGAGAGTGGTGCTGATCAGATAACTATCCACCTACGTGAAGATAGACGCCATATTCAAGATGTAGATGTAAAGAATATTATGGCTTTTAGTAAACTCCCTGTTAACTTAGAGTGTGCCATAGATAAAAAAATCTTAGAGATTGTCTCTAAGATAAAACCACACCGTGCGACACTTGTCCCTGAAAAACGAGAAGAGGTTACAACTGAGGGTGGACTTGATATTTTTAGTTATGAAGATGAGACTAGATATGCCATAGAGTTACTTCATGACAGCATTATCCCTGTTTCTCTTTTTGTAGATCCAAGTATAGCGGCTATGGAGCGCTCAAAAGAGTTAGGTGCTGAGATGGTAGAGTTACACACTGGTCTCTTTGCAAACCTTTTTGCAATGCTCCACTCAAACCTTCCTCACTCAAACCACTCTGTTAAAGAGATAGAGTTTCCTCGCTATGAGCTTAGTAGTAGACTTGAAAAAGCACTTGAAGATATAAAATATGCTGCTACACATGCAAATAAACTAGGTCTTGAAGTAGCAGCAGGTCATGGACTCAACTACCATAATGTACATGAGATGATGAAGATAGAGGAGATAATTGAGCTCAACATCGGTCAAAGTATCATCGCACGTAGTGTATTTACTGGGCTTAGTGAAGCTGTTAAAGAGATGAAGAAACTTACAACTCGATGAAAATATTAGCTATTTCGGTTGGAGATTTAAATGGTGTAGGTATTGAGATAGCACTCAAGTCTCATGAAGCTGTAAAAAAACTCTGCAGCCCACTCTACTGTATAAACAGAGAACTATTAGTACAAGCTGCAAAACTTTTAAATACCTCTATTCCCGATGATTTTACTCTCCAAGAAGTTACTGGTTCATTTACCATAGAAGCAGGTGTAGTAGCTGCAGATAGTGGAAGATACTCTTATGACTCTTTTATGGCAGGTATAAAACTCTGTGAAGAGAAAAAAGCTGATGGAGTAGTCACTATGCCTATTCACAAAGAGGCTTGGATGTTAGCAGGCTTAGAGTACAAAGGTCATACAGACCTCCTTCGTCAACACTTCAATGCTGAAGCTATTATGATGCTAGGGTGTGAGAAAATGTATGTAGCACTCGTTACTGAGCATATCCCTCTTCGTGAAGTAACTAAGGTTATCAAGTATAAAATGCTTAAACCTTTTTTACGAGACTTCTCAAACGCTATCCCAAAAGAGCCAGTAGCTGTTTTAGGAATAAACCCTCATGCAGGGGACAATGGCGTTTTAGGGAATGAGGATATGCGTATAAAAAAAGCTATAAAGAGTATGAACAAAGAGTTAGGATGGGAGCAGTTTGTAGGACCGATAGTCCCCGATGTAGCATTTACTCCTCACTTTCGTAAGAACTTTCGTTACTTCGTTGCGATGTATCATGACCAAGGTTTAGCACCACTCAAAGCACTCTACTTTGATGAGAGTGTAAATATCTCACTCAATCTCCCAATCGTACGAACATCCGTAGATCATGGGACAGCCTTTGACATCGCCTACAAGGGCGAAGCTAAAACGCTATCATATATAAACGCTATAAAGAGTGCTATTTCTTTTTAAAGATGAGAAGTGTTTTATCCTCTGTGTCGTAGAGAGAGAAAGTCTGTTTATCTACTAGCTTTAACTTTTTGAGGGTTTGAAACACTTTTATCTTATGAAAGTACTGAATAATTATATCTTGATGTTTTGTAAATGTTCCCTCTTCATTTTTCTCAAAAAGAGTAAACTGTGTATTGAGCTCATCATCTGCAAACTCTGCATCTACAACTAAAAACTCATCTTCACTATCTTTACTCATTGTTCCCTCTGCTACATCAGAAAAACCATAGAGGGTATTTATATCAGCTATTAAAACGCCATCATCATTAAGCTTATCAGCCATAGTGTTTAAAAAGTCTATGAGGGTCGCTTTGTCCATAAAGTTAAGCACATCAAATATACTGACAATAGCATCATATTTTCCAGTAACTTCGCGAGCATCAATACACGCAGCATCAAGTCCTTGAGACTTACACTCATCAACCATCACTTGACTGAGATCTACACCTTTACACACAACGCCATCACTTATCATCCGCTGCATAAAGCCACCACGACCACAGCCAACATCTAAAAGTGTTTTAACATTTTTCTCATCAAGTTCACTTCGGTATAAATCATAAAGAGCTTCTGTAGCTTCTTCAATTCCAAGAAGATGTTCTGCTTTTGCATAGAGGTCTAAGTTTGTCATTACTTCGTGTTTTGCTCCGCTTTTATAACAGCATCTATCTTCTCATAGATATCTAAAACTTCATCTTTTTTAGCGATATAAGAGTTCTTGTTTGCTATAAGGTATGTTGAACTTGTCATTATATCCTCAACAACTTCTAAACCATTTTGCTTCATAGTAGTTCCCGTTTCAACAACATCTACTATCATATCAGCTAGACCGATAAGAGGTGCTAGCTCAACAGAACCATTGAGTTTGATGATCTCTACACTCACAGCACGCTCTTCAAAGTAACGTTTAGTGATGTTTACCATCTTAGAAGCGACTTTTAGTTCTGGTTTTGTAAGGTCAAGTTTTTCCCCTACTTTCATACCGATAGAGACTTTACAAACACCACGGTGTAAATCTAAAAGACGAACAACATCTAAGCCCTGCTCCTCTAAAGTATCTAAACCAACAACACCGATATCTGCTGCTTGATGGTAGACATATGTTGCAACATCTTGGTTACGAACAAGTAAAAAACGAAAATTAGGAGTCTCTAATATTAATTTTCTATCATCAAACTTAAAACCATCTCCGAAGATTGTTTCAAATATCTCTAGTGTCTCTTTAGCGATACGACCTTTTGGAAGTGCAACTGTTAGCATTTTAGCCCTTTTCTTTCTTAAATAATTTTCGCATTTTACCTAAACTTTACTCAAAGTTTAATTATAAGCTTTTTCATACTCTCAAAGAGGAGTAGTTTATCAACTTTAGCCTCTTTAAAAAGTCTCTTTAATTGACTAGCATCACCACCCGTTAAAATGATAGGTAGCCCATACGAGAGGACTTCACTATAGAGTAGTTTTAAAAAACCATAGCTTATAGCATTTTGAGAATCTTTTGGTAATTTTTCAACATTTAACTCTAAATTAAAAGGATACTCTAAAGCGGGCGATATACTCTTATATGTCTTATGCATAGCGTTTATACCAGGGTAGATAAATCCACCCTCAAAAACACCATTTCGCACGACATCTACAGTTATTGCACTTCCCCCATCAACTATAACAGCGTTTTGAGTAGATTCTACTGCTACTATTCTATCTATTCCCATTGTCTCATAGTAGATACTTTTATCTATAACAGCTGAAAGATCTATCCAGTTTTTTAAGTTTTGGAGCTTTTGAGTCACTCTACTATTTACAGAGATAAAATAGACTTGTTTGGTTATTGTTGCTGGATCAAAAGAGTCTGCTGACTCTTTATAGTCTCTACTCCCATCCAAAAAATGGTAAGAGGTATTTCCTACATCACAGAGTAACATTAGTAAACTCTCCATCCTGTTTCTTTAAATGCCAACTTCGCTTTTGAGCAGAGAGGTGCATCTATGAAAATCACTTTATGTTTAAAGTTATGATCACAATAGAGTGTTAGTTTGCCATAAATCTCTTGCATTTTATGCACATCTTTCATCAAAATTCTACTCTTTTGACTTATAGCGAAGATTGCAGAGAAATAGCCTTGAATATCTGTGGCTTTATATATCCGAATCTTGTTACGAATACCTAACTCTTTAGGAGAGACCTCTTGCATCTTTTTATATATTTTTCCCTTAGTACGGAGGGAGTCAACTACCATTTGCATATCGATATTTTTGCCTTTAGTAAATATTTTTTATATTTTGAAAGTATACAGGAAGATTAATGAAAATTCACTATAGCCAGAGAAAAGGGCTATAGTATTTTAGTTATGTTTGTTATTATTTAGTCAAAGTAGTAACGAAGGATTACAGCAGAGTCAGTTGAAACTACAGTTGTATCACCAAAGTTCATATTAAAACTCACTTCAGCACCAAGTGTAAACTGAGGGTCAAAAGCATACTCAACACCAGCAACAGGACCAAGGTTAAAAGAGGAACCATTTGCTGGATCATCACTTGTAAAACCTAAAAATCCACCATAGTACATACTCATTGCAGGAGAAATCTCTTTTATCATATGTGCTGCAGTTCCAAGGTTAAAAGTTGTGTTTGAAATTGTCGTATTTCCTACATCTACACTTCTATAAGTCATACCAAAATATGGCTCTAATCGTAAATTCTCTTGAATCATAATATCACCACGAATTGTCGCTGTATCTCCAGTAACACTTACACCAACACCTCTGTTTCCAGCTACTGCCGAAGTTGTAAACAGTGCAACTGCACCAATACTCACAAGAGCTGTCTTCATTATTTTTATCATTATAGTTCCTTAAAATTTATACTGCATTATAGTAGTTTTTCACTTACAAGATGATTATTTTATCTATAATTGAAACTTTAAAAAGAGCTTTTATCATAAGAGTATTTTAAGAGAAAACAGACTCTTATGTTGCTATTTGCAGCTAATGTAGTAAAAACAAGGAAAAATAATATAACAATAAGTAATTTAATAATATGATTATACCCGTTATCTAAAAATTCTAAAATGTGATTTATTTGTGATATAAGAAATACAAATATATGTTATAATTCTGCCGAATTTATTACCCAAGGAGAGATTAATGATTAAAATATTTACCCTACTCTTTTTAGTAATAAATCTTAATGCCCAAAGTGAGAAACTTACTTTGAGTGAAGCATTAAGTATATTAAAAAGAGATAACCTAGAGATAAAAGCCGCTGCTTTAGATGTAAAAGTAGCACATGAAGAGAGAAATAGCGTAGACGGAAAAAACTGGGGTAAACTAGACTTTACTCAAGATATAGCTCGTTCAAATGATGCAGGAAATGTGTTTGGATTTACACTAGCTTCAAGAGAAGCAAGCTTTGGAAACTTTGGTTTTTCAGAATTTGATGGAACAAACCCAGATATTTTAAATGTGCAACCAAAAGATTTAAACTATCCAGAAGATAGAAACTTCTTTCAGAGTAAGCTTCGTTATGAAGTACCACTTTTTACAGGTTTTGCACTCAGTTCTTACTCTGAGATAATGAGTAAAGTTGAAAAGATTAAAACTTTAGAAAAAGAGGAAGTAGTCAGTACAAAAGTGTATGAGTTAAAAAAATCATACTACGATATGGCACTCCTTAATGACTCTATTAGTAATCTAACTACTATTCTTACAAATATCGAAATTCTTGAAGATATGACTCAGAATATGATTGATGTTGGTTATGCAAAAAAAGTTGATTTATTAGAGGTAAAAGCTAAAAAAGGGAATGTAGAGCGTCTTTTAGGACAGATGAGCTCAAATAAAGAGCTTCTCTACCACTACATCAGCTTTCTACTTAACACTCAAGTAAAAGAGATAGAAGTACCAAGTTCAGATGTTTCACTCTCAAATAAAAGTGATAACGAGATACTCAGTCAAAACTTAGATATCAAAAAAGCTACAACGGGTTTAGAAGTTCGTAGAAGTATGGTTGATGCACAAGAAGCACGTTGGTATCCAACAGTTGGTGCTTTTGCAGAAGTCGCAACCGCTGATGATAGTTTTTTAGGTGATGCAAGTGATCACTTAGCTTATACAGTAGGTGCAAGACTTACTTGGAATATCTTTAATGGTGGAAGTGATAGTAGTGAGATAGAGAAATCTAAACTACAACACCTTAAAATGGAGTCTCAACTCGCTTTAGCTAAAGAGGGAATCGCCCTTAAACTCGCTAAAATAAGAACAGAGATTAAGAGTGCTGATGATGAAATAGCTTCTCTTGAAAAAGAGCTACAGCTTGCAGATGCAATCTATAAAAATTATGAGGGCAGATACAAAGAGAAACTCTCATCTATGAGTGATGTAATTATCAAACAATCTGCACAGATTCAAAAGATACTACAACTACAGATTGCAAAGAACAAACGTAATGAGAAAATATTCGCTTTAGAAAAACTAGCAAATGGAGATATAAACTAATGAAAAAAATACTACTACTTTTAACACTAGCAGCCTCACTAATGGCGGAGACTCTTACACTTTCAGGAAGTGTAATATCAGATAATCAGAAGATGATTACAAGTCGATTTATGGGCTTTGTTACAAATGTTAATGTAAGTGAAGGGGAAAAAGTAAAAAAGAACCAAATTCTTTATACTATTGACTCACGTGAGATAGACTCTGCAAAACGCCAAGCAGAGCTTAGCCTTCAGATGTATCAGAACCAGTACACAAATGTAAAGTTAAACTTAGATAGATACAAAAGACTTCTTAAAAAAGATATGGTTTCAAAGTATGAAGTAGAAAATATGGAGCTCGCTTCTATCAATCTTGAAAACATGATTGACATTGCAAAAGCAAGACTTCAAGAGGTTCAAAATCAGTACAAATACCTCAATGTAAAAGCACCAAACAATGGTGTTGTAGTTGCTAAAAACATTAAAGTTGGAGAGATGGCAATGCCAGGTATGCCAGCAATAATACTTTCAGACCTTAGTGACCTTAAAATCAGTGCTGAGATTGCAGAGAGTAATCTTGCATCTATTAGCCATGGTAAAAAAGTAACCGTAGAGATTCCATCTATCAAAGTAAAAACAGTAGGAACTGTCTCTGCAATTATTCCTAACTCAAATCCAATGACACATACATTTAAGATAAAGATATCGTTTAAAACAAACAATAAATCTGTTTATCCTGGAATGTATGCAACTGTAAAAATCAACTAGAGGAGTTCTTGATGCAAGAAGAAGTAGAATTTCAACCAACAGACTCTGCTGGTAAATTAGCAAAATCATTTATACGTAATCCTCTTACAGCAGTTCTCGGTTTTGCACTTTTAGCAATTGGGTATCTTGCACTAATGGTTATGCCTAGAGAAGAAAATCCTCAAATGGTAGTAAGTGGTTCAACTGTTATCGTAGCCCTGCCGGGTGCGAGTGCTAAAGAGGTTGAAAAAATCATAGTAAAACCCTTAGAGCGTAAACTCAAAGAGGTAAAAGGTGTAGAGCATATCTACGGTATGGCTATGGATAATGTAGGTATTGTAAATGCTGCCTTTTTTATTGGTGAAGAGAAAGAGAACTCAAACTTAAAAGTCTATGATAAAATCATGCAAAACTCCGATATGTTTCCAACTGGAGCGATGGAACCTATGATTAAGCCTCTTGATATTGATGTCGATATTCCTATTGTCTCTATAGCATTTTACTCAAATAATGAGAAGATGAGTAAAACAGAACTCTATGATAAAGTAAAAGAGATACAACACCATATAAATGGTCTTAACAATGTTGCTGTTACTGAAGTAAAAGGTGGACACCAACACCAGTTTAATGTAGAAGTAGATCTCAATAAGCTCTCAGGATATAACCTCTCGATGGGACAGATAATGCAAGCTGTTGAGTCACTCGCATATAATGTACCTGCGATTAAAAATAGAACTACTGACAATAAGATTGTAATGCTTGGTGTTAAAAACGCTATTGAGAGTGCGAGAGATGTTGGTAACATTATTGTTGCACAGTATATGGGTTCACCTATATACCTAAAACAGGTAGCCAATGTAACAAACTCATATAACATTCAAAACTTTAAATCAGCATCTATTACAAAACGTGATGAAAGTGGTAAATTTACTCCATATAAAGAGCAAGTAACCCTTACAGTTTCAAAACTACAAGGAACAAATGCAGTAATCATTGCTGATGAAGTAAGAGAGGAGCTTGCAAAATACCAAGCAGCCCTAAAAAAAGATGGTATCAGTTTTGTAATTACAAGAAATGATGGTGAACGTGCAGATGAAGCGGTAAATGAACTAGTAAAACACCTTCTTTTATCTATCGTTATTATTGCTATTTTACTTATTTTTGTACTTGGTTGGAGAGAGTCACTCATCGTTACGTTTACTGTTCCAGCTATTTTAGCAATTACTCTTTTTGTTGCTTATTTAACAGGTCAGACTATTAACCGTATCACACTTTTTGCATTTTTACTCTCACTTGGTCTCCTTGTTGATGCTGCAATTATTGTAATTGAAAATATTCACAGACACTACCACTCTCCAGAGTCAGCACATCAGTCAGCTGATGAGTTAATGGTAAGAGCAACAGATGAGATTGGTGCACCTACAAACATCGCTACTCTAGCTATTATTATGACAATGGTTCCAATGGCGTTTGTTGGTGGAATGATGGGTCAGTTTATGAAACCAATTCCTGCAAATGTACCGGTAGCTCTTATAGCTTCACTTTTTGTAGCTTATATCTTTACACCTTATCTAGCAGTGCGTATGTTAAAACGCCCTGACCACTCTAAAAAAGGAGAGCATTAATGTTTAAAAAATTTGAAGAACTCGTTTTAAATGGTATTCAAAGTGCTACACAGCGTAAGATTATACTCTTTGGAACTCTTATAGCATTTATACTCTCTATTTTAATGATAGCACCTACTAAAATGGTTTTAGCAAAGATGCTTCCAGGAAAAAACAATGATACTTTTAATATCTATGTAACCTTAGCAAATGGAAGTTCAATCGAGCAGACAAAACAGGTTACAGAGTGTGTAAGTTCTTTTATTGTTCAAGAGGAAGAAGTACTTAATAGTGAAGTATTTTTAGGTATGGGTTCTCCCCTTGACTTTGCAGGTCTAATAAAGGGAAGTCAATTTAAAAATGCTGAGAATGTTGCAGAAATTGTTTTAAACATTACAAAAAAACACCATAGAGTTGAGCCATCATATCTTATGGTACAACGTATGCGTCCTCTCATTCAACAATCATGTGAGAAACTCTACCCTAATACTAAAATTTCTTTTGTAGAGCCTCCAGCAGGGCCTCCAACAATGGCAGCTATAGTAATGGAAGTTTACGGTGAGAATGCTGAAGGTATTAGAGATATCGCTTCTAAAATAGAGACTATATTTAAAGAGACTGATGGTCTTGTAGATATAGATACAATGGAAGATGAGATATATGAATCATTTGAAGTCAAAGTAAATAGTACAAAAATTGCAAAATCAGGAGTAGATGTTAAACAACTCAATAACATTCTTTATTTAGCTTTTGAGGGCATGCAGATAGCGGTAAAAAACTCTGATAAGTTTAATGACCAGATTCCTATCTTTTTATCACTTTCTCAAGAGTCTAAACGATTTACGACAACTTCACTTGATGCGATAAAAGCAAAATTAACATCACTGAAGTTAATGAATAAAATGGGTATGATGATTCCGGTTACTGAGCTAGTTACTATTGAACCGAAGAAGTCCAATCCACTTATTATGACAAAAGATCTCCACCAGATGACAAATGTTTTAGCTGAAACAGATATGGTATCTCAAGTCTATCCACTGCTAGAAGCTCGCGAAAAAATAATAGAACTCTTTTCAAAAGAGTATGATATTGAAAAAACAGGACTCTTTAATCTTAGAATTATAAATAAGACAAATGGTGAGATATTTGATCTTGTATGGGATGGTGAAATGAAAGTAACTATTGATACTTTTATTGACCTTGGAGCAGCATTTATTGCAGCACTAGTTCTTATCTTTTTACTAATGGTTATTTACTATAAAAGTTATACGTTAAGTGGTATTATTCTACTTGGTTCTTTTCTCTCTATCATTGGAGTAATTGTTGGTCATTGGATTATGAATCTCTTTACAGCAGATACATTTTTTCTAACAGCAACTTCCCTCATTGGGTTTATTGCTCTTATTGGTATTAGTTCACGTAACTCTTTACTTTTAATAGACTTTACAAAATCACTTATGAGAGATAAAGGGATGCATAAAGCAGAAGCTATCGCATACTCAACAGCAACACGTGCTAAGCCAATCTTTTTAACGGCTGTAGCTATTATGTTAGCATCAACTCTTCTAGCAGGAGATGCAGTATTTGGTGGCCTTGGTGTATCTCTTATATTTGGTACGATAGCAGCTGTTGTGGCATCACTTATAGTTGTACCAGTCCTTCTTTATAAATCGGACCTTGAATCACACTTCAATTTTCATGAGAAAACTTCTGTTTCAATAAACGACCCACTCTAACTTCTTTTGATACTCTCTAAATGAGAGTATCAAATTTCTTTTACTTTCCCTCATTCTTCTGCAATAAACTACTTACATCACCTAATATATGCTCTCTTCAAGGAGATGCTTCAGCTACGAGTTATACTCATATTATAAATTAAAAGAAAAAAGAAGAGTAAAGAGTAAAGAGAAATTTATTCCCATAAAAGGGAATAAGAGAAGTGAGAGATTAAACGCGAGCGTAGTTTACAGATAAACAAGCTTCAAGAGCTGCCAATTCTGTAAGTGATTTTTCACACACTGCATTATCAACTAAGATTACTGCAAGTGCTTCACCTTTATCGTTTCTAGCAAGTGAGAAGTCAGCAATATTTACTTTGTTATTTGCAAGTACTGAACCAATGCTTCCAATAACACCTGGAACATCACTATTTTTAAACATAACCATATCACCACGAAGTGCAACATCAATATCAAAACCATCAATGTTAACTAAACGCTGTACATTATCATCAAAGATAGTTGCTGAAATGGTTGTAGTACCTTCACTCGTCGTAAGTTTGATAGTAATAAGATTTTTATAAACACTAGAATCAGCAGAAGCTTCAGTTTCTATTTTTATACCTTTCTCTTTTGCAACAAACTCTGCGTTAACATAGTTTATAGTGTCTCCAGAATTTTGACTCATAGCACCAACTGCTACAAAAGTTGAAAGAGACTCAACATACTCAGCAATTTCACCGTGACCAGTAACTTTAATAGAGATAATTTGAGATTTACTCATTTGTGACTCTAAGAAACCTATCTTTTGTCCCATTTCTAAAAATGGTTTAACAAATGAAGGTATTTTTGATTCATCAATTGGTAAGTTCATTGCATGAGGATAAGCAATTCCCTTAGCCGCTTCAATAGCATTGTTTGCAGCTTGAGTACCAATGTTATACTGAGACTCAAATGTATTAGCACCTAAATGAGGAGATACAGTAACATTGTCTAAATCAAGTAAAGGATGATCAATTGCAGGTTCTTTGTTAAATACATCGATACCAGCAAAACGAATTTTACCATTTTGTAAGTATTTAAGAAGAGCATCTTCATCATAAAGACCACCACGAGCACAGTTAATTACAACAACACCATCTTTCATTTTAGCAAACTCAGCATCATTAATCATACCGATAGTCTCTTTGTTTTTTGGAGTATGAATTGTAATAATATCACAAGCTAAAATATCTTCAAAGTTCTTAGTATAAGTCATATCTAAGTCAGTAACTTTAGATGGGTTAATGTAAGGATCAAATGCAACTATGTCCATTTCAAAAGCTTGTGCACGTTTAGCAACACGAGAACCTATGTTACCAAAACCGATAACACCAAGCTTTTTACCTTTCATCTCGTAACCGTACCATTTTTCACGTTTCCAGATTCGTTGGTTTTTAAGATGATCATGAGAGTATGGAAACATTCTCATACATGAGAGCATATGAGCCATAGTAAGCTCAACTGCTGCAATAGTGTTTGCAGTTGGTACATTCATAACAATGATACCCTGCTTTGAACAGCCTGGAATATCTACATTATCAACTCCAACACCAGCACGTACAACAGCTTTAAGATTAGTAGCATTTGCTAAAAATAGATCATCAACATCTGTAGAACTTCTTGTAATTGCTACATCAGCAGTTGGAAGAATCTCTTTTTTTAACTTATCTTTAGGCTCATCTGCAGCCATTATAAAGTTAATATTTTCGTCATTCTCAAGCATCTTAAGACCAGCTTCGTGAATATGATCACAAACTACAACAGTATATTTATTCATTTAATAATCCTCTCTGTACGGCTTTATTTTTGCCGTTATTTTATAATTTTTTAGTTTATTAACTAAGTTTTTTAATTTATCAACATTTTGTGAATAAATAACTAAATCTACATTCATATTATTTTTATTAAGATAGTACTTTAACTTATGGTTTTTCAACTCCTCTTTCAAACAAAAAAGTTGATAGGGATCTTTTAGATTAGCATTTAACTTATAGGTTATAGTTTTAGTTATTTTTTCTTTGAGATTTATTTTTACATAAACTTCATTTACAGGATAAGAGTAACCTTTTCTTTCAGACTGACTAAAGTGGTTTAGCCAAGTTTTTTCTTGCTTTTTTGGACTTTTTTTAATCTCTGCTTGAACAGCTATTGGATCTAAAAAAACTTCATTTGAATTGATTGAAACAAGAAAGAAGATTATAAAAATAGCCACTCCTGCTGCGATGAGAGGAGTGAGCCATTTTAAAATCTTTTGCATCTACAAGTGTTTACTTGAATTTGTCTTTGATTAAGTCACCTAAAGAGTGTGACTCATTATCATTAATCTCTTCAAGCATTGCTTGATTTTTAATGTAATCTAATTTTTTAACAGATAAACGGATACGATCACGTTTTGTATCGATATTAGCGATAGCAGCTTCTATCTCTTGACCAGCTTCTAACTCTTCTTTTACAAGTGGTGTTAAATCTTCATCACGAATAAGTGCATCTACACCATCTTCAAGTGAAACGAATACACCGAAATCTTTGATGTCACGGATAGTACCAGTAACAACAGAGTTCACTTTGTGATCTACAGCAAATTTGTCAATAGGAGACTCTAAAAGAGTTTTTCTATTTAAAGATATTTTCTGATCTTCAGAGTTGATTTTAGCAATTTTAACTTCAACTTCTTCACCAGATTTTAAAACTTCTTTTGCTTTAGTATTTTTGTCCCAAGAGATATCTTGGTTATGTAAAAGACCTTCAACACCAGCGATACGAACAAATGCACCAAAATCAGTAAGTGAAGTAATAATTCCAGTAACAATGTCACCTTCGTTATAGTTCTTTAAGAACTCATCAAATGGTTTTGGTAAAAGACGTTTAAGAGAAACTCTTAATTTGTGAGTTTTTGAATTAATTTCAATAACTTCAACATCAATCTCTTCACCAACTGTTAAGTAATCATTAGGGTTTTTAACATTTTTATTCCAAGAAATCTCAGAAATATGTAAGAAACCTTCAATATCATTTCCTAAGTCAACAAATACACCATATGCTTCAATGTTAGAAACAGTAACAGTAATAGTATCACCTTCATCTAATTCAGACTCAACTTCAGCCCATGGATCTGGAAGAACCGCTTTAATTGAAAGAGATAAGTGACGTTTATCTTTATCATAAGAGATAGCTTTAACTGTTACAGTATCACCCTCTTCATAAAGTTTTGATGGATTAACAGGACCTTTATAAGAGATCTCATTGTAATGAACAAGTCCATCAACACCACCAACATCTACGAACATACCGTATGAAGTGATTTTTTTAATAGTACCTTCAACAATAACATCTTCAGCCATTAGTTGATCAATAATCTCTTTCTTTTTCTTTCTTTCTTCGTTGAAAAGTTTTCTACGAGAAACAATGATAGAGTTCTCTTCAGCATCAACTTTAACAACTTGAGCTTTAATCTTACGACCTACTACTTCATCAGTGTCTTTAAATGCTGCTAATGAACGTGGCATAAAGAAAGATACTGCATCAGCTTCTACTACATAACCACCACGGTTTTTCTTAGTAATGATACCCTCAATGATAGTGTCTTCAAAATCATCTTTGTGTGCATCGATAAACTCAATAGTTTTCTCTTGCTCAAGTACTTTTTTATAAGAGATCTTAGGACGTTCATTATAGTAACCCATCTGCATTACTTTAATTTTGTCACCAGTTGTAAACTTAAGTTCACCATTCTCATCACGAATTTCGTCAAGGCTTAAAATACCCTCTAACTTATCGCCAACACCTACTAATGCTCTGTTGTCTTCCGCTTGGATTTCAACGATTTCGCCTTCTACTATACGGCTAGTCTCTTGTTTTTTTTCACTTTCTGCAAACATTGCTGCAAAATTTTCTTCATCTAATAATTCGTTATCGAACGCCATTATCTATCCTCTGTTACATAAAAATTGTCGTGATTATATCTAAAAAATGATTATTTTGCTATTAAATATGTCTAAATGAGAGAAGAAAGATAAAAGGGAAGAAAAAGTGTTAAATTAGTGACTTACTAATTCACACTTTTTTGAATGGCATCAACCACATTTTGTATGATCCAGTCAGGTGTTGATGCACCCGCACTAATACCACAAAAGTTTTTATTATCAAACCATGAATCTTCAAGTTCTGTTTCATCCTCTATATGATAAGTATTAGTACAGTTCTCTTTTGAGATTGAAGCTAGTTGTTTTGTATTTGAAGAGTTTTTACCACCAATTATTATCATAACATCAGCTTCTCTTGAGATCTTATCAACCGCTTCTTGATTTTCAAATGTTGCATTACATATAGTATTAAAAACACGAACCTCTTTATAACGAGGAATAAGATATGTAGCTATAGCCATATAATCTTCTACTTTTCGAGTTGTCTGTGCAACAAGAGCAATTTTCTCTTTGAACTTCATAGATTTTAACTCATCTACTTCTGTTACAACTCTTGCACCATGTGTAGCATACGATTTTACACCTTTTATCTCAGGATGTGCTTCATCGCCAAAGATAATAACATCATATCCAGCTTCACTCATCTCTTGACATATCTCTTGAGGTTTTGTTACATAGGGACATGTTGCATCTACTACATCAACTCCAGCTTCATGCAGAGCGGCTAACTCATCTTTAACAATACCATGAGTTCTTACAATAGCCTTATCACCACTCTCAAAAGTTGTAAAGTCTTCAACAAGACCTACTTGATAGTCCTTATCAAGGCGTGCAATCTCTTTTGAGTTATGAATAAGAGGACCATATGTTGCAGCATTTATATTCTCTTCTGCTATTTTAATGGCACGTTTCACACCAAAACAGAAACCATAATTTTGTGCAAGTTGTATACGCATATATTCTCCTAGTTATTAATAAGAATGAATTTCTTAAGAAATTTCTATTTTAGTAATTTTTTGTAACAGTTCAAAAAAGTTTGGAAATGAGGTATTTATACACTCTAAATCTGTCACTTCCATTCCACACTTAAGTCCTGCGATTATAAAGCTCATTGCGATTCTATGATCACCATCACTATCTACTTTCGCAGATTTTAATACTCCACCAACTACTTTATAACCATCTTTATACTCATGGACCTCTATATTTGCAGCTCTCAATCCTTCTACAACAGTTGAGATTCTATCTGACTCTTTCACTCGAAGTTCTTCTGCATTTTTAATAAGACTTTCACCTTCTGCACAAGCCATAGCTATTGAAAGTACTGGAAGTTCATCAATGAGCCATGAGATATTATCTTCAACAACAATTCCATGAAGTTTTGAGTGTTTGACTGTAATGTTTCCTATCGGTTCGTACTTATTGTCAGTTATTTCATAAGAGATATCTGCACCCATTCTCTCTAAAGCTTTAAATGCCTCAATACGAGTAGGATTCAAAGTAACACCCTCTAAAATAATGTTAGAGTTTGGAGTAATAGCTGCAGCAACTGCAAAGAAAAATGCAGATGAAGGATCAGCGGGTACACGAATAGTTAAAGGGTTTAGTAATTCTGTCATTGGTGTAATAGTGGTTTTAAGACCATCAACTTCTATACCAGCACCCATACCTTTTAACATTCTTTCAGTATGATCACGAGAGAGTTCCGGTTCGGTATATGTACAGATACCATTCGCACGAAGAGCAGCAAGAATCATACATGATTTTACTTGAGCTGAAGCAATTTTAGATTCATAATTAAACGAATTTAATGAGGCACCACGAATAGAGAGAGGAGCTAAATCACCCTCATCTCGTCCATCAAGTTTTGCCCCTATACTAAGAAGGGGTGTAGTAACACGTTTCATTGGACGTGAACGGAGATACTTATCACCAGTTAAAACAAAGTGACCATTTGCAGAACTTAAAAGCCCACAGAATAGACGCATTCCAGTCCCAGAGTTTCCACAGTCTAAGACTTCAAAACTCTCTTGTATTCCATCACTTGAAATTTTAATAGTTTTTCCATCATCTTCTACTTTTGCACCGAGATTTTTTACAATCTTTAAAGAGTTCATAGTATCTTCAGCGCGTAGAAAATTTTCTATCACACTCTCACCATTTGCAAGCATAGCAAACATTACACTACGGTGTGAGATAGACTTATCAGGTGCTATTTCACTAATGTTAAGCGAAAAAGATGAAGCAGGAGATACTACAACCCTACTCATTATCTCAGACCTATACCAAGTTCACTTTTAAGTGTAACTAAAATACTATCCATAGCAGAAGTTATATCTTCCTCTTCTAATGTTTTTTCCATAGACTGAAGAACAAAACGAATACTTAGACTCATATCTTCACCTAAAGAGTCATCACTGTACTTATCTACAGGATAAAAACGAATAAGATTAGTAATTTCTGCATTTTCGATAACAGCTTTTACTTTTTCATATCTCATTGCTTTTGGCATAATTAGACTTAAATCTTTAAATGATGCCTGATATTTTGATGTTTTTCGTGCTATTTTAAGTCCATGAGGAATTTTTTCAAATGCCAACTCACACATATATGTTACATCTAAATCATAATCTTTTTCAACATTTGGATGTACACGGAACAACTCACCAATAACCTCACCATTCATCAGAACTTCTGCTGTCTGGTACTCATGAGAAAGTGTATGTATTGTTTTGTACTCACGAAGAGTTATCGCACCAACAACATCAGATATTTTCTGTACAAAGTATGCAAAATCAACTTTAGAAGGTTTTCCTGCATTTGCTAAGCTCTCACTCTCTTTATCACCACTAAAGATAAAAGCCATATTATATGACTCCTCTCGATCAGGTGTAAAAACAGAACCAATTTCAAAAAGTCTTACACTAGAGTAGCCATTTTTCACATTTTGTGAAGCAGCTTTAAGGAGACCTGTTAAGAGTGTTGGTCTTAAAGTATCAAGTGTCTGAACAATTGGGTTAAGTAACTCTAACTCATCTTTTGTTGTAGCAAAACCATAAGAGTTCAAAGTTTTCTTCTCATCAAATACAAAATGAACAGATTCAAAAAAGCCATTACTTGCCGCACGATGTCTAAAGATAGAACGCTTTTTATATTCAAAATAATTATCTTCTAAACGATTATCTTCAGTCAAAATAAATGGTTTTGATGGAATATTATCTATACCAACCATACGCACAATTTCTTCCACAATATCCTGCTTATTAACGATGTCATGACGAAACTGTGGCACACTAATTACAAAGTTATCTGTTGAAGATTTAGAAGTGTCAAAGCCGAGGTTTTTAAGAATATTTGCAACAGTTATCTTATCTATCTTTGCACCTATTATCTCATCTATCTCTTGCTTAGTAACAATCACAATCTTTTCAACATAACTATTAATAAGTTCGATTTTACCACTATATGTCTTAGAAGCAGAGTTTGCCTCAATCATATCAATACAGTACGAGAGTCCTGCATCAAGTTCAGGTTCACTTCCTCTTGATGTTTTGTAAAACATTGGCCCAGACTCAATTTTTGTCTCAGACATTTTTTTACTGATAATCTCAGGTGGAATATAAGAAGCCTCTAGTAAGATAACACTCTCATCCTCTTTTACTTTTGAAGCATCGTCTTGAACGATTCCAACAATAGAGGCTATGTTCTCACTTTTAATACAAGCAAAACCTTTTTCATCTTCACTCAAAATAACTTTTGCCATTTTTTCATCATCTTTACAGAAGAAACTGTGATCGTATGCACGTAAGATAACACCTGTACTCTGTGTAATGTAGAGTAACATACTCTCAATATCAGAATCCCTCTGCTCTTGAATCTGTGCTAATCTAAGTTTAACCAAAGTCGGTAGTTCTAAATCTTTTAAATCAAGAGCTTTATACTCTAGGTTTACATTCAGATCTTTTTCGTGTGCTAGAGAAAGCACTCTTCCAATGCCACGTTTATCATCATTATCTGTAACAATATACTCTTTTATAGGTCTATCAAAAGCAGCTGAAAGATCACGAGCAACACCACGTATACTTAAACAGTCCCCACGATTTGCTGTAAGTTCAATCTCAATAAGATCATCATTAAAAAATGAGTTTGTGTTTACATTGTCACCAAGTTTAACTGCACCAACACTACTGTCAATCTCTAAAATACCTTTACCCATATCAGCTAAACCTAACTCTCCTGCTGAACAGATCATTCCATCAGAGTCTACACCACGAAGTTTTACAGGTTTAATTACTAAGCCAGCAGGCATCTCTGCACCTACTACTGCAACTGCAACTGTTAAACCAGTTCTTACATTTGCAGCACCACATACGATCTGGCGAATTGATGAACCAATATCTACCTGACATACATTTAACTTATCTGCATCTGGATGTTTCTCACACTCAAGAACTTTACCAAAAACTATCTTCTTAGGAACTCTATACTCTTCTACTCTATCTACTTCTAAACCGATACTATTAAAAGTTTTTGCAATCTCTTCAGTAGAAATACCACTAAGGTCTATCCACTCGTTTAACCAAGATCTTGTTACTATCATTGAAACTGCTCCAGTAGTTTAATATCACCTTCAAAAAGTGAACGAAGGTCTCCAATCTGATGAATAAGCATTGCAAAACGCTCTACACCAAGTCCAAAAGCATAACCACTAACATCTTTGTAGTTTACTGCTTCAAATACATTTGGATCAACTATACCACATCCAAGTACTTCTAACCAGCCAGTGTGTGAACATACACGACACCCTTCGCCTTTACAGAATACACAAGAGATATCTACCTCTGCAGATGGTTCTGTAAATGGGAAAAAAGAGGGACGAAAACGAACTTCTACATCACCAAACATATAGCGAAGAAAATCTTCTAATATAAACTTCAAGTTTGCAAAAGAGACAGTTCCCTCTTTATCTACTAAAAGACCTTCTACTTGATGAAACATAGGAGTATGTGTTAAGTCATAGTCACGACGAAACACTGCCCCTGGAGCAATCATACGAATAGGTGGTTTTGTAGACATCATTGTTCTAATCTGAACAGGTGATGTGTGTGTACGAAGCATCATCTCATCTTTAAAGTAAAATGTATCTTGCATGTCACGGGCTGGATGGTATTTTGGAAGATTGAGTGCTTCAAAGTTGTTAAAGTCATCCTCTACAATTTGTCCTGTTTTTACAGCAAAATTCATAGATGAGAAGTACTCAACTATTCTATCCATTGTCTCCATCACAGGGTGCAGTGCACCTGACTGACTAGAAGTTGAAAACATTGATACATCTATAGCTTCCGCTTTCATAGCCTCTTTAAGTGCTTCTGTCTGTAGAGTTATCTTTTTCGCTGTAAACTCATTCATAAGTGCAGATTTATGACTGTTTAACTCTTTTGCTAATTTTCCTTTTTCAGGCCCTGAAAGACCCTTCATTTTAGAAAATTCAGCTGCTAAAATACCTTTTTTACCAAATACACTTATACGTATCTCTTCTAAAGTTTCAACACTTGTCGCTTCGTTTATTTTATCGTACCACTCTTTCAATATAGAGTCTCCATTATTAAGTAATGTTAATTATTACTTTTACAAATTTTAAAAAGATTATAGTAAAACATAGCTAATAAATAGCTTCATTTACAATAATTTGTGCTACAATAACCCAAAAACAAGGAATAACACATGTGTTTATTTTGTAAAATAGTAAATAAAGAAATCCCTGCAAATATCATTGCTGAGAATGATGATTTTTTAGCTTTCCATGATATTAACCCTAAGGCTCCTGTCCATATCTTAGCCATTCCAAAATGCCATGTTGATAGTTTTATTGAAGTTACTGCTGAGACTATGGCTGGTATGACAACTTTTATGCAAGAGGTTGCAAAAACTGTTAAAATAGACAAATCAGGCTATAGAGTTATTACAAATATAGGTGAAAATGGTGGGCAAGAAGTAAAGCACTTACATTTTCATATCTTAGGTGGTACTAAACTTGCATGGGGGCACTTTAGTGACTCTGATCCAAAGAATAATTTATAATAACAAACTCTAAAAACGCTAGAAAAAATTACTAGCGTTTTCACCCCACTCTCTTCCTTTTATAACCATACTAAACTCATAAGCTATTGTTCCAAGCAGTGCTGTTGCCATTAAAACCATTGTCATTTCAAACATTTTACTCTCCTACAACTATTTTATTAATCTTTCTATGTCTGATTGTATTTTAGATGATAATTAAATAAAATATGGAAAATATGGCAAAATGCAATGGAATTGAAAAAATTTTGTAAAAATGTAGGGAAAAAAAGTCTAAAAATAATTTTAGTAACTCTTAAAAAAGTATGACTATAGCCAACTTTTTAAGAATCATTACAAAAGAGAGAGATACTATCTAGCTTGGGCAGGCTTCTATTTCACCCATATCAATTTGTGTTCCCTGACCTGAAATCATCTTCTCATTTTCACGAATAAGATTTCCATTATGTGTAATACTATATGAGATAGCAGTCGTATCACGAATAGTATTAATAGTTGAACAGTAAGTCTCTAAAGAGGCCATTACCCATCTTGCAGCTGTTATATCATCTGCATCTGAATTAAAGTTATAAGTTAAGTGAAGTGTATCAAACTTAGCTGGATGTGGCTGGGCACGATTAACTTCTCCATCTACAACTAAATCTGTAACAGTTTTACCTTGATTTTTAGGGATAAGAATCAAATCTGTTGCACTACAAGTAATTATTCCAGAGAGGAAATACTCTATCGGAGAGATTGTCGGACAGTCAATAATAAAACTACTTTTTGCTGTTTTAGCTTCAAACTTCATAGCATCTTTATGTGTTACAGTTACTTTCATTTAGTTTTTCCTTCTAAAAAATCTTCAAAGTATTTAAGCTGTTCTTTTGTACGCTCACTAGCAGTTCCACCTTCTGATGTTCGTGCATTCATTGAGTGACGTAAACCAAGATAAGCCATTACATCTTCGTTAATACGTGCATCTATCTCTTGAAGGTATTTGAAATCCATCCTAGAGAGGTCAACATTTAACTCTTCACCTTTAGCTACAGCACGACCTGTAATAAAGTGAGCTTCACGGAAAGGAATATCACACTTTTCAACTAAGTAATCCGCTAAGTCAGTTGCAGACAAGTGACCAATAGCACAAGCTGATTCCATATTATGTGCTTTTACTTCCATTGTTTTGATAGCTTCTTTTAAAATCTCAAGTGAAATAGTAGCAGTCTCTACTGCATCAAAAACACCCTCTTTATCTTCTTGAGTATCTTTGTTGTATGCTAATGGAAGACCTTTCATAACAGTTAAAAGACCCATTAAAGCACCATAAACACGACCAGTTTTACCACGAAGAAGTTCTGGAACATCTGGATTTTTCTTTTGTGGCATGATAGAGCTACCTGTTGAGTACTCATCACTAAGCTCAACAAAACCAAACTCATAACTCGACCACATAACAAGCTCTTCACTTAAACGTGAGATATGCATCATCATTGTTGAGATATTAAAAAGGATTTCTAAAGCGAAATCTCTATCACTCACTGTATCTAAACAGTTCACACTTACACTATCAAAACCTAAAATTTCAGCAGTCATTCCACGGTCTACATTGTGTGGTGTTCCAGCAAGTGCTGCACAACCAAGTGGTGAGATGTTGTTACGTTTATAAGAGTCTTCAAAACGAGCAATATCACGTTTAAACATCGAGAGATAAGCCCCAAGATGGAAACCAAAGTTAATCGGTTGTGCATGCTGCAGGTGCGTCATACCAGGAATAAGAGTCTCAGTATGCTTCTGTGCTACAACTAAAACTTCTTTCATTAAAAGTTTAAGACCATCTACTATCTCAAGATTTTGGCGAAGAACATAACGTCTAAAATCAACAGCTACTTGGTCATTACGACTACGAGCAGTATGAAGTTTTTTTCCAGCATCACCGATAAGAGCCGTTAAGCGCTTCTCGATTCCCATATGCAGATCTTCATCAGAGATATTCCACTCAAATTCTCCAGACTCTATCTCACTCATAACAGTGTTAAGACCCTCAACTATCTGAGTAAGTTCTTCCGTTGTAAGAATCCCTTGTTTAGCAAGCATAGCAGCATGTGCTAAAGAACCTTCGATATCCTCTTTATAGAGTTTTCTATCGTACATAATTGAAGCATTAAATTGATCTAACAGACTTGAAGCACTCGCACTAAAGCGACCTGACCACATTTTATTCATGTTGGGTTCTCCGATTTTAAAAAGTTCTGTATTTTAGCGAAATAAGGTGATTTTACAAAGAAGGAACAAGATTTTGCAGATTATAAGGAGGAATCTCCTTATATCTTAATTAATTACAAGCAGGAACATTTCCGCTATCTTTTGCATACTCAACTAGAAACTGCTTGAGATGTTTTGTTTTTTTCGTAAACTTTCTACTTTTAAAGTATTTCCACGATTTTTTTGCTTTTTTATTTTTCAGATGAAGTGCAGCGAGTGGCTTACCTGATTTCTTCATCCACTTCTTCCATTTTCTCATTTTATACTGAGCAACAAAGTTTTGACCTGACTCATGACACTTCAAACATTTTTTTACAAAGACCCTTTGGCCCTTATATATAGCTGCATTTGAAGATGTTAAAGTAAAAATAGTAAGCGATAAAATAATTAATAAAAATTTATTCATAAATAACCCTCTTACGGAAGTAATTTACCTATATTACATTAGAAAATATTATAAAATCCTTATAGAGGATAAAAATATTTTATGTTTATCTAAAAATCCCTATAATTGATACTTATTATTGAGTTCTTCATCTAAATCCCATAGTGACATTGCTTTTAATCTCTCAACAACAATAGGAGTACAATCCACATCATCTGGCCACTCTCGTGTAAATCCATCTACTACAGACTTATTTGTTCCATCAACCCCAACCATTAAACCAGAAGTATAAACATCACGAATAGCATCCATATTATTTGTAACACGCCAAATTAACATATAGGGATTAAGTACATCATTTGCTTTAGCATCAACAAAAACTACAATTCTAATGTTAGTACTAAGACTCATTAATGCATTAAAATACTCTTTAGCATTTTTTGTCTTCTTAAGTGTTATCACCGTTACTGGATTGTTTGTTCTTCTCATATACTGATGTAACTCTTGGGCATCAGGGATAAGCTCTTGTACTTTATCTAGTAGCTCGGCATCACCTAGTAGGTTGGGTGCTTCTACTGGATTTGCTAATGTTGCATCGATCCCAAGTTTACCACCAACTAAGGTTTCATCTGAAGAGTGATCAAGTGCATCTAAAATACCCTCTGTTATAAACATAGACTTTGGAGTAAATCTATTTAATATATAGGTTGCAAATGCTTCATAGTTGTTTAGTGATGGTGCTTTTTCATCTACAAAAATAGCATGTTTAACAAAACTCATCTGTCCTGCACCCCAAAAAGCATGCATAAACTGTTTAGCATGCCCTTTATAGAGTGGTTGCATTTTAGCAAGTATGAGGTTATGAAACCCTGCATTTTCTGGCATATGATAGTCTAGCAGATCAGGAACAGTTGTTTTTAAAAGTGGGAAAAATATCTTTCCAGTCGCCCAACCCATGTACTTATCTTCTAAAGGAGGCTTACCAACAACCGTTGCTAAAAATATAGGATTTTTCTTCATACTTATAGCACTTACTTCCATAACAGGATAAGGCTCTTCTAAAGTATAGTAACCCGTATGGTCTCCAAAAGGGCCCTCTGTCTGTAACTTATCAGTATCTACCCAACCCTCAATTACATAATCAACATCTTTAGGAATATAGAGATCATTTGTAAGTGATTTTACAAGCTGTGCAGGTTTTTTCGTAATAAGTCCATACATTAGTAGCTCATTTACACCATAAGGAAGTGGTGCAGTTGCACACCAAGTGTAAAGAGGATCTCCACCTATAGCAATACTTACAGGCATCTTTTTTCCAGCTTTTTGATACTGATCGAAAAAGTGTGAACTATCTTTATGAATCTGCCAATGCATACCAAGATGATTATTATCATAGACTTGTAGTCTATACATTCCAAGGTTTACCATCGCTCCATCAAGCGACTGAGTATAGACTTGACCCATTGTTATAAATGGACCACCATCTTGCTCCCAAGTAGTTAATACAGGTAGCATAGAGAGATCAACTTCATCTTCAAAGAACTGTATCTCTTGACAAGCACCCTCACCCTTAAGACGTTTAGGGAAAATATTTTTCAAACTAAAAAGTTCTTTTGCCATATTGACTTTATCCATAAAGCCAGCAGGTGGTTTCATATGAAGGAGATTAGTTATCTCATCAGCTACAGACTCAATAGTCCGACCAAAGAGAAGTTCACAGCGTTTATATGAACCAAATACATTCATAAGAACAGGCTCTTCAAACTTTTTATCGCTCTTTTTATCTACTACATTAGTAAAAAGGATTGCTTTACCACCATCCTCTTTTTTCACCTCTGCATATGCTAAATGCGGAATCTCTAAATAAATATCTAATTCGGTATCTATAACTCTAAGCTCATCATGTTTTTTGAGTAATTCTATTGTCTTTTTCATAGAAATATTCTAGCAAAGTAGTTCTATTAAAGAGCTAAAATAGATTTACTTTGCACAAATTTGATTACGACCATTATTTTTTGCTTCATAAAGAGCACTATCAACTCTATTAAAAATGCTCAACTGTGTATCACCCTCTTTAAAAGTGGAGACACCACATGATATATAAACATTACCAACTTTTTCATGTTCCATAGAATCGATTGCTTTATGAATCTTTTTTGTAACTTCTACAGCCTCATTTAAAACAGTGTTTGGAAGTAAGATTGCAAACTCCTCTCCTCCCCATCGAGCGACAAAGTCACTCTCTCTAACACTATCTTGAATCTTTTTTGCAATACTCTTTAATACTTCATCACCGACTGAATGACCATAGGTGTCATTTACCTTTTTAAAATGATCTATATCACAGATAATAAACGAGAAGTTCTCTTTATATCTTTTATAATGATTTATCTGCATTAACATATACTCATCTAGCTTATATCGATTATATAGATTTGTTAAAGAGTCATGTATAGCCATCTCTTTTATCTGCAGTTCTGCATTTTTAAGTTCAGTAACATCAATAGAGAGACTAATCACAACTTTCTTTGATTTATAAAAACCATACTGTAATGTAGTGTGAATATAATACTCTTCACCATTATATTTTGTAAGTTTTATAACATCCGTCATTTTTTCTTTTTCATCAAGTTGTTGGAACATATGTTTCACAATTTCTGTAGTTAACTCAGGATGTATCTGTGTAACCTTTTTAGTTAAGATAGTATCAAGTGTGCAGTTGTTTATTTTTAAAACTGCTTGATTTGCATAAAGATATTTATGTGTTTTAATATCATAAATGGATATAAGATCATGGGAACTATCGATTAGAGACTTAAACTCATCACTCTCTAGTTTTGACAAAAAGAGTTTTCGTTGTGACTTCTCAATTAAATAACCCGCCACACCGGTAACGAGACCACCAATCACCATAGTATAAATCGCCATAAAAATATCAAAAACTGGAAGGTTTAAGAGAGCAGAGAGAATTAAGAAAATTATGATAATACTCAACATACTCAATAGTGCTAAAGAGAAACTTATACCATACATCGTAAAGATTGCGATAATAGGAATTAATACATCTACTTGAAATACTTCCCTGTCATTTTGTGTAAATGCATAAAAGAGAACAGGGCCTAAACCTGCTACAACAGCAGTTGCATAGAGTAAAAAATTTTCATGTTCTAAAAAAAATCTACTCTTTCTATAAAATATCAAAAAGAGAGGCATTGTTATAGAGAAAAGGACTATGATAGTTAAAAGTAGGGCTTCATCTAAAATAAGAAGATAAGTAAGAGGAGCATAAAAAAGATAAATAAGTATAGCTATTTTAGCTGCTAAAACATTTTGAGAAGCATGCTCTTCTAGATACTTTTCTTGATATTTTTTTTCTAAATTTATATCATTAAAACTAATCTTTACCAGCCCATTTAGGCGAGATAATAAATTCAATTAAAATCCTATTATTATAGTTTATATAAATTCATTCTATACCATTAAGACTTAAACAAGAGTTATAGCCTTTGAGGCATCTCTTCTTTAAAAGCAATTTTTTCGGCATTTTTCAATAACTCTAAAGCACCATTTTCTATCATCTTTTGAGCAATATCACTACCTAAACTAGTACATTGAGATTGTGATTTAACAACCTTCTCATGCATTATATTTGTTCCATCAGGGAATCCTAACATAACACGAAATGTAATTTCATCACCATTTTTTACAGCATTACAAGCAACAGGAGCAGAACAACCAGCTCCTATTTTAGAGATAAACTGACGCTCTATCTGTGTACAGATATATGTATCTTCATCTTTTAAGAACTCAGCAATCTCTCTTAAGTGAGGCTTATCACATACTATCTCTATTCCTAAAGCAGCTTGTCCCATAGGAGGGATCATCATATCGAGTGAAAGTTTCTGTGTAAATGGAATATCTTTTAAAAGGTCGAGTCTATCAAGTCCTATAAAGGCTAAAATGATTGCATCATATTGCCCCTCTGCAAGTTTTCGCAGACGAGTATTTACATTTCCTCTTAAATCTTTTACCTTTAAATCAGGTCTTTTTTGAAGAAGTTGCATACGGCGACGAAGACTAGTAGTACCAACAACTGCACCCTGTGGCAACTCCTCTAAAGTAGCATAAGTATGTGACAAAAACACATCACTCTGATCTTGACGCTCTGTAACGGCAACAAGTTCTAAACCCTCTGGAATGTAAGTAGGTACATCTTTTAAACTATGTACAGCGATATCTGCTTCACCTGCAAGCATTGCATCTTCAAGCTCTTTTGTAAAGTGACCTTTGCCACCAATGAGTGCTAAGGGTTTATCTAGAACTTTATCTCCATTACTTACAATCTTGTTAAGTACAACTTCTATGTTAGAATACTCTGCTTCAATTCTATCTTTTATGTGGTATGCTTGCCAAAGTGCGAGGTCTGAAACTCTTGTTGCTATAGTTAATTTTGTCATTATTTTACCGTTTTATATTTCATTCTAGTTTTATCTATTTTATCATCAAGATAAATAGTTGGTGTTCCCCCAACAAAAACATTCCGAGCAATCTCGTCATCATGTTTTATCTGAGCACTTACGGAAGGATCTTTGATCTCTTTTTGAGTTACATTTGAACCAACCACTTTATTAAACGCTGTTAGAATCTTAGCAACATCTTTCTCTCTTGGATCTACTTTTACTTTATACATATTTATAGAAACATCTTTGATTCCCTTACTCTCGGCAACAACAGCTGCACGAATAATAATTCCAGATGCAGGGTGAATACGAAGAATTGGGTAGTGGAAATAGTAGACTGCGAATTTGTTTGGATAGCGTTTCATAAACTTTAAAGCTGCTGGTGCAAAGTCTTTACAGAATGGACATAAAGGATCTGAAAATATAACAACTCTATGTTTTGCATCTGCTTTTCCATAGACTAGATTCTCTTTCGTATAGTACTCTTTTTGGAACTTAGGCTTCACTATGTCTGCATATGTTTCACCATTATCAAGTCTAGTTAACTCTTTTGTAATAACTGTGCCATTTGAAAACCAAATCATTTTCTGTTTTATTAGCTCTTTTGGTTTAGCCTTAAGTGTCGCTTCAATTGCAACTATATAAGAGCTCCAACCCTTTAAATTTGGTAATTTATTCTCTTCTATCACTTTAATTTTTAAACTATTAATTCTTGGATTATCTCCATACTCATTATCTAAATACTTCTCAATTTTTGTACCTGTTGTACTTGCATGTACGAAACTACTTAAGAGTAGAGTCGTCGCTAATAATTTCAACATCAATGACATCTGAATCCTTTTTTAAATTATTTTGTTGCTCATAAAAAGAGCTGTTTGACTTTTGAGATTCTACACCGTAACGGTTAACCAACATACTCGTAAACACACTAAATTGTAATAAGATACCAACAATATCAGTCAAAAAACCAGGAAGGATTAAGAGGAGTGCACCTAAAAGTGTAAAGAGGTTAAGCCTCTGAAACTCTAAAAAGTCAATCTTTTGCATAGAGATTGCCTGTATGTTTTCTATGAGTGTCTCTTTAAAGTTCACTAAGAGTGTAATTCCAAACAGTGCAGTGGCCATTATCTCAAAAAAAGTTGCTAAGCCACCTATCTCTGAAGAGATATTTACTGAGATAATAACCTCTAAGAAAAGATAAATGACAAAGTAAATCATCTTAAACTAAAGCCATCACTCTATTAAAAATCTCATCTACTGCAACTGGAGTTTTTTCCGTAGTTCTTCTATCAAAAATCTGAACATTCCCATTTGCCAGCTCTTTCCCGATAATAACAGTGTAAGGAAAACCAATCAGCTCTGCATCTTTCATCTTGAAACCAAAACGCTCTTTTCTATCATCAAGCATCACTTCAACACCCTGCTCTTGCAAGTTTTTATAAAGCTCTTCTGCTACAGCTACTTGAGTCTCATCTTTGATATTGCTAATCATAATATTTACCATATAAGGTGCTGTCTCTTTTGTCCAGATACAACCATTATCATCATGGTGTTGCTCTATAACAGAAGCAACTAAACGTGAAATTCCCATTCCATATGTCCCCATTACAAAAGGTTGTGCTTTTCCATTTTCATCTAAGTACTCCGCTTTTAAAGCTTCAGAATAAGTAGTCCCTAGTTTAAAAATATGCCCTACTTCTATCCCTTTTGTAAAAGAGAGTTTTCCTTCACAGTGAGGACAGCTATCTCCCTCATTTACCTCTGCAATATCAGCAAAATAAGCAACTTCAGAAATTACACTCAAGTCAGCTCCAACATAGTGATAGTGAAGCTCATTCGCTCCTACTATCATGTTTGCAGCATTTTTAAGCTCACTATCTATGACATGTTTTGCTTTGTCCTGATCGAGTGGACCGATAAAACCAGGGACTAAACCAAGGGCTTTTAGCTCCTCTTCACTTACATCTTCTATATCTAAAGCATCTGTAGCATTCACTGCTTTTACCTCTTGAAGATCATCCGATCCACGTAGAAAAAAGAGAACTATTTCTGTCTCATCCTCGTAGATAAGTTTCTTCGCTACACACTTCACAGTATAGTATGGATCTACTTTGAAAAACTCAGCTAGATCATCTATGCTTTTTACATCTAGTGTTTGAAACTTATTGAACCCTGCTTGGGGAGCTTCAGGAGTCTCTTTTCTTGAAGCACGAACGGCTGCTTCTATATTTGCACCATACTCACATGATGAACAGATGGCTATCGTATCTTCTCCACTATCAGCGATGACCATAAGCTCTTTAGAACCACTTCCACCTATAGCGCCACTATCAGCTTCAACTACACGATAATCAAGACCTAAACGAGTAAGTATCTTTTTATATGCTACTTCCATCGCATCAAATTCACGATCTAAATCTTCAGTAGACGCATGAAAAGAGTAGCCATCTTTCATGATAAACTCACGCCCACGCATAAGTCCAAAACGAGGTCTCGCTTCATCACGGAACTTTGTTTTAATCTGGTAAAGATTCAGTGGTAAGTTTTTGTAAGAGTTCACACGATTACGTACAAGGTCAACCATCATCTCTTCATGTGTTGGCCCGAGAACAAACATATTATCTTTTCTATCGCGAAAACGTAAAAGCTCTTTTCCAAACTTCTCTATTCTTCCAGACTCAGCCCAGAGATCTGCAGGTGTTACAAAAGAGAGTTCAACCTCTTGTGCTCCAACCTTCTCCATCTCTTCATTGACTACATTTTCTATCTTTTTAATAACACGTTTTGCTAAAGGAAGATAGTTATAAAGTCCTGCTGCAGTCTGTGTTACAAACCCAGCACGTGATAAAAATATATGACTCGCTAACTGTGCATCTGATGGTGCTTCTTTACTTGTTGGTATAAATGCTCTACTTCTTCTCAAATTCTTATCCTTTAAACTTTTTCTTTTATAATCGAAGCCATTGCACCACTGAGAAGCTCAGTGTGTGCATCTTCACTTGATGTTCGCATACTTACTGTAAACTCATGTAAGAATCTCTTCAGAGCTTGTTCACATGCTTTTGTAACTTCATCTGCATACTCTTTTGGTAGATAACCCGCTTTTATGACACGACTTGACTCATCTTGAGCTGCTCTACTTGCACGCTCATATATCTCTTTTATCAATGGCTCAACATCTTGGGTACTTAGCCACTCAAAAAAGGCAACAATCTCACGACCAATGATTCCATGAGCAGCTCTTGCTGAGTTCTCTCTAGCACTTACATTCTCATCTACTATAACTTTTAAATCATCAATTACATAGAGATGAATTCTCTCGCCTTTATTGTAGTTAATATCACGAGGGAGTGCTAAGTCAAACCAGTATCTATCAAAATCACAAGGTTCTATAATATCATCAGTAATAATAGGCACAGGAGAAGATGTAGCAGTGTAGAGTATCTCAAACTCATTCACAGCGTTTGTAAGCTCAGAGTAATCAATCACTTTTGTATTACACTCTTTTGCTAAAGCCTCTGCCTTATGCTTAGTACGGTTCATAATATAGACATCTGCACCAGCATTTACAAGATGTTTTGCAGTAATCTCACTCATCTCACCAACACCAATAATCAGTGCTTTTTTCCCATGAATATCATCTACTAAAGATTTCATTTTATTTACAGCTACACTTGCCATAGAGACTGGTTTAGAGGAGATATTTGTAGCATTTCTTACTTTTGCAGCACACTTAAAAGCAGACTTCATAGCACGTGCTAACTTCTTTCCACAGTAGTGATTATCATAAGCAAATCGAAATGCATCTTTAAGCTGTCCAACTATTTGAGTCTCTCCTATAACCATAGAGTCTAAAGAAGAAGCAACACTAAAGAGATGGTGAATAGCTGAACTATCATCAAAAATATCAGCACGACCCTCTAACTCTTCTATACTTATACCCGAGCGCTTGTTAAGCATCTCAAATATATGAGTTGTAGCATTTGGAACATCATTACAGTTACAGAGAACTTCCATTCTGTTACAAGTCGAGATAAGAATTGCTTCAGAGATACTATCGCTTGAGAGAAGTTTTGTTAAACAGCCTCTTTTATTCTCATCATCTGGATATGAGAGCTTCTCACGAATCTCCATTGTTGAGTTTTTATGGGTAAAACTTATGTTTAGGTAGTGCATTAAAAGCTTCTTTTTATCATAGTATCTAAAATCATTACAAGTTCAATATCTTCACTCATAGTGTTTTGTGCTTCGTTAGAGAGTTTTTGTGCTAGTTCAAATGACTTCTCTACAGTTTTGTACTCTTGCATCTTCTCTTGTATCCAAGTTGTCTCTTCTTTAGAGATATTTTTAGCATGTGCAGCGAGTAGACGCTCTTTATCACTACTGTTTAACTCTTCATAAAGATAGATATAGGGAAGTGTACATTTTCCTTCAACAAAATCATTCATAGCAGGTTTACCAAGAGCTTCCTCAGTTGCCGTAATATCTAAAATATCATCGATTATCTGAAATGAAAGACCCAAGTTACGACCATAAAGTGCATGTTTCTGAGCATCTTTTCCTACTAAAAGAGCACTCGCTTTTGCCGCAGCTTCTATAAGTGTAGCTGTTTTTAAGTAGAGCATATCAAGATAGAGTGCTTCATCTGTGTTAAAGTTCTCAGCCATCTTCACATCCATCATCTCTCCCTTCGAGAGTGCTGTTACAGAAGCAGCAATAGTCCGAGCGACATCTCTATCAAATGCTACGAGTTCAGTAAAGGCTTTTGAATAGAGAATATCTCCAAGCATTACTGCTGTTTTACTTCCATCTGTAGCGTTTACAGAAGCAACTCCACGACGAGTCATCGCCTCATCTATAACATCATCATGGAGAAGACTTGCAGCATGGATAAGCTCTACAACTGCCCCTAAAAGTGGTGCATCTTTATGCTCACCCGCTATCTTTAAAATAAGCTTTGCACGTAAACGTTTTCCACCACTAAGCATCTTAAAGAGTCGCGATACCTCTTCATAATCTATCTCTGCTATTAATCTCTCTAACTCTTTTTCTACTCTTTGCATTTATATATCTTCTGTTTTAGTTTTATTGTCATTTTTCAGATATCTTATCTCAAGTTGATTTCTCTTATCTGATAAAAATATCTCAAAAATGGCTTCATTTTTTTTAAAATCAAACTCTTTAAATTTTACTAAAAAATAGGGAACTTCATAATAGTCCGCCCCTTTAGATTTTAAGTAGAGTTTGAAACTCTGGTTTCTATTGTTTAGGTATAAAATATTTTGTGCAACATCTTTATCATATGAACGATGAATAACTAAACCCTCATTTGTATAAAGAGTCCATCGAAATTTAAAGAGTCGTTTATACCCCATATATTTTACAAGTATCTGTTTAAACTCATCTTTTTTCAAAGAGAATTTTTTAACATCTTTGTACTCAAACGCCATCACCCCATTAAAAAGGAGGATGAGAATGATACTAACTCGTAAAATAGCTCTCATATCTACTGAACTATCTCAGTCCCAACACCTTCAGAAGTAAAGAGTTCTAAAAGCATAGAGTGCTCTAAGCGTCCATCAATGATATGTGCTTTTGCGACACCACCCTCAATAGCCTCCAGACAAGCATCTACTTTTGGAACCATTCCACCATGGATAGTCTCATCCTCTTTAAGGGCTTTTACTTCTGCACTTGTAAGTGAAGTAAAAAGCTCTTTGTCACTGTTTAAAACACCTGCCGTATCTGTTAAGAAGATGATTTTATTTGCACCTATCGCTTTTGCTACATAAGAAGCACAAAGATCTGCATTTATATTAAAACCAGGATGACCCATCTCTTCACCAGCAGCGATAGGAGCGATAACAGGGATAAAGCCCTCTTTTATAAGGTTAGATACTACATCAGCTTTCACATTTGTAATATTTCCAGTAAGACCCCATTTTGAAAAATCTTTCGCTTCAGCTGTGATAAAGTGTGCATCTTTACCACTCACACCTATCGCTTTTGCAGAGTGTGAATTTAGAAGAGAGACTATCTCTTTGTTTATCTCACCACTGAGTATCATCTCAGCAATACGCATAACTTCCTTTGTTGTAACACGTTGCCCCTCAATAAACTTTGTATCAATACTTAGTGCATCAAGCATCTCTGTAATTTTTTTACCACCACCATGAACGATAACAGGCTTGATACCCACAAGGTACATAAGTAATATGTCTTCAGCAAATTTCTCTTTGAGTTGTGGAGAAGTTTGTGCAGAACCACCATACTTAATAACGACTATCTCTTTACGAAACTCTTTTATAAATGGAAGAGCATCGAGTAGTGTTTTAACTGTTTCTATTTTTGCTTGCAATAAAATATCCTCTTGTACTAGGTAATAATTTTGCTATTTTATCTAATTTTGGATTGTTTTTTTATAAAGTGGGAAATTATGGGGTATAACTAGGATAATTAAAGTAACTATTTTGCTACTATAATCTCAGCTTCACCCTCAAGGAGTATGATATCAGTCCTATCATCTTGTACATTTTTTATGATTTTCACAACTGGATTTTCAGTGATGCTTACAAGTCTATCACCTTTTTTCAGTCTGTAAGTTTTGTTGAGTTGCATCTCTATTTTTTGAGGTGATTCTGTCTCTATTAGCACTGTTGTAGTATTAGTAGTCTCATTGGAACTCTCTTGGCAGGCGGAAAATAGTAGGGCCATTAATATTATTAGTATTGTTTTCATCTCTTACTCCTAAAGCTCTATGCCATCTTTTGGGATAGTTGTTGTCATCTCAACACCATTATCACTCTCTTCAATAGTAATTATATTTTCAGAACCAACAAGTGATTTAAAGTACTCTTCTATCAGTGATTTTAAATACTCAATAATTGTATCAAGAATACTCTTAGAATCTTCACTCTCCTCATCTACAGTTGTATCTGTTTCATTACTATCATCATGCTCTAAACAACTTTTATCAGTGATACCATTTGGAAATGGATTTCGTTCACAGCTTACATAAGGATAGGATTTAGATAGAAGTTTACTAAAATTTATCTTCGTTGGTGTCTCTAAACCCAAGGCTAAAGGACCTTTAAATATCTTGTTAAAAACACCCACTCTTAACTCTTCAACTGAAAATAGTTTCCAACCAAAGGTAGCACTATTTTCATATCCATAGAGATATGTCGTAGTATCTTCAAAACCTTCAACTCTAGGGTATGGTGGTGCTTCAGTTAACCACTGATGGTTTCCATCTATCGTCTTAATAGCATTAAACATAAAAGAGAAACTCTCTTCATTGTTATATCTATAAGTATCTTCTAAATTTGCACGGTAAATCAGCTCATTTAACTGACTTGGAGATAGAAGTGCAAGCTTTGCTAAAACAACAGCATTATAGAGGACATGATACTCTTTTGGATTTAACTCACCCTTTACACTGTCATACCACATCTCAGTTTTTACACGACTAGCAATATCATCTATCTTTAAAAGATGTTTATCACTATCATCTATAGAAAACTGCTCATTTAAATCTGCTTCGCTAACATCTTTCTCTTTGACTAAGATAACTTCAAGAGCTGCTACACTCACTAAATCTACTATCTCATCTCCAAGTGATTCGCTCACTCCATTCACTTTAGACTTTAAAGCACTCAAAGCAGTAAAATCAAGTTTTGCTTTTACATCATCTAAAAAAGAGAGTTTTTCGTTTAATTCATTTGAGAGTTTACATGTCTGTGCAACAGAAGAGGAGACGACTGTTGTAGGATCACTAAAGGCTGAAGAGTAACATTTGATCCACTCAGTAAGTTCTCCATAACTATCACCACTCACCAGCATAAACTGCTGTGACATTCTTGAACTTGTTTTTATATAAGCATCAATGGCATTATCTATTTTAGCAAGCCATGCTTTTTTAAAACTATACTTTTGCAGACCAAGGTTTTCAAGCTTTGCTAGTTTAGCTTTTAAGTAATCTTTTGTATTACAAGCTTCATCTTTATCCTGAAATATAGAGAGAAGGTATTTTCCAGGGTACCATGAAGTGTCACACTCCTCATCCGCCTCTGCTAAGTCTGTTTCTATAGTCTCTTTTGTATCTTCATCATCAAGCGATGCCACTTTTTCTCTAAAATCATACATCATTTTCAAGTAAGAAGCTGTTCCTGAGAGTGCATATTGCTCGGCTACCTCTTCATTCATAAGGAGTGTTGATTTTATAAAGCTAATAGGAAGTTCATCATCAATGGCTACTAGTTCCCAAGCTTCCCCTATCTCTCTGCCATTTACATCTTTAAAAGCAGGAAGTCTATCACTAATGAACTTTTCTAAAAAGATATGGCGTTTTTCAACATCTGTCTCACCATCATTCATATCAAAGATGTCACCTGAGTACATATTTACATAGGTGTGTGCGAAAGTATCTGAGGCACCATGAAGTAAAAAACCATAAGCAAAGGCTTTCTCTTTTGGAGTCTGGGCCTTCTCTATAACCCATTTAAACCACTCATCACTCTTCCATCCATGTGTAATCTCTGTTGATTCATCATCTATGAGACCATCTTCAAGACCAGGATGAACAGTCACTTGACCTGCGATAACATCAGGAAAACCATCAGGGCCGATGTTTCCCATGCGAAATACTTTTTGGTTGTTTAAAATTACATCTACTTTTTCAGCATCTACTTCAAACGCACCAAATGGTTCAATTGTTAATTTGGAATCATTTAAATCATTGATTATCTCTTGTGCAACCCAAACATGTGTACGAGTATCAAAGGCAAAAGAGGTAGTGACTAAGAGTAAAGAAGATAGAAAAATGTTTTTAAACAAAAAAATTCCTTAAATATGTATAATATTTAATTATATCAAGAACTTTCTTATTTACTGCTTTATTATTTTTTCACCAAGAGTCACATCTAAGTCTAAAAGAGAGAGTCTCAGTCCAAAATCTTTTACTTTTACATAATCTTTGTAAGTTACTAAAAGTGACTCAGCGTTGTCTCGTTTTAAGATAGCTTCTAACTCCTCTTTTCTAAAAGAGTGATGGTCAGGAAAGTAGTTTTTACTCACAACGTCTGGAAGGAACTCATTTAAACGCTGTGGCCGTGCTATGGCCGTTACTAAAGACATTTTTGAAGTTTCATCTACAAGTGTCACATGGCGTTTAAAGTCGACTCCATCTTCTAAAACAAGAACCTCTTTTCCTCTCCAAAGTCTCTCACGAAAGGGTCCAGCTGGTAAGCAAGCACTATTTTTACTCTTCACTTCTATAAGAATATCTAGCTTTTTTATGTCATGTTTAGAGTATGCATCATCTAAAAAGATAGTAGAGACACCCATCTCTTTAGCTTTTCGAATCGCTACTTTTCTATCTTCACTTACTATTACAATAGCGTTTGGAAGTTTATGTGCATAGATCATCGCCTCATCACCACTCACACTCACATCACATAAGATTTCTTCTCTATTTTTTACAACATAGAGTCCTTGTGACTCTCGCCCATATCCACGAAGAATAACTGCTGCATTAGGTTCATTCAATGCTAAGGCTGTAACAAGTGGTGTTTTACCACTCCCTCCAACACTGAGGTTTCCAACGCCAACTATCTTCACACCAAAATCTTCAGGCGTTTTTGACTTATATCGAAGCCACATAACAAAACAGTAGAGATAACTTAAGGGGAGAAGGAGAAAAGAGAGAAGTTTTTGCAGCAGAGTTGGGTTGTAAAAGTATGCTTCAACCCAAAATACTACTGCTTTTTTCAAGTGAGTTTATACTCTTATTTTAGCTATAGACTTGATTTTAGAGATAACAGTTTTCACTTCACTATCACTCATGTTTGAGTAGATAGGAAGAGAGAGAACTTGCTGATAAGAACGAAGTGCAACCGGATAATCATTCACACGAAGTGCATACTTAGACTTATAGTAAGAGAGAAGGTGTAGTGGAATATAGTGAAGTCCAGTCCCAACACCAGCATCTCTAAGCTCAACAGCAAATGAGTCACGGTTTTTGTCTATCTTAATGATATAAAGAGAGAAAGAGTTTTCTATATTTTCCATATTTGGAATAGTAACATGGCTTACCCCATCAAGCTCTTTTGAGTACATCGCTGCTATCTCTTGTTGGCGTTTTATATTTGTATCTTGATCCATTACATTTGCACGGATATAGGCAGCATTTAGCTCACTTAAAGAGTAATCATTCCCAATATCTACTACATCATAAATATACTCCAAAGAGTCTTCGTCTCTCACTATCGCATGATTTGCAAGAAGGCGAGCACGTTCCATAATCTCATCATCATTCGTTACAAGCATACCACCATTACAGATGTTTTTCTTAAGATGTGGTGAGAAGTTAAAACAGACTATATCTGCACCTGTAGAGCCAATTTTTTGCTCTTTATAAGTCGCACCCAGAGCATCACAAGCATCTTCAACAATTTTTACTCCATAAGTTTTACCCATTTTATAAACACGTTCAAGATCAACTGTAGCCCCACCAAGATGTGTAATAACTACCGCTTTTAGTTTTTTACTACTGTTCTCTTCTAAGTAAGTCTCTAACTTATCAAGATTAATATTATAAGAGTCTGCATCTATATCTATAAAAACAGGTTCAGCATCAAAGTGACGCACAACCTCTGGAACATTTGGATAAGCATTAACCGAACATACAACTTTATCACCGCGTTTTAAGTCAAGTGCTAACATTGCTAAATGAAGTGCAGATGTACCATGTGAAGTAGCAAGTGCATAGTCCGCTCCAACATAAGAGGCAAACTCACTCTCTAACTCTGCTACTTGACATATATCTTCGCCATCTAAAGCATCACTGACATTTGAGTGTGCATCACGTGAACTCTCATACTTACTAAATGGTATTTTTAAACTTTTCATCTTCTGTTCCTTCTATAAAGTTATATCTCTAGGATAATTAAAATCGTGGTTTACAGTTCTAGCTGTTAACTTAGCAATAACCGGCATTTTTCGCTTAAAATGATTTCTAAAAATTCGTTTGACAATCATATCTAGCATCTTTTTATCTACACCTTGTGCAACTATATCCTCTACCGAGAGTCTCTCTTCAACATAGAGTCTCATCGCACGATCTAGTTGTGCATAGGTATAACCCAAGTCAGCCTCATCACTCTGCCCATCCCATAAATCTGCAGATGGTGGTTTTTTTATAATGCTTTTTGTAACACCTAAGTACTCTGCTAACTCAAAAACTTCACTCTTATAGAGATCCCCAATAGGGTTTATCGCCGAAGCTAAATCTCCATAAAGTGTTCCATATCCTAGCATCAACTCACTCTTATTACTCGTACCTAAGACAAGAGCATTCTCTTTTGCACTTAGATCAAAAAGTGTTGCCATTCTCATTCTTGAAGAGAAGTTCCCTTTTCTTAGATTATCTAAGTCAGGATTCATCACTTCATAGGCCTTTAACATCGGCTCTATAGATGCTGTAATGGCGTTTATGTTAAAGTCTCTACAGAGTTCATCTGCATCATCAAGAGAGTTCTGTGAAGAGTAGTGTGAAGGCATCTTTACACATAAAAGCCTCTCTTGGAAAACTCTCTGGGCTAAAACAGCTACAACAGCTGAATCAAGACCACCAGAGAGACCCACTACAACTTTTTTTATACCAGTCTTTGTGACCTCGTTTTCTAAAAAACATTCTAAAAAATCTGTTATCTGTCCATATTTACTCATGTGACTAGTATAAACCTTTATATTTTATTAACGATTTAAATTATAACTAAAGTTCGTAACAAATTTGTATTTAAGGTAAAGATATTACCATTGTATAATAATAACTAATAGTTAAAAGGATACATAATGTTAAAAATTACAACTATGATCTCTTATTTATTAATTGTAACAAATATTACACTCTTCGCTAATGAAGAAGCAAAAGAGATGATAAAAGAGGCAGAGTGTATGTCTTGCCATAATAAAGAAGATTTTAAACCAACTCCTAAAAAAAACTTTACAAAACTTCACACCTCAGTACAAGCCTGCCAGCTTGCAAATGATGCAGGATGGTTTGATGATGAGACACTTGATGTCTCAAGATATCTTAATAAAATATACTATAAGTATGAAGAGAAGAACTAACAGACCTCTCTTTTAGCCATAGTCTTAAGTTCAGAGCATGAGAAGCCAGCCTCTTTTCGTGCCTCTAAGTTTAAGTTATCTGGTCTTAAAAAACCACGAGGATAATACTTCTCTATTATCTCAAAAAAGACCTCTGTATCAAGATTTTTTTCTCTACAGGCAAACCTAAACCAAACATCCCCTTTTTTGACATGCTCCACTTCCTCTTGAAGTATTACTTCTAAAGTCTCTACTATTTTACTCACCATCTCATTTTTAGGTAATTTTTTCAACTTCTTGAGTATCATCGGTGTAGCATCCAAGCCATTTGCTTCTAAGTACCGAGGGACTACTGCCATTCTCTCTAAGAAGGAGTCTTCTGTATTTTGACTCGCTTCAAAAAGTGCATTATGCACGGCGACATCACTGTACTTAGCATCAAGTTCACCAAGTAGTTTTTCTAACATTAAAAAGTGCCGTATCTCATCATCTGCAACCTCGAGCCAATCATCATAATACTGTTTTGGTAAACCTTGAAATCTATAAGCAGCATCAAGAGCCAAGTCAATCGCCGAGTACTCAATATGAGCAACAGCATGTAGTAGGTTTATCTGTCCATCTCTGGCAGTAAGATTTTTCCGTTTGGGAACATCTTTTGGACTTATAACTTCACATACTCCTACATAAGAGGGTTCACTAAAAGATTTAGTAACATAACTCTCTTCAAAGACAACACCGCCACTCTTATAGTGTGTATAAAACTCTTCAAATAGATCGATTTTTGTACAAGGGAGTTTAGTTCTTAAAATTAGCTCTAATGTTTTATAAAAATTCATGCTCTAATAATGCTATAATCCGGCTAAAAAAGAGATGAATTATGACTATAAAAGCACAACCAATGGGAGTTTACCAAACAAACTGCTACATTGCTACTATAGATGGTAAAGATTTTATCATTGATCCAGGGGTTGATGCAACCGAGTGGGTTTTACAAAACATTACAAATCCGGTAGCTATACTCAATACTCATGGACATTTTGATCATGTCTGGTCTAACAGTGAACTCCAAAAAAGATTAGGCATTAAACTCTACGCACCAAAAGATGATATTCCTCTTATGCAAGATAGCTCTTGGATGCCAGACCTTCCACCCTCTCTCCCTGATGTCGCTATAGATGGAGATGAAGAGCTTGACTTTGATGGTATAAAGGTGAAGTTTCGTCACTTCCCTGGTCACTGTCCTGGATGTTCAACTATTGAGATAGGTGATGCTATGTTTAGTGGTGACTTTATCTTTGAGAGAAGTATCGGTCGCACTGACTTTCCACTCTCTAGTCCTAGTGATATGAGAGCATCCTTAGAGCGTTTTAAACTTCTAGACTTTGACAAAACTATCTATCCCGGACATGGTGGTACAACAACAATAAAACAGGAGCAGAGAAATGCTGACTACTGGATACGAGGACTGTAAGTAATGAAAGATCATTTTCAGACAAGAGCAAAAGATTGGGACAAAGGTGACATCAGAGTTAACGGTGCACAGACTATAGCAGATGCTATAAAAGAGAGATTTACACTTACAAAAGATATGCATATTATGGATTTTGGAGTAGGTACAGGACTCTTAGGATTTGAGATAGCAAAAAGTGTTGCCAAGGTATCAGGTGTTGATATGTCTCAAAGTATGCTAGAGAAACTCCAAGAGAAAAACACTCCAAAGCTTCATATAGAAGCGATCTGCCAAGATATAGTAAAAGATCCTCTCAAGCAGAAGTTTGATGGTATAGTAAGTTCCATGACACTGCATCATATAGAAGATTTAAAGGCTTTCTTCATGAGTATAAAAAATAATCTTAAAGAGAATGGTTTTATCGCTATTGCTGATTTAGAACTTGAAGATGGAACATTTCATTCAGATAATAGTGGAGTGTTTCACTTTGGTTTTGATAAAAAAGAGCTTTGTGAAATCGTGGAGAGTTGTGGTTTTAAAGAGGTAGTGTTTACAAATATAAACACTATCAACAAACCCCACAGAAATTTTGGAGTCTTTTTACTTAATGCTAAAGTGTAGGTGCTTCTAAATTATTTCCCTCATCATCTAAAAGTTTGAGTTTTAAAACATGACGCTCAGTTATCACTGTTTTAAACTCTCCTTCAAACACTTTTATGTCAAGAACAAATCCCTCTACATTTACATTTCTCTTCCTACCCTCTTTATGACGTACTTTTGCAACAAAGTTTACCTCATCATGAAACTTTACAGGAGATAAAAACTGACAGTTACTTGCAACAAGTACTACATTTTTCTCATTCACAGCAAGCATTGCAGCAAAATCAGCTGCACTAAATATAAAACCGCCATGAACAAGGCCAATATCATCAGCAACCATTTCAGCACGAGTTGTTAATCTTGTCTCAACATAACCTTTTTCTAAAAGAATTATTTCCCCACATAAGTCCTGATTTACTCTCTCGTGTGTTCCTATCAGAACTTCAGCACTCTCTTCATTATAATCTATCTCTAACTCTTCATCCATCTGCTCATTATTTGTCACTTTTTATCCTTTATCAGTCTTACATAGACTCGCTGTGGTGCTGGGTAACCCTCTACTGTTTTACTACTATCATTAGGATCGAGAAAATCTTCTAAAGATTGTCCCTCTATCCACTCTGTCTTTCTCTGTTCACCTGCATCTGTTATGTTTGTCTCTAGAACTTCAAAAGAGCTAAACCCAGCTCTTAAACACCAGTTTTTCAGTGCTGGTATAGTTGGAACAAAGTAGATGTTTGGTATCTTAGAGTAACTCCCCTTGGGACAAAGAGCCATCTCCTCCTCTCCATCTATATAAAAAGTATCAAGTATCACTTCACCCTGTTTATCAAGCCCTTTAAAGAGTTGTTTTAACATAGCCACAGGATCACTTCTATGATATAAAACGCCAAGGCAGAAGATAGTATCAAACTTCTCTTCATAAAACTCTACATGCTCAACACCCAGAAGTTCATAAACTATATCACTCTTTACAAAATGATTTATAAAATCAAACTGTGTTTTATATACAGGAGAGGGATCAAAACCAACAAGAAGTTTTGGCTTATCTTCAAGCATACGAAACATATAGTAACCGTTGTTACACCCTATGTCTGCAACTCGTTTATCTTTTAGATTAAAATGAGGGCGAAGGAGATTATATTTTATATTACTCTTCCACTCAGTATCTATAAAAGTCTCACCAACTTTAAAAGGTCCTTTTCTCCACGGCATAAGAAGTTTTGCTGTTTCATAGATTTTAACTTCATCAAAAACACCACTCACAGTAACAGTATCAGCTAGGGAAATATCTACTGACACACTATCTAAAGACTCTAAAGCTTTACGAAGAGGAGCGATGTTCTTCCAAGTCATCCACTTCTCTCTCTCTACTCTTAATTTTTTTAAATCCATTTTCATCACTATTTATATTTATTTTTAGACATTTTAGCAGTAAAATCTTAAATCAAAAAAATTAGATGCTGATAAGTGTGAGGGATTTTTAGGGCCAAAGCCCTAAAGGTGAGATTAATCTTCTTTTTTAGAAGCTCTGATTTTCTTTTTCTTTTTTGCTTTTTTCTTCTCTTTCTTTTTCTTATCAAGCTTCGCTTTTAACTTTTTCGCTTCCTCTTTTTTTGCTTTCTTTTTCTTCGCTTTTTTCTTTTTGTCTTTCTTCTTTTCAGCTTTTTTTGCTAACTTTTTAGCAAGCTTTATCTCTTCTTTTGACTCTTCTTTTTTAGATTTTTTTGCCATTATGGACTCCTAGTTATGTACTGTTTAATTCTACTCTTTCTTATCTAAATATCACCTTATTTCGTCCTGCCCCTTTTGCCTCATAGAGTGCTAAATCAGCCTTTTTTTAGAAGGTTGTTTAAACTTCTCTTGATAGATACTACTATCAAGAGAAGCTAGTGAGTTTGACTCTTTATTTAGTTATACACCAAAAACAGTACTAGCAAAGATACCAAAGTAAAGAGTCCCAACAGCTAAAATAAACTGTGCACTCATAGGTAATTTTATCTCTACAAATGCCATCTCTTTAGCACTAAACGAATCAAAGTACATTCCCTTCACAACCCAAGCATAATACCCAACAGAGAGAGCTGAGTTAAGCAGGGCTATAAGTGCCACCCACCAGAGACCAGCATCTACCACGGCATAAAAAACAACTGCTTTTCCTAAAAATCCTGCAAGTAGCGGAATTCCTGCAAGTGAGAAGAGTTGGATGGTGAACATAAATGCTAAGATAGCGTTTTGTGAAGCAAACCCTTTGAGCTCTTCTAATCTACTAATAGCATAATGTTTTTTAAGTATGTCAAGCACTAAAAAGGCTGCACTCTGCATAAATATATAGGCTATTGAGATATAGAGTATTCCATCTTTTGCAAACTCACTCTTTACAGCTACAAATGCGAGTAATAGATACCCAGCATGAGCAATAGAGGAGTATGAGAGCATCAGTGCTATGTTCTTTCTAAAGAGTGCTAAAAAGTTTCCAAGTGTCATAGTCAAAAGGGCTACTGTTATAAGTATCGGATTTGTTAGATCACTATGAAGCATCAAAAATGGGGCAAAAACTTTAAAAACAGCGATGGCCACAACTGTTTTAGCTAGACCACTCAAAAGTGCAGCATGTGAGTGTCTCACAAGTGCATAACTATCTACCGCCCAGCTATGAAATGGGATGATAGTGAGTTTGTAAAAGAGCCCACCAAGCATAAGAAGTATGCCGAGTGTCTCAAAACTATTTGTCTCTTGTGCTAAAGGTGTGAGCAAACTTCCACCACCTATAAGATAAAAAGCTACCCCTAAAAAGAGTATACCCGTAGCAAGACTTCCAGCGATAAACATCTTTATAGCCCCATCAGCCTGCTCTTTTGTCTTTATCTGGGTTACTAAAATAACAGAGATAAGAGAGAGTGACTCAAAAGAGAGTATAAAACTCAGTAGTGTTTGACTCTCTAAAAGTAACATCGATGATGTACCTATAAAGAGTATCTGTGTTATGGTTATATCATCCTCTTCATGAAGTACAAGAGCAAAAAGAACTACTAAAACTATAAGCTCAAAGAGTCTTATGTTCTCCTCAAGTGAAAATCCACTTAAGGCTATCCCTTGAGTCAGGTAACTCGCATAAAATGCCAAGCCAATACCAAGCAGAGCAAAAGGTTTTAAAAATATACTTCTATGAAGTGCTATGCTCATAAGAGCAAAAGCAAAAAGAAGAGTAAAAGCACTTATCATAAAGCACCTCCTAGTGAACTAAACTGCGAAAAAGCAGGGTTAATATACTCAAAAAGAGTGTTTGGCATAATACCAAAGAGGATGATAAATAGAGCAAAGATAGCAAGTGCTAAAAACTCCATCATATTCATCTTAAAGTTTGTAGCTTTCACAACCTCACTCATCTCTCCATAGATAACACGACGGAGTGTCCAGATGATATATCCAGCTCCAAGCATAGAGCCTAAAGCAACCACTATCATCCATAACCCAAAACTTTTTACTGCACTAATGAGTATACTAAGTTCCCCAACAAACCCCATAGTTCCAGGGAGTCCTAGAGCACCAAGACCTGCTAAAACAAAAATAGCTGAGATATAAGGCGCTTTTTGCATGATGCCACCCATATCCCTCATCTCCCAAGAGCCAGTTTTATGGTGGAAGAATCCAGCTATTAAGAAAAGTGGGGCTATAATAAATGCATGTCCTATCATCTCATAGAGTGCTGCACTAAGGCCCGCATAACTCATAGTAGAGATAGCGATAACCACAAGCCCCATATGAGAGATAGAACTATACGCCACCATCTTTTTAAGATGTGTCTCATATATTGCCATAAATGCTGCATAAAACATAGTGATAAGCCCAAGTGTTAAAATCACCCAAGCATACTGCTGTGAAGTCTCAGGAAGCAGTAAAATGACAAGACGTATCATTGCATAAGCACCCATTTTTAAAAGCACTCCTGCTAATAATACTGAGATAGGTGCCGGTGCTTGAACATGCGCATCAGGCAGCCAAGTGTGAAATGGAAAGATAGGCATTTTTACTGCAAACCCTATAAAGAGTAACCACCAGATAAGTACCGGAGAGAGTAACATAGACTCTCTTACTAAAGTAAAGTCAAATGCCCCACTCTCTTTGTAAATAAGAAAAAATGCCACTAAAATGAGCATAGATGCAAAGTGAGTATAGAGAAAAAACTTTACAGCAGCAAAGATACGTCGCTCAGCGCCCCAAACACCAACAAGAAAGTACATAGGTACAAGTGTAAGCTCCCAAAATATAAAGAACCATAACAGATTTGTACTCATAAAGAGCCCAAATATCGCTCCACTAAACATAATGAGAAGTGAGAAGTAAAGTGCTTGATTTTTCATACTCCAACTAGAGAGAGCTACTAAGATAAGTAACACCGATGTAAGTGTGAGCATAATAGTGCTGAGCATATCAACTTGAAGTCTCAACACAAAATCAAATCTCTCTACTTTTAAAAACTCTCCTAAAAGCAGGTAACCTTCTTCTGGGAGTTGCTCAAAGAGTGAGAGTGAAAAAGAGAGCATATAGGAGAAGAGTCCAAGGGCTGCAAACTTACTCACATTACTCTCTCCACGAAAAAAGAGACTCAACCCAAGAGCCAAAACAAAGGGAAAAAATATAATCTCTATAGCACTCATAGAACACCTCCTACAAGAACAGCTACAAGTAGAAGTAACACTCCTAAAATCATAGTTCCAGAGTTATCACTCGTTTGACCTGAATGTGTTTTCATTAAGTACCCTTTTACAACTCTTGCAAACTCTTTTGAGCCATTTACTGTTGCATCTACTATATTTTTATCTATCCAGTGAATAGTTTTAGCAAAACTTCCAACGACAACATTTTTTACAAAGTAGTGTATAAAGAACTCTACGAAGTAACCATTAAAAAGAAGTTTGTGAATAGCCTTCATAAGAGGTTGGGAAGCTATCTTTTTTGTGATATCAAGACGTTTTACATAGTAGTAGTAAACTATAATAGCTAAAAGTGCAATAGCAGAGAGAAGGCCAAAGAGGAGACCATTAACATGTTCTTCTTCTGCCACACTACCACTTACCATCTCTATAATACCCTCTTGCATAAAGCCCATAGCAAAGGTAGCAAATGCCATTACTAAAAGAGGTAAAGTTATCCAGAAAAATGATGGTTTTTTCACCTTTGCAAAGAGTTCACTATCACGATTCTCTCCTGCAAATGTCAAGAGCCAAAGGCGAGAGATATAAGCAACGGAAAGAACCCCTGCAATTAGGGTAAGTGAAGATATAAGCCCTGAGGTTTCACTGTTTAAAAGTGTCGTTGCTATGATTGCATCTTTTGAGTAAAAGCCACTAAAAGGTGGAATCCCACTCAGACTGAGTGCCCCAAACGCCATTGCTATACTTACAAATAACATTTTCTTAGAGTAGCCTCCAAAACGCCACATATCTTTTACATGTGAAGCAGACATTATGATAGCTCCCGCACCAAGAAAAAGGAGTGCTTTAAAGAGTGCATGGTTTACAAGGTGTGTCATACCTGCAGCTAAACTCCCTGCTCCTAGACCTATAAAAGCAAGTGAGAGGTGGCTCATTGTAGAGTATGCCAACACTTTTTTAAGCTCACTCTGTACCAAAGCTGAAGTAGCACCGATAAACGCAGAGATAGCCCCAAATGCAGCCACAACAAGCAGTGCTTCTGCCGCCACATAAAAGTCAAAGAGTCGTGCTACTATGTAGATACCACTGTTAACCATCGTCGCACCGTGGATAAGTGCTGAGACTGTAGTCGGCCCCTCCATCGCTCGCATCAACCAAGGAAAAAGTGGAAACTGCCCAGACTTTCCAATGGCTGCTATAAAGATAAAAACAGCAACAAGATACATCATATCTTTATCTATATCACCTGCTGTTGCCATACTGTTGAGTGACATAAGATCAAGTGTGCCTGTAAGGTAAAAGAGCATCCCAATAGCCGCGAAAAGAAAAATATCTCCAAAACGAGTAAAGAGAAATGCACTCACACCTGCATCTGCTGGAGCTTTTTGCTGATGCCAAAAAGAGATGAGAAGGTATGAAGCAAGCCCCATAAACTCCCAACCCATAAAGAGTGAAACCATATCTTTGGCACTTACAAGTAGAATCATTCCACCTATAAAGAAAAGAACCTTTGCATAGTAGCGAGGCTGATGAGGATCATCTGCCATATAGTCATGCGCAAAGTGAATATCTAAAAAACCTAAACCCGTAGCGATAAGAAGCATCACTAAAGAGAGCTCATCTATGTAGATACCAAAAGGGATACTCAAAGAGCCAAGAGTAAACCAAGTAAACGCTATATCTATTGGCTCAGAGTAGGAACTATAGAGTTTTAGAGTGATTAGAAAAAGAGCTAGACCTAGAAACTCTGCACTCCAAAAAGCATATCTTTTATCTATCTTTCCTAAGATAAATGCCAGTAGAGAGCCAGTCATAGGAAGTATGAGTAGTGTTAAAGCTAAACTATTCATCTTTTGCTCCTTCTAACTCATCTGGGCTTACAACCTTAGCTATCTTGTTTGCTGCAGCAAAAATGAGTAAGCCAACAGCAGCTTCAAGAGTTGCAAGTATCATAACCATATAAGCAAGGGCTATGTTTTGAGCAAATCCAAGATAGTGTGCCGATATGGCTAAAAGCATGATAACAGCATTTAAAAGCATCTCAAGCGAGAAAAATATACGTAAAAAATCTCGTCCCGAACTCACACCATAAAGTCCTAAAGAGAAGAGCCCAAAAGCAAAAAGTATCTCTATCTCAAACATTACCGACTCCTTTTAGCTTTTAAAGTACTACTCATCTTTACAGTCGCATAAAGTAGAGAGGAGGCGATGAGAGCAAAGATGATAACATAGTCACTAAATGCCGAACTAAAGAGATTTACATCCTCTATGTTTTTATTTGCAACAAGTTTTAGAGTATCTACACCTCGTAAAAAGAGGAGTGAGATAAGAATAAAAAAGACAAATGCACCGATAGCATTAAGAGGTTTACTCTTAGCATGAGGAAACTCTAAACCGATGATAGTCACACCGAAAAGCATAAGCACCATAATGCCCCCAGTGTAGATAAATATTTGAAAAAGTCCTAACATTTTTGCATCAAGGTTAATGTAGTAGAGCCCTAAAACAAACATCATAAGTATAAAGCTGATGATAGCCGGTACACTTTTTTTAATCACTAATGAGCCTATAGCTAGAAGTATTACTATACTAAGTAGTATTATATTCATTCCTCTACTCCCTTATTAAAATCAGGCAGACCGCTCTCTACCTCTTTTGGCTTCTCTCCAGCCTCAGCTCTTTTCTTTGCCTCAGCCTCTGCTTTTTTCTTCTTCGCAGCTAACTCTTTTTTCACGCGAGCAGCCTCCTCCTCTTCTAAACGAGAGTCAATATAACTCTGAGGAATGTCAACGTTAACCCAAAAATCATTTTGATCTTCGTGCCAACCACCACTTAGCATGTCATACCTTCCACCACTAAGCACTATCGCTTTATTTGGTTTTGTTGGGCAGACATCTTCACAGAGACCACAAAATATACAGACAGAGAGATTGACCTCTGGTACAATGTTTTGCTTTTTAAGTGGTAACTCTTTCATAGTTATAGCATGTGTTGGACAGATTTTGTTACAACTATCACACCCTATACATGTCTCATAATCAACTCTATGCTCCCCTCTATAACGAGCAGGATGATGCATAGGCTCAAAGCGGACATCTTTTGTTGCAGGAGATTTTGTAGTGAGTGCTTTTGCTACTCTAAGTGTTCTTTTTAATATATCTAGTATCATTATCTACGCTCCCATAAACCAAAGTGATTTTGCTAAAAGTACCCATGCTATGTTTACTAAAGCTATAGGCACCATGTATTTCCACGAGAAGTTTAACATCTGAGAGAGAGTTATACGAGGAGTTGCCGCTCTCATAGTCATCATAACTATAGCGATTCCCATCATCTTCATAAAAAAGAAGAAGTAACTATCAAAAAATATCCCCTTGTAAGCACCTAAGAAGAGTGTTACTGCCCCTGCAAAAACGGCCATAAACTCTGCAAACATTGCAAGTTGGAGTAAGAAATAGTTTGTTCCACTATACTCAGTATAAAAACCATACACTATCTCCTGTTCTGCATCAGGTATGTTAAATGGTGGCTGCTCAAGCAGTCCTAAAAGTGCTATAAAGTAGATAATAAACCCCGGGATAAGCACTAAAAAACTAAACCAAGAGCTCTGCTCCACTATAGCCGTTAGATTCATAGTAGAAAAAAGTAGCGCAGGAGAGAGTGCTGCAAGTAAAAATGAGGTCTCCATAGAGATAGCCTGTGTTAAGATACGTACACCACCTAAAAAAGAGTACTTGTTATTTGAACCAAATCCTGTTAAAAAGAGCAAAAATGGCTCTATTCCTATAAGCACTACAAGTGCTAAGAGTCCGTAGTTACTATCTACTACAACCATCCCATCCATCCACGGTATAAACGCCGAAGGAAGCATCGCAAAGATAACTGCTAAAAGTGGCATGATGGAGAAGAGATAAGGGTTTACACCATCGGGAGTAATACTCTCTTTAGTAAGAAGCTTACTCAGATCAAATAGCGTTTGATAACTTCCCCCTTTTCCATTAAAACTCGGCCCAACACGTTTGTGAAGTGCTGCCATAAACTTTCTAAAAAACCAAAAAAGTCCTACAGTCCAGACTAAAACATAGAGCAGTCCTGGAAATATAAAAGATTGAAATAGTGATTCACTCATCGGTCTAAATCTCCTTGACAGATATAGAGACTACCAAAGATAAGAGGAATATCTGAGAGTGTCTGCCCTGCTAATAGATGGTTCAACATCATGGTGTGGTTAAAACTAGGAGCACGTAACTTTAGTCTATATGGCGTTTTAGCCTTCTCCTCTGTTACAAGATGCATTAACACCTCTCCTCTCGCCCACTCAACACGACTGACAGCTTCACCCTTAGGGAGTTTCTTTGGAACTTTTACCATATGATCTTTTGTAGGGTTCATCTCTCCACTCGCAACTGCTTTTTCAATGTGTGCTTTTGCTTTTTTAATAATATCTACAGACTGTTTCAAGTCCCGAAAGAGCATCATAAATCTATCTTTTGCACTCCCACCCTCTTGTGTGATGTACTCTATGTCAAGCTCACCATAAGCAGCGTAAGGCTCATCTATACGGATGTCAGTTTTTACACCGCTCCCTCGAGCAACTATTCCACTTAGACCAAACTTATGCACCTCATCAGCACTTAAAACACCAACTTTATCAGCACGAAGTTTCATCGTTGGGTTATTTACAAAAACAGCCTCAACCTCACCTACAGTTGAGTCAAACTTATCAAGTGCCTTTTGAAGTTCATCAAACATCGCCATATCTAAACCATAACGTACACCACCAGGCTCTATAGCTGCTGTAGCGATGCGAGCACCTGAGTAGGACTCTAAAAAGTCTAAAAAGAACTCTCTTGTATCCATGTTCCACATCGCTAAGGTATGCAGACCCATGTTGTTAAAAAACATCCCTAAACCCATAAAGTGTGAAGAGATACGAGCAGTCTCACCAAGAAGTACACGCATCCAAGAGGCAAAAGGAGTTATCTCTACCCCTGCTATCTCCTCAACTGCCATCGCATAGCCTGTCATAGAGTTGATGTTATCCATAAAACAGAGTCTCTCAACTGCCACGATAGAGCCTATAAAATCTTTCTGTGTTACAAGATGTTCTAATGCTCGCCATACATACCCAATGTCAGGATCAACAGAGATAACATCTTCCCCATCACAATGCACACGAAGTCGTATAGGGCCACTTGCAGGATGTGTTGGTCCCCAGTTGAGTATTGTTTCAGAAGAGTCAGGATCTAAGTCAACCTCATTCTCCTCCTGCTCTTTTTTAAAAGAATCTACGATAGTCTGCATATTTTGCACTACATTTTTCTCATGAGCTAACCAGTCAAAATCTTTACGAAATGGATAAACGCCATGAAAATCTTCACTCTTAATGATATCTCTAAGATCAGGGTGATTTAAAAAGTTTACCCCAAACATGGAGTAAGCCTCTCTCTCATGCCACAGAGCACTTGGAAACTCTATAGAGAGTGACTCTATCTCGCACTTCTCTATCTCACGAGGCAGATTCACTTTAAGCCAAAGATTTCTTTTTGTATCTAAATCTTCAAAAAAGTAGTTCATCTCCATAATACCAGCATCTACAAAGTCTGTAGGAGAGACCGTAGAGAGAGAACGGAGTCCCTCTTTTTTTAAGGCTTTTGCAACATCAAGAAGATCATCTTTAGAGTTTAGTTTCGCTTTAGTCCAAGTTTTCTTATACTTTTCAACATACTCACAATCAAACTCACTTATTAGTTTTTTGACATAGTCCATCTTAAAACTCCATCTCTTTCCAGAGTCCACCCTGAGATGCAGCACTAGGAATCCCCTCTTTTATCTTACGTTTCACCTCTTCTAAACCCTCTATAATCGCTTCAGGTTTTGGAGGACATCCAGCTATGAAAACATCAGCAGGAAGTATCTCAGTAGGATTTTTTATAACAGAGAGTGAGTCATTGTATGGGCCACCATCAAAAGAGCATGCCCCAAGAGCAACTACATACTTTGGCTCTGGCATCTGTGCATAAGTTCGCAGAAGAGAAGGAAGTATCTTTTTACTTACAAGCCCCGTTATCATCAAAACATCTGCTTGACGAGGTGTAGGGGTTGGCAAGTAACCATAACGTTCCCAGTCATAACGTGGTCCCATTGCAGCTGCCATTTCAAGTGAACAACACCCAGTACAAAAGTGTGCCATCCAGAGTGATTCACTCTTTGCATAGTCAAAAAAGTCTAGTATTTTGAGCATATTAATTTTCCCCTTTTTGAAGTTCTCTCATCGAAAGTGTAATAGCAAATGCTAAGATAAGAACAAAAGCACTCGCCATAAGTGAAGAGTGTTTATCTGTGCCATAAACAAAAAGTGCCACAAAAAGAGCACTCATATCTGCCACTATAAACATAATGGCATAAACAAAAAAACCGAAGTTTGCTTTTTTAGGTGTAGAAGCAGAAGCGGGAAGTCCACACTCAAAATGCTCATTTTTAATCTTACTTGGAACATAAGGAGCAAGAGCTATCCCTAAAAAATAGAGTAGAAAAACTCCCCCGCTTACACCAAGTGCATATATAAAAAAACTCTCTATCATCTATCCTCTCCCCTTCTCTATCTTCTTCATAGCCATAATAGCCGCCATTACTATTGGGTAGTTTGTAGGAGCTGCTGTAAGCATCGGCTGTGTTGCTACTTGCATAGACATTACCTTGTAGAGACTCAGTCCACTCTCTATCATTAGACCTAAGATATTTATCATCTCACCTGTCTCATTACCACCAACTATTTGACCACCGATTATCTGACCACCATTACGAGTTGCTACTAGTTTAACAAACTGTTTTTGTGCTCCGGGAATAGTCGCAGGATGACGATTCATACCACTAAAGGTACCTATAACTACATCCATACCTGCCTCATTCGCTTCATCCTCTGTTACACCAGCTGATGAAAAAGCGGTAGTACCTATCATAGTAGAGAAAATTGCTATAGTCCCACTAAAGCCTTTTATGTACTCTAGTCCATAGAGAGAGCTACCAGCAACACGACCCTCTGCCGCAGATGTAGAAGCGAGCATTACTTTAGAGGGTACTTTTGTTATAAAAGCACGTCTTGCACTACAGTCACCCACAGCAAAAATATCATGGTTTTGAGTACGCATATACTCATCTACCCATATACCGCCATAGTGACCAAGTGAAACACCAACTTTTTGTGCGAGTTCTGTGTTTGGTTTATAACCAGTGGCTAAGATAACCACTTCAGTGTCAAGAATTTTACCACTTTTTAATTTTACAGCATTTACAATATTATCATCATTTTTATCAATGATCTCTGTAACTCTATCACTACCAATAAAAATAATTCCATGAGCGACTAGTATCTCTTCAGCCTGAGCAGCTATTTCCGAGTCAAAAGCACCTTTGAGGATGTGTTTACTCCCACCTACAACAGTCACTTTTTTCTTACTTGAAGCTAGCTCCATAGCCATCTCTATTCCGATAAATCCAGTTCCAACTACTACAACACTCTCTTTATCTTCTATATAAGCTTTTGCCTTATCTATTAGCTCTTTATTTTTAGCAACAGTAAAGACTCCATCAAGAGCGAGTGAATGACGCAGAGACTCATGCACAAAAGGTTTGGAACCCGTAGCAAACACAAGTTTCTCAAAAGAGATAGCTGCACTTTCTGAAAAAGCAATCTTTCCCTTAAAGTCTATATCTTTTACAACACCTAAAAGAGTAGAAATCCCCATATCTACAGCAGCCCCACATGAAGCAACATCTTTATCGCTACAGCCAAGAGTCTCACCAAATATATAAGGAATAGCACAAGGCACAAGTTGCTTCTCAAATTCACGAATTACAAGTACCTCTTTATCAGGATAATTCATTTTTGCACTCACTGCAGTCACTCCACCAGCAGGCCCACCACCAATAATTAATATATCACAATTTATCTTTTGCATTGTTCTTCCTTCTTACTTAAGTATATCACTTTCTTCTTTAATGTTTTAGAATTTTAACTACATTTTTTGGTTAAATTTACTACAATATCATCTATATGAATTAAGGATATAAATGTGAGACTAGAGAAAAAAGCAACTGTTGTTTCTACTTCTGTTGCTGGCATACTTGTTTTAATGAAAATGACTGTGGGGATAATGAGTGGAAGTATCGCTGTTTTAGCTTCTGCTATAGATTCGATGTTGGATTTAATCGTATCTCTTTTTAACTACTTTGCACTCCATAATGCAGAGAAACATCCTGATGAGCAGTTTCATTATGGACGCTCAAAGATAGAGCCACTTGCAGCGGTTATAGAGGGAGTTGTTATCTCCCTCTCTGCTCTTTTTATCCTCTACGAAGCACTCTTAAAGTTTACACACCCACGAGAGATGGCATTTATGGCAGAGAGTATCTATGTAATGATGGCCTCTTTTATCATCACAGCCCTTTTAGTTACTTTCTTAAAATATGTCGCAAAACAGACAAACAATATGGTTATTAGAGCCGATGCCCTGCACTACCAAACAGACCTCTTCTCAAATGGAGCAGTACTCTTTGCCCTTGCAGCTATCTCTTACACAGCCGAAGAGCTTATCGATCCTATACTCGGTGTTGCTATAGCGTTTTATATGATTTACTCTGCTATTCCCATCATTAAAGAGGGAGTATTGATGCTCCTTGATGCTGCCCTGCCACAAGAAGATATAGACTCTATTATAAATATCATAGAGTCTGAACCAGTTATTCAAGCACACCATTACCTCCAAACTAGAGAGTCTGGTTCTCATATTTTTATCTCTGTGCATGCTGTTTTTAATGTCAGTATCTCTCTCTATGATGCACATGTAGTAGCGGACAAAGTAGAAGCAAAAATAAAAATGCTATTTGAGGATAAAAAGTGCCATATACTTATACATATGGACCCTTACGATGACTCGGAGATAAACGAAGAGGAAGAGGAGTGGTAGCCTTCTCTTAGGCTACATACTTCTTAAACTTAATAATTCAATTAAAAAATCATCCTTTAATCCCATCAGCCCTAGGTTCAATCAAAAATTTAAAAAACACTTTTATAAAAATTATAAATGGTACACTCCAGATAATAGCAGACCATAAATAAAGCTGCATTTGATACTCTTGAAAAAATGGTATTAAAGCTCTCATAAAAGTAGCTAGTATTATAAAAAATACCATCAAATGAGTATAAATATTTGATGTGAGATGTCGTCCCGTATGAATCCAACCGATAGTTACCATAACCATAAGATAAGAGAGCCCAAGTCCACCTGCTGTTATGAAGTGTCTAAAACTTGAAATGCCGTTACCTTCGTTAAAAAGTA
>Ga0256837_1000051_pt1 | contig 102785 bp, 93 predicted proteins | sample 4562384metaG_FD_185976 | JGI IMG/M metagenome (GOLD analysis project Ga0256837, IMG submission 185976) | Hydrothermal vent microbial communities from Guaymas Basin, Mexico - 4561-384 | ecosystem: Environmental > Aquatic > Marine > Hydrothermal vents | place: Mexico: Guaymas Basin | collected...
ATCTGTATTGTACATACTGTTTTTGGCAAATTCGGCAAACTTATAACCATTATACCACTTACGCATAGTTGTAATTGATTGTTGCTTATCAAGTTTAAAAACCCCGACACTGGTATAATAGTCAATCTTTTAACATATAAATATTAAAAATTATTTATTTAAGTAAAATACAAAAAATTTGTATAATACTATTTATGAAAAAAATTTATTTAGTTGGTACTAAAGGTCGGCAAAATATTGCCAATGCCATTGACCATGCGCAAGCAGATATAAAAAAATATTTTGAAATTGTCGGCATCAATTGTGATGGTTCTAATATACCCGATAATCTTGATATGGATTTAATTATGGTCTTTGGAGGCGATGGTACAATTTTAGGAGTTGCCCATAGTTTAGAAGGACGAGAAATACCAATTATAGGTATCAACTTAGGCACTCTTGGATTTTTAACTGAAGCGTCATTACAAGAGTTACCTGTCGCTCTACAAAAACTATCTAACAATGCTTTTATAATTGCTAAACGCAGTTTATTACATTGGCAAATGACAATTTGTGGACAAGCCAAAAGCGGTTACGGACTCAATGAATTAGTATTAAGACGGTGTAATGAATCTCCAATATTTTCTAGCGAAGTATCTATTGATTCTAGCGACTTAACATCCTATCGGGGAGATGGACTATTAATTGCCACCCCAACTGGTTCAACCGCCTATAATTTATCAGCCCAAGGACCTATTTTAGAAAGCTCTTTACATGCATTTATCATAACGCCATTGCATCCACATAGTTTAACCCATCGTCCTCTTGTTGTAAGTGATGAAAGAGTAATTGAAATTTCACCACAACTTAATGGATTTTCTGTTGAAGTCTGCATTGATGGTCGCGATACTATAAGGATTAATGAAACAACCACTATTAAAATACAAAAAACAAAACGCAAAGTAAAAATTATTGAATTATCTATGCACAGTCATTACGAAAAAATACGTGCCAAATTAGGCTGGGGTTTATGAATAAGCCCGTAATTTTTTTAGATCGTGATGGCACCATAAATGACGACCCCGGTTATCTTAGTCAGCCAAAAGATTTTATTTTATTACCAAAAGTTATTGAGGCTTTACAACAATTACAAAAACTAGGTTTTGATTTAATCATTATTACTAATCAATCAGGAATTGGACGTGGATTTTTCAATCAAGAAAATTTAAATCAAGTACATTTATTTATGTTAGATATTTTTACACAACACAATATCACCATTAAAAATATTTATGTCTGCCCTCATTCACCACAAGAAAACTGTATATGTCGCAAACCAAAAACGGGTTTAATTGATAAAGCTTGTGCGGAAAATAAAATCGATATGCAAAACAGTTGGATGGTTGGTGATAAAATTGCCGATATTGAATTGGGAATTAACTGCGGTTTAAAAACTGCACAGATAATTGGCAAATACCCCCTGCATCAAAAAGCAAACTATAAGGTAAAAAACTTGCTTAATTTTGTACAAATAATCACAATAGATAAAATATAATTAGTTTCAGTATTTAGGAGAATGAAATGAGTGAAATTATCGCAGTACACGGACGTGAAATTTTAGATTCACGTGGCAATCCAACTTTAGAAGTTGAAGTTCTTTTAGCCAGTGGAGCATATGGCACTGCCGCTGTGCCTTCAGGTGCATCAACAGGCGAACACGAAGCTTGTGAACTTCGCGATGGTGATAAAAAACGCTATTTAGGTAAAGGTTGTTTAAAAGCTGTAAAAAATGTTAATAGTATTATCGCTAAAGGCATTATTGGTTTAGATGCAGCAGATCAAAGTGAAGTAGATTACACTATGATTCAATTAGATGGCACTCCAAACAAATCTAAATTAGGTGCTAATGCTATTTTGGGTGTATCTTTAGCTGTGGCTAAAGCTGCCGCAGACGAAGCTGGCTTACCACTATATCAATATGTAGGCGGTGCATTTGCACATGTATTACCTACTCCTATGATGAACATCATCAATGGTGGCGAACATGCCGATAACAATGTTGACGTGCAAGAATTTATGGTTATGCCACTTGGTGCAAAAAGTTTTTCTGAAGCCCTTCGCATGGGAACTGAAACTTTTCACGCTCTTAAAAAAGTTTTACAAAAAAAAGGTCTTAATACTGCTGTAGGTGACGAAGGTGGTTTTGCCCCTAACCTATCAAGCAATGAAGAAGCTATTAAAGTTATTTTAACAGCAATTAAAGATGCTGGTTATAAAGCTGGTAAAGATATTTTTATCGCTCTTGATGTTGCTTCCGCTGAATTTTATAAAAATGGTAAATACAATTTAGCAGGTGAAGGTAAAACTTTAACTCCTAAAGAAATGGCAGAACTATTAGCTGATTGGGCCAACAAATATCCTATCGTATCAATTGAAGACGGTTTAGATCAAAACGATTGGGATGGTTGGAAAATGCTAACTGATATGGTTGGTGATAAATGTCAATTAGTTGGTGATGATTTATTTGTAACTAATTCAACTCGACTTGCTAAAGGTATCAATAATGGTATTGCTAATTCTATCCTTGTTAAGGTAAATCAAATCGGTACCTTAACTGAAACTTTAGAAGCTTGCGAAATGGCACACCGCGCTGGATATTCTTGTGTAATGTCTCACCGCTCTGGAGAAACAGAAGATAGCACAATTGCTGATTTAGCTGTAGCCCTTAATACAGGACAAATTAAAACAGGTTCAGCATCACGTTCTGACCGTATTGCTAAATACAACCGTTTACTACGTATCGAAGAAGAACTTGGTTCTCAAGCTCGTTTCCGTGGTATGAGTGCTATTGCTGGACAACCAGTACCAGTACCAGCACCAAAAGTAAAAGCCAAAAAGAAAGTGGCTAAAAAAGCTACTAAAAAGAAATAATAAATATTAATTTCTTAAATATAAAAAAAGCCCACGTTTAACAACGTGGGCTTTTTTATAAATCATTATCTGATTAACATAATTCAATAAAATTTTCGACTATTTTTAAACCGACTGATTGACTTTTTTCAGGATGAAATTGAGTGCCATAAATATTTTGATATGCAACTGCCGATGGAAATTCTAAACCATAATTAGTAGTTGCTGCAACTATATCATTATTATCCGTTTTTAAAAAATAAGTATGTACAAAATATACATGAGAATTAATAGGTATATTATTAAATAATTTAGAGCTATTAGAAAAACTTAATTGATTCCAACCCATATGTGGTATTTTAAGCTTAACATCTTTAATATAATCCTTAAAAGATACTATCGAACCATCTAACAAACCTAAGCCTTGATAATGTCCATTTTCAAAACTATCATTAAATAATAATTGAAAACCTAAACAAATACCCAATATTGGCTTACCCGCTTTGACCTCTTTACAAATAATTTTATCTAAGCCCTTTTCTTGCAACAAATCAATAGCATCTCTAAATGCACCTACTCCTGGCAATACTAATTTATCTGCAGAGTGTATTACACTAGCCTCATCAGTAATCACGACATTATCACTGTACTTTTCAAAAGCTGTTTCTACACTACGTAAATTACCCATACCATAATCTATAATTGCTATCATATTAATCCTTAAAATTATTTAGTTTGCATAACATATCGACCATCCCAATCTGTATTAGGTGGCGTTTGTTGATAAGTTTTTATCCTAGATAAAAATACTTCACTAGGCTTATCTTTACCATATTTTTTTTGTAAATTTACAAATAAATTTTTAGCATCGACCCAATCCTGAGCAATATAAGCCTGTTTGGCTTCTTGCCAACAGATTAATTTATCACTCAATTGTTTAGTTAATTCTTTTTTATAACAAATGACCTCATATACCTTAATCGGCTCTGACTTACCTATAAATAAAATAGGATCTAATAATCTAGTTACCAATTCATCTTTGATATATTCCCATGTAAATTGCGTAACAACAAAATTAGTACCATAAATTTTATTAGCTCCACGCACGCGTGCTGCTGTATTGACGACATCACCTATTATAGAATAATTCATTTTTTGTAACGACCCAATATTGCCAACAACCATATTGCCAGAATTTAACCCCGCCTCCATAGATAATGGTTGCCAGCCCCTTTTAATCCAATTGGAGTTTAGTTCTTTTAAAATTTTTAAATTATCTAAAATAGCACTACATCCTTTTAAATGATGATCCGTTGATGGCACTGGAGCACCCCAAAAAGCCATAATTGTATCACCCTCAAACTTATCTAAAGTTCCACCAGTACCTAAAATAGTTTCTGTCATATGTGTATGTGATTCTTGCAATAATTGCACAACTTCTTGAGGTTTAAGTTTTGCACATCGATGTGAAAAATCCACCATACCAGAAAAACTAACCGTCATATTTCTAGTTTCGCCACCTAATGAAACCATAGACGGATTTTTAATAATTTGATTGACCAATGCTGGCGACACAAACCTTCCAAAGGTTTGCTTTAAAATACCTCGCTCTTTTCCTTCAATTATTTGCTGAATAACTAAAGTTGATATATAACTTAACGACATTACTAAAATAGGTGTAAATAAAGGGATTAAATAATTATACCAACGATATAAAACGATACTTACTAATAAATAAATAAATGATAATGTAGTAACAATAATTGCCGAGCGAACAGAAGAAAATATTAAAGTTATGATTGCAACTAACCAAGCAGAACAAATTAATATTAAAAACAATGTTGTTTGATTACTGTGTGTTAAAAAATCTTCTTCTAAAATATTATTAATGCCAGTCGCAACTATTTCGACCCCGGGAGCATCAGCATCAAATGGAGTGACACGTTGATCGTGCAATTCTTTTGCCGTTGATCCTATAATAAAAATACGGTTCTTAATTTTATTTAATAATGATGCATAATCTTTTTGAGGTGATGTACTATTGTTAAGTATTTTTTTAGTTAATAATATTTGAAAATATTTTTTTAAAATATTATTTATTTCATTGGCACTAAACACATCTGGTGCATCTTGCGAGTCCATTAAAATTGCCAATATATCATTTAAAATTTTAGATAAAGATTGACTAAATTTAATATCCAAAGACTGTACAAACTCATCATTACCATTTAATAATTTTAATAAATCTTTATCAATTAACTCATTAGCGCCTAACCATAAATCTTGACCGGGGTCTTCTTCCAATAAACTTAATAATTTAATTTTAAAATGTTTAGTTAATAACTTTCTAATTTGACGATATGGAATAATTTTATTTTCCCACCTATAAGCATCTAAAATTTTATAATAAGATATATAATCAAAAGTAAAAGAATCACCATAATAATTTAAACGCATTTGCCCTTTATCATCTATAGGGATTTTTAAATTACCCTGATATTTAGATTTAACACCTTTCAATTCAAGATATTTTCCGTGGTGATATATTATATCTTTTGCTTTTATACCCTTTAACATCGCTACAGTTGCTACATCAATACTAGCATAATATCTGCCATTCATTTGGCGTACGGCTAAACGCCTTCTAAAGACCCCGTCTGCATCAGAACTAATATCAATAAAAGCTACCCATTTAGCATTTTTTGCAAATAAATTATTTGGAGCGGCTACATTTACTTGCGATATTAATTTTTTATCTGTTGATAGCGTATCAATTGCCCATTTTTGCACATCGCTATCTGGTCCATTTTGTCTATGCTTAAATACTTCTCCTGTATGAAACATCATAGCCAAACAAGTAGAAGTATCTTTTAGCAAATTAGAAAATTGATTATCCGATAATTGATTAGTTAAGTCTTTTTCCACAAACAGCACATCAAAGCTAATACTACTTGCACCTTTTGCCTGCAAAAAAGATACAACCTGTCCATGTACTTTACGTGGCCATGCCCAAGGCCCCAACTCTTGCATACTGGCATCATCAATATCTATAATTGTAATTTGCTTATTTAAAAGTGACGCATCTCTAAAATTATTAGTTCTAAAATCACTTGTAAAATTTTCTAACCCTTTAATAAAAACCGTAGAACTTAAAAAATACACACATATAGATATTAATACCGCTATTAAAATAGCTAATAATTGAGTTTTATTATAGCCTTTCATCAATGTGTATCCGTTCTTACGCAATAATTCCATGTAGATGAATTGGGTGGATTTACTTTTAAATTTTGACAGCGAGCGATATATTTAGCACAACCTAACTCGCCATCAAACGCCTTAGCCTTAGCCTGTGTAAATAATTCAATAGCCCTATCCCAATTTTGCGATTTATACGCAACAATAGCTTGTTCCCAAATAGGTATAAAATCTATGTATTCATTTGGTGGATTATTTTTTTCACTGATTAATTCATAAAAAGCTACAACTCCTCCGTCTAATTCTAAAAACCAATCTATCTCACGAGTATAAAAATAATCTTTAACTTTCAACCAAGTTCTATAATTAATTAATAATCTAGTACCCCAATTTTTTGATTCTTGTTCTAGTCGTTCAGCATAATGCCCTTGATCACCGTGTACCGTATACGACATTTTATCCCGCGCTCCCATATTGCCAACTGTAACCATACCAGTATTAATGCCTATGCGAGCCTTAACATCTGGCAGGCCTTCACTAAGCCATTGCTTGCGTAAACGATCTAATTCTCGTTGACAATTTAAAGCTGCCCTACAAGCTCGTAAATGATGATCCTGCAAATCTAATGGTGCATTAAAAAAAGCAAAAATAGCATCTCCTTCATACCTGTCTACCGTACCACCTTCAGCTTGAATCAACTGCGACATAGAATTTAAATAATGATTAAGTAAAGTTACTAATTCTGCAGGGTTATCCTTAAACTTTTCTGAAATAGTTGTAAAACCTGATAAATCTGAAAAGAAAATAGTTAATTCTTTTTCTATGCCACCTAATGAACACTTGTCTGGATGATTAAGAATATCATCAACAACATCACTAGATACATACTTACTAAATGCGTCTTTAATTTTTGCCTTTTCTTTTTCTTTAAGATAATACTTGGCCAATGTTACATTCACAAATACTAACATAACAGGTAATGCAACTGGTGTTACCTCAAGGTAATATGCATGATGGTAAAATAAATATTTAGCTATAAAACCAATAGACAATAAAACTAATATGGTAAATAAACTAGATATCAAAGTTCCAAACTTAGACACAACAATAACTGCAATTAATCCCAAAATAATTAAACTGCCATATACAAGCCATTTTGGTTCTTGATAAATAAAATCATTTGCAATAATGGTATTGATAGAGTTGGCCGTAATACCCATGGTTGGCTCTTTATTGCCAAATGGAGTGGCAGTAAAATCAATTATTCCAGCGGCTGTAATATTAAATAAAACAATTTTATTTTTAAAAGATTTTAAAAATTGTCGATCCTCAAGAGAAATTATCCCGTTGGCCTCTTGAGCTCTAATGGAAACTTGATATAAATCTGACCAATCAATATTGCGATATGTAGCAATTGTCAAATATAAATGAAAAATATTTTGTATGTAATACTGAGTTAATTTTTGCTTAACTAATAAAGTTGCATTGTTACTACGATATATCTTTAACCAGTGCTTAGCCTCGCTAGAAAGGGATGCAAAATTAATAGAACCTTCTTTATATAAAAAAGTTCCTTTTGATATTAAACCATTAAATTCATTTTTTATATTATTGATCAGTTCTTTAGGTACCTTAGAATTAACATCCCAAGCATAAATTTGTTTGCGAAGAGCATCGCTTAAATGTGAACGCAAATTTATAATTTCTGGGGTGTTAATCTCTTTTAATAAAAACAAAATACTTTGTTTATCTTTAAAATCATTTAAATGATAATAATTGGCAAAGTTTATAGGAGCAGATGTTGCTCGGTAATAACTACCAAAATAATTAATATTACACCTACCATGCTCATCAATAGGGATATTTAAGGTAGTACCATTAGGCAAGTGCAATACAACAGCATTTGAGTTAATTTGAATTTGTTTTATTGCAATATTAAACCAATTACACACAGTTACTAATGACAAAGAAGGATACCATCTATTTTGAAACTCTATAAACAAAGGTACACTACGCACAATACCATCGCTATCTAATATAAAATTACGATGTCCTACGTTTTTAACCGCATCACATAACTCATGCATCGGAGCAACCACCGATGTATATACAGGAGGCTTAATTGCCCCATTGGGTTTAATACCAAATTTTTTAATAACTGATTTTATTTGAGGGCTTGTAAAACCTTTATTTTTAAAGGTTAAAGCTAAAGACGCTGTGGGCAATCTTGTAAGCATTTGAGCAAAATTATTATCTGATTCTACGCCAGCAACATTATAATCATTAGCTATAGTTAAATCAGGATAGGCAAATGGAATATCATAAGCAATTAAACGAGGCGACCCGATGGCAGTTGTTAATAATTCTAAAATTTGTGATTGAGCTATCTTTTGCCAAGGCCAACGCCCCCACGACTCATTGCCCCATTCTAAAGTTTCATCGGTAATATTAACTATAATAATATCTTTAACCATACACTTGTGTGTATTGCGGTTAGTTTTAAATTGTAAAGTTTCAATACTGCGTTCAAGCCAAAGTAATCCATTATTATTATATAAAATAAATACAAATAATAGTGAAGCCAAACCAGCCCACATCACAGATTTTTTCATAAATAATAATTTACTCAGTTATACCAATTTTAATGGCTTCTTCTAAAGTAGTAATACCACGTTGTGCCAACATCATTACATGTCCACCCAAAGTTATCATACCCTCTTGTCTAGCAACTTTCCCTATCTCTAAATTGTTACCACGATTAGTGATTATTTCACGAATAGCTTTTGAATACAAACTCATAACCTCAAAAACTGGCACGCGCCCTTTATAACCTATATCATGACATTTATTACAGCCAGCACCTTTAAAAAATTTCATGGTTTTTAATTTATCATCATCATAACCCATAGCTTCAAGCATTACTTTTTCATCAGCTGTTGGCAAATGCTCTGCTTTACAATCTGTGCAGATTCTTCTAGCTAATCTTTGTGCCACAATAACCCTTACTGCTGCCGCCACCAAAAAAGGCTGAACATTCATATCAAATAAACGTGTAACAGTAGACGGTGCGTCATTGGTATGTAATGTCGAAAACACCAAATGCCCTGTTAATGCCGCCTTAATAGCAATGCCAACAGTTTCAGCATCTCTAATTTCACCAACTAAAATAATATCTGGATCTTGACGTAAAAAAGCTCGCAGGGCTACTTCAAATGTAAAACCTATGCTTTGTTGAACATTAACCTGAGTGATACCATGCAAATTATATTCTACAGGATCTTCTGCTGTAGTAATGTTTGTACGCGGATCATTAAGTTGATTTATCATTGTATAAAGACTGGTAGATTTTCCAGACCCTGTTGGACCCGTAACTAAAATCATTCCAAACGTTCCAGATAAGGCGCGCTGTACAATAGCCTCTTGCTCTGGTTCCATACCTAAAGATGCAATGTCATCACTTAATTTACTTTGCCCTAATAAACGCATTACTACTTTTTCGCCATAAATTGTTGGCAAAGTATTAACACGCAATTCTAACTCTCGTCTACCTAGTTTTAATTTAATTCTACCGTCTTGAGGTATACGCCTTTCGGCGATATCCATATTAGACATAATCTTAATGCGACTTGTTACAGGGTTTTTAACAGAGGCTGGCAAGTTCATCATTTCATGCAAAGTACCATCTATTCTAAAACGCACCCGAAAGCTTTTTTCAAATGGTTCAATATGAATATCACTAGCCTCCATCTCATCGGCTTTAACAATAATACCATTAACCATTTTAATAATTGGCGGAGCATCAGCCTGCATAGATACGCGATATTCAGATTCTTGTGTTTCACCAGAATCAAATACTACATCATCTAATACGCCTGAGACAATTGCGTCAAAATCTTTTATCTCTAAAGATTTTTTAGCTTCTTCGACACTTAAACCTTCATCAGCTTCAACATTACCCTGAGCAGCATAATTTTTTTTAAGCAAAGACATGCTCTTTGTTTGCTCATCTACACTAGATTTCATACTATCCAAGCCTGTACGCAATAGATTGGTATCTCTGGTTTTTTCATCGCCGTAAAGACTGTTCCAATGCTCTTCTATAATTTGCGGGCCAGTAAGGTAAATCTTTAATTTTTTATCTAATTTACGGGCTATGGTCTCTAACTGTAAAGAGGCACTTACATCTAAAAAAGCAATATGTAAAAATTGATCATCACATTTAAAGGGCACACATTTGCATTGACGTGCCACACGCCATGGCACACACTTATCTAGGTCTTTAGAAATTTCATCAATATGAGCAATTGGATATTTTGTTTGCTCTGAAACAACATTAAGAAGCTGTTCCTCTTCTATCATATTATTTTTAATTAAAATAGAGCCTAAAAACTCACGGCTTTTTGTCTGAATACCCAAAGCCTCAGACAGTTGCTTTTGATTAATAAGCCCGCGCTCTATTAATATTTCACCAAGTTTTTTCATAAATTAGGTACAACCATTTTTAACACATAAGACCAGTCTTCTTGATGAATTACTTCCCAATCCATATCGTTAAACTGTACAAAAGAGCCCTCTACTACCCCCTCAAGCTCTTCTAAAATATCTATTTTAACCATACCTGAACCAAACGGTTGCACAGCTAATGTATTATCTATGGTAAAATCATCTTCTAAAGGTCGGTTAAAACTTTTTTGATATACTTTTCTAATACTAAATAAATCAAAATCATGCTCTAATAAATCAGATCTTAATTTATCCAATAACTGTTGTTCATTAAAACCTGCTCTGCGTAAATATTTAGCTGCATGTATTGCCTTTTCAAAAAAAGGAAACTCAAAATCTACCTCAAGATTACTAATCTCTTGCAAGTAACGTTTACTGAGCTCTTCAATTGAACAAGCTTTTAATTCTAAAAAATTTTCCACAGTTCTCCTTCACAATTGCACAGATGTGCAATCAACAGATTATAGTTACCTATATAAAATGGTCAAGTCTCAGAAATGCAAATGAAGATAAAACTATACAAAATATATACTTAAACACTTTTAGTCTATTAACTTGATGATATTTAAGATATTATATAAAATCAAAAGATAAGAGTTTATAGAGCAAATACACTTTACTCTTTAATAAACTCAGTTATTATCAATTTTTTACTAAAATTTAACAGGTATGAATAATGAAATCGATTTTACAAAGTGATTTTGATCGTTTGGAAAAACGAAAACAAGAATTATTAAAAGAATTGCGGGAAGCAGAAATTGCAATAGGCAAAGCGGCAGAGCACGGAGATTTATCAGAAAATGCCGAGTTTGATGCAGCAAAAGAAACTAGAGAACGTGTTGGGGAACGCATCAAACAATTGGATTCACAGATGACAGGTGCATATATTATTGACGACAAAGATGTGCCTGCTGATGAAGTAACCATCGGTAAAATTGTTGAAATAGAAGATTTAGATGACGGAGATATTGTAACATATAAATTAGTTGGCTCTGATCCCGATCGAGATAATGACGAGATATCAATGGAATCACCATTAGCACAATGTATGCTCAATAAAAAAGCTGGCGAAAACTTTACCCTAGTTTTACCCAATGGGCTTCAACGCGAAATGAAAGTCAAAAGTTTAAAAGTAGCTATAAATAATTAATATCATAAGGACAGTGCAACACTGTCCTTAAAATATATTATGAATTTAGTTGGTACAAAACCATTTAAAACCAGCACTCAAAAGTGGAACAACTGGCAGTGGCAATTGCATAATAGACTTTCCAGCCTACACGATTTAAAACAATATCTAAAACTATCTCAAAGTGAAATAGCCGGACTTAAATATGCTCAAGAAACTTTTAGAGTTTCTATTACCCCTTATGTAATATCTTTAATGGAATTTGATAACCCTTTATGCCCCATCCGTCAACAGGTCATACCAACAATAAACGAAAAAATATCACACCCTAGTGATTTAATCGACCCCCTAGGAGAAGAACCATATACGGCAGTTGAGGGATTAATACATAAATATCCAGATAGAGCCTTATATTTACCAATAGATAATTGCGCTAGCTACTGCAGATACTGCACTCGTTCACGCTTGGTAAATCGAGGCAGCCTAAAAACATCAAAACATACATTTGATAATGTATATAACTATATAAAATCAACACCTGCAATTAGAGACGTTTTAATAACCGGTGGTGATCCACTTATTATGAATACTGATACCTTATGTGAACGCATATCTAAAATAAATTCAATTTCACACGTGCAAATGATACGCCTCGGTACAAGAACCCCTACCTTTCTGCCGCAAATTATTACGCAACAATTAGTTAAACAACTTCGTACAGCTGGAGTTTTATATGTCAGTTTGCATATTAATCACCCTCGTGAATTAACTCCGCAAACAATAACAGCATTAAATATTATGGCTGATGGAGGATTAGTAATGGGCAATCAATCTGTTTTATTAAAAGGTATTAATGATAAGGCAGAAATTATTAAAAACTTAAACCACAAATTATTACAAAATCGTGTAACACCTTATTATTTACATTTATGTGATTGCGTAAAAGGTACATCACATTTTAGAACCTCAATCCAAACAGGCATTGATATTATTGATAAGTTACGTGGATATACTACGGGCTATGCTGTACCAACATTGGCTTTAGATTTGCCAAATGGCGGAGGTAAAGTAGCTATCAGTTCTAATACTATTATTAAGCAAAATGGCAAAAAATTTATTCTACGGAACTATCAAGGTTTAGACTGGCAGTATCAAGAGGTTTAAGATTTTCTTGCGTGTCATCTGATATAGAATCATCCTGTAATAAACGCATCGCACGCTGAATAGAACTAGGTGAATCTTCAAAAATATTATTGCCACCCTTATCTTCTGACATTTTTTTTCTAATTATACCTCCACCAGCTAAATCATTTAAAGCTTTTTGAGCATCTTGTGCTATTTCTCTTAAACGCTCGCCACTAGAACCGTCCATTAAAGCAACAATATGATGCATTATAGGACCTAATTTTTTAGGTATAGATGATATTGTTTCAGGTACTTCATCAAAACCGCCAGCAGGTTGCCCTTGTTTAATGCGCGCCATAGTATCGCGCACAATTTTTGAACCATCACCTACAATTACCTCATCACCCTTAGGAAATAAAGTAGAAATAGGCGAGCGACGCGATTTACGTCTAGAAGTAACCGCAGTTGTTGCCTTTGATTCGACGTTTCTAGAATCAATTGTAGCTTTTTGTAACGTACTATTAATATTTTCTATCATAATGGTTTCCTTATCCACCACTACTATCGACATTAAATCATATTTCTTTAGCAAAAAAATAGGATTTTTATTATTTTTTAAACTAGGAACAATATGTTCCTAATGCGGAAAATTATTCCATAAATACAATATATTGTGGATTTTTATTAAAAATTGTATTAAAATAAATCTTGTGAATAGGATTTTTCTTTGATTATATCAAGCGTTGATGGAGCAATAAAATATGAAAGATAATTGTTTGTTTTGTAAAATAATCGCCAAAGAAATACCAAGCGATATTATTTATGAAGATGATGATATTTTGGCTTTTAAAGATATAGAACCGCAAGCGCCATTACATATTTTAATAATACCTAAAGCTCATATTCCCACATTAAATGCTACCTGCAAAGAAGATGATATGGTATTAGGAAAAATGCAAAGAATTGCAGCTTATATTGCTGCAAAACAAAATTTAGCTGAAGATGGATTTAGAACTGTAATCAATTGCAACAAAGCCGGTGGACAAGTAATATATCACATTCATCTGCACCTATTAGCTGGACGCGATATGCAATGGCCACCAGGTTAATTAAACCTGATTTTTTTTATCAGCTAGAATACCTAATATTAAAAAGATACCGATAATAACAACACCTAAAAAATTGCCGGTTTTCCAACTTAAAACATCCTGCACTAATGCAGCTAAATATGTTGTCGCAAAGCCATAACCAAAACCACTAACTAATATAAATATAAATACCCGTACTAAATATTGATAATTATTTGTGTTTTTGCGTACAAAAGCATTGATTCTATCTCCATAAATAACCAATAATGTGGCCACAAATGAAAAAGAAATTTCATTTAAATAAGGCTTAAACCATGATGATGTAGTATTTAATATCCAATCCATTTTTAACTCTCATATTGTTTTATCATATTCATTAAATTTGCAAATGCCTTGTCGCCGTTTAATCTGGCAAGCAAACCTGTAGTTGCTGTATCATAAGCGTCTTTAGGTTGACAGTCAATTTGCGAAAAACCTTCAATTAATGCCTCTATTTGCTGAGGTGTAAACTTATCTACTAAACCATTTCTAAAATCATGCCATTGGTCATTAGTGTCTTGAATAATAACAATTTCATCTGGAATAAAAGTATTTGACGATGAATGAGACTTAGCTTTTAAGTTAATTTCTTTTTGTTGGGCGTGTTCACTACCAGCAATAGCTTCTCGCCATATTCTAGAATCATCATTTTTTAACATATGCACAATAAATTCAGGGGTTTGTTCTTCACTGCTTAATTGTGTGAACACTCTTATTAAACGTTCTATTTTATCACTGTATTTATGTGTTCTAACAAAATTTTTGGCAACTGGAGAAGCAATAGAAGCTATTTGAGTTAAAAAAGTATATTGATCATATTCTTGAGTGTTCATCAAATTAATTTTACCGCTACGTTGGTAAGCTGTTAGCGATTCTTTTTGCTTTTCTAAAATATCAATTAATTCTAACTTAGATTTATGATCCCAGGGTGGCACTTGTTTTACGCAATTGCGTAACCAAGCTTGAGGTTTTTCAATTTCATTGGGAATAACCCTTAAAATACGCCTTAAAGCGTTAATGTCTGCCTCTAAATGTGGAAATTCACGTCCAGGAATATACTCATCAGTGCCTTCAATATGCGAGTCTATAATTTTAATACATTCGCGTGTTGGCAATTTAAATTCACGCAACTTCATAAAAAAATCATAATGCGCAGGCTTACAATTAAAACGCTCTGATAAATCGTCATATAATTTACCCGCTTTTAAATTAACCTTATAATAAATAGCACGATTTTCGTCAAAACACTTTATATAATCTTCCTTTTGTACCTTCTCAATAACCTCTTCTTTTTCAAAATCCTTTAAATAAGATTTAATCCTTTGTTTTAATTTTGATTCATAACTAAACGTATCAGGATTAATACCTGCTACATCGGCTAGCTCACGCAATTTTAAAGTAATACTGCGATTTACGCTAAATACCGTATTTAAAAATCTAAAAATATTTTTTTTTGTCTTAGATTTAAATAATGCCAAAGCATCTAAATCAATTAAAACCTCTCCATCCTTTAAGCTTCGCCAATAATCTTCATGTAAGCCAACTTGAAACACTGGTTTATAAAATACTTGGACGTCTCGAATTACACCATCGGTTTCTTCGGTAATTGTCCTACTTTCATCACGCTCTCTTTTGTAAACAGCTAAAAAAGGCAGGCTTTCTTTAATAGCTTTACCAGTATCATGGTCTATCCAATAATCCGATGAAATTGTCGAAGTATTTAATTTATCTAAACTTTCTTCTAATTTTTCATATACTTTACCATTGGCGGATAAATTCATTTTACGAATTATTTCATGATTAGTTGTTTTTATAATCCTTTCACCTTCACCGTTATTTCTATCTAAACATAAGTTTTGAATTGCTAAAAATACAGCATCATCAAAATCATTTGTAGATAAATATTTACCATGTGTTTCTATTTCCATTTGAACACTACGCAAACGCCCTTGTTTGTCGGCAATAATTCTATCAAACTGCGTTACATAATAAGGGACATTATCTTGTGGTCTAAGTTTTTTAATTAATTTAGAATCGCCGGGAGCTACTATAGATGTTTGTGAAGTTAAAAACTCTGATAAGGTAATATTATGCGTATTACTTGTATCTACAGGTAAAAAAGACATTTGTTGTTTAGAAATAGTATTTTTTCTCATAGTTAATTAACTTTCTAACTTATAAACTATTAACAATAACAAGGGAAACGAAAAAGTCCTTGCTACATAAGGACTTAGGTAAAATTTTATCCTGAAATATCATATTTTTAACACTCAAATCTCATATTTATTATCTCGAATCTCAACATATTTACACGCATTAATCAACCAACACTTGATTATTTATACTTATTTATCAAACAATATCAAGTTAAATATTAGAATATATATGTTAAATATTAGATTATTTAGTGTAAATATGTTTGAACAATAGGTTTACACTCAAACATCGAAAAAGTATATCTTGAATAATTACTCTAAGATATCAAGTATATTGCTATTTAGAGGTTGATATAGGTAATCTAACTAAAATTTACATATATTTAAGCTATATTTTAAATTTGGTTGATTTTCTGGGGTAATAATGTGGATTTTATTCTAATTACACAAATAAATATATTGAATACGTAAGTTACGTATAGTCTATAAGCCGTTGTTCAATGATTTTTACCTTCAAATATCAATAAAATATCCAGATAATGAGTTTTTTATTATCAATAACAGTTTATTCTATAAAAATTTGTTTCAATAATGAATTAGTTTGAGATATTAAGGTAAAAAAATAGGAATACATTGATTTTTGAGTATAAAATACCGCTTTTTTATTATGAATAGGTAGTTATAACTAAATGTATGAATATTTTAAGCTATGATTTATTGATATTTAAGTGTAAATATTAATTTTTATACCTAAATAACAAGCTTAGTTTATAATTTAAACTGAAATAACAACATATATAGAGTTTTTATACTAATATCACAATGTAATTCTTGTTGTAGGTGCCATATTTTGATAATTTGTTGATATTGTAGCTTAAAAATGCCTTTGGTATCGATTTATATTCATAATATTATTAAAGAACAATTTTGATGTTTGGGTATTTAGTGTAATGTTTAAATTTTAGTTGATTTGTAGGTGCAAAAATCAATTTTAAATATAAATTGATAGTGTATCGAGTGTAATAAGTATTTTAATACATGACGTATGTGCTTTATTTTACAGTTTATAATTTTTTATGGTCAGATGTATCTATTTTATTACACACATAAGTCAAAGTTTGTCTGTGTTTTATATTTGTAGTGTAGTCTGCTAATGCAAGTTATTATTCGTAGCGATAGTATATATTTTTGACTATATATTTAATATGTGTTTTGACATAATGTTTTATAAGATAAATTATTTGCCATAGTATGTTTAGTAATCATCGGTTTAATAATAAATTGTAAATTAATAGATACAAATAAACTGTAAAGATTTATTTGATAAATAATCTCAGCTTTATCATATTAAAGGTGCAGATTGTATTTTTAGATATAATTTTAAATACAATTAAATTACGTAAAGTGTTTGGTGCAAGGCAGATACGTCCACTTGCGCCAGCGCAAGTAGTTTCACGTGAAACTATTGTAAATAATGTTTTGTGTAATTTAGATAGATTTAAAATTTTTAATTATTTGATGATTGACACTAGAGATTTTAATTGTAAATTTAATTGCGCTGGCGCAAGATATGCCTTAGTTCTTCACTTCAATACATTTAAGTTAATTAAATGAGGATAATATGCTGATAGTTTGTACCAATAATAAAGGTGGTGTGGGTAAAACTACTATTTGTTTTAACTTGGCATATACATTGGTGGAGATGGGCGCGCGTGTTTTGCTTGTAGATTTTGATCCACAGGGAAATTTAACTACTTTTTGTCGGCATCCAATGAATGTGGATGGTGGAGTTTTGTCTTTATTTCATGGAGAAGAGCCAGAGGTTTTACAGACTCATATAGGTGCAGATTTGATAGCTGGGCATTCAGCGATGACAGATAGAAAGTATATGGCTGATATGGTTTTAAACGATTTGGCTAATTATGTGAGCGCTTTACGCACAATTACCAGAGAAGAAGATCCTATTTATGATTTTATATTTTTTGATATGCACCCTACAGAAACTTCTTTACACGAACCTGTATTAAGTTTGGCAGATTTTTTTACTATTCCTACAACACCTGATAAGCTTTCTAATGATATGCGTTTATATGCTATGAGTCAGTTGCCGGACGAGGCAGGAGTTATGTTGCTGGTTAATAGATATCGGCGTCAGCAAAATATGTCTAGGGCATATTTAAACATGATTTTAAATGATGATAAGTCAAAGGATAATTTCTTTTTAATTCCAGAAGAGGCAGCATTAGCAAAAGCTTGTCAAAAATCATTGCCTGTTGAGGTTTTCGCTAAAGAAACAGGTATACGTACTGAGGTTAAAACTATTAAGGCATTTCATCAAGCAAGTGAATATTTAATGAATTGGAAAAAAACTAATATTACAATAGAGCATATAGGAGTGTAATGTCTAAGAAATCATCAGAGTTAGATGAATTAACTAATGATTATGCAACATCTGCCATTAATGAGGATGCTGTGAAATTACATACTGCCACTAAGAAAAAGCGTCGATTAAATTTGCGTTCTATGATTCAACAAGCGCCTTTGCAAGATATTTCTTTAAGTGAAATTTCTATAGGCGATCAACCCCGTAAATTTTTTGATGATGACAAGTTGGCAGAATTGGCACAGTCTATTCAGGACAGGGGACAATTAGAGCCGATTAAAGTATTAAAGAAAGCTCAGGGCTATAGTTTAATTTTTGGTGAGCGTCGTTTTAGGGCTTCATTATTAATACCGGGTAAAAAAACTATTAAAGCATTGGTTTTTGAAGAGGGCATGGACACCAGAAGTATTATTTTGGATCAACTAGCTGAAAATATTCATCGTGAAGATTTAAATCCACTAGAGAAATCACAGGGTCTTGTAGCGTTAATTAATTTGCCAGGTATGAGTGGAATAAGTAATACAGAATTAGCCAAGCAAGTACAAAAATCTGAGACTTACGTATCAAGATTATTAACTTTAGCAAAATTAGATAGTGAATATCAGGATTTATTACTTGTGCATAGTTCGATATTTGGTTCTAAATTTATTTATGATAAATTACCAGCATTAATCAATGCTGCTGGTGAAAATCATAATGATTTACACCAAAAAATCTATGATTCTATTGAACAAGGTCAGAATCTTTTTATACAAGAATCACAACCGATAGGGAAGGTTAAAAATGGAATTGTTAAAAAGAAGGCTGGGCGTAAAAAATTACCTCCGTTAGAATTAAATACGTTTAAATGTAATCTGACAGTTGGAGTTAGAGTTGCTAGTGTAAAACGAGAAGCAGACTTACAAAAACGTAAAGAAATGGTACAAACAGATTTAAAAGAAGCTATTCAAACTTTAAAAAATACAATTGCCCAGAAGTTTAAATCTTATTTGGATGAAGAGGCTATTAACGATATTTTGAAAAATAATTAAGCTTGAGGTGTTGGTGTAATGAAATGTATAGAGTTTGATGAATTAGTAGAAAATTTTAATTGTGATTCTACAACTATTGAATATTTAAAAAAGGTAGCTTTTAAATCTGGTGGGGCAGAATCGTTATTTGTTGATTTAGATACTATAAGTTCTGATTGTCCGCAAAGAGATTATTTGTTAGAAAAGTGGCAGGAGTTTACATCAGAGTCTATTAAAAATATAGAAAATGGTGATATTATAGAGCATGATATTGAAGATAGGTTTTGTGAGCGTTTTAACAAGCTTGAAGATACTTTGCAACAGTTATCTCACACTATGATTTCTGATAAAGCGCAAATAGCTAGTTTGGCAAATGAGCTAATAGATATGAAGCATATGGTAAAGGAGCAAAAAAGGGTGTATTCTGATTTTGTGGAGTTATCACAAAAAATGGATCAGTCTGTAGGAGATCTAATAGAAAAAACTTGTCGTATTGAAGGTTATTTTGCCAGCCCGTTTAGGGATAAATTATTGTATATTATTATATTTTTATTGTTGGTATTAGATATTTGGAAATCGTTTTTATGATGTCTGCTTTTCTTGTTAATGAGCCACCAAAAAAACGTATCATTGTGGCAGATGATTCGTTACATATGCGTAGATTATTACAGAAATATTTAGCGAACGAAGGATATGTTGTGCAGGTATGTAGTAACGGTTTAGATATAGAGGATTTATTTGCAGAGTGGCCTGCGGATTTGTTGATAACAGATGTTATCATGCCAGAAAAATATGGCTCGGAAGTGGCTAGAGACTTGCAAAAATCTCATAGAAAATTAAAAGTTATATTGGTAACAGGAGCTAATAATACTCATACGGATGATTTGAAAGCTTCTGGTGAATATGGCGAATATATTTTGTTACGCAAACCATTTAAATTAGAAAAATTAGGCCAGTTGGTGCAAGATGTATTTAAGACTATATAATTAGTTTAATTTTATTAGATAATCATATAATATTAAGTAAACTGATATCGTACATAAATCGTTGCGTTATTTATTGTTGGGCATGTAGATAATATAGAGGGGTTATGGTGGTAAATAGACAGAAAAGGGTTTTGTTAATAGATGATGAACGTTTAATTTTAGATATATATAAGGCGTTTTTAGAAGAGCATGATGTTGTTGTTGATATATGTGAGTCAGGTTTAGAAGCTGTGAATTATGTAACAAATAATAAGTATAATCTTATTATTTGTGATATGCTTATGCCAGGTAAAAGCGGTTTAAATACTGTTAATGCAATTGTAAAGGTTGATCCAAAAGTAAAAGTATTAATTATTACAGGTTATGAACAAACTGCCTATTTGCGAGGCCATGCTAATATAGTAGATGTGTTATCAAAATCTTGTCATTTAAAAGAAATATTAGTGTATATATAAGGTGTTTTTTTTTGTAATAATGATAAATTTGAGTTGATTGAAAAGATTTGATTGAAAAATGAATAAGCCATTAAAAGTAACAGCTGGAGTAATCCATCGAGGAAGAGAGGTTTTTATCGCTCAACGCCCAGAGGGAGCTAATTTTTCTGGATATTGGGAATTTCCTGGTGGTAAAATAGAAGAAGGCGAGACTCCTGAGCAGTGTTTGGTGCGCGAATTGCAAGAAGAGCTTGGTATTGGTACACGTATTATTGAGCACTTAGTTACTACAACTCACTATAATGGTGATTTTTGTATTGAATTAGCAGGGTATAGAGTTGAAGTTATTAAAGGCAAAATAGCTGTATGGGAGCATACAGATGGGGCATGGGTTTTGCCAGAAAATTTACATAAATGGAAAATGACCCCGGCAGATAATGCTATTATAGAATTATTAAAAGCGGAATAACTATTTATTTTGCTTGATTGAAACACAGGGGTGTGTTTGTATGTGCATATCTAAATTTAATATGGTAGCTATGTTATCTTGATGTTGTAATAAATGTTCTTTTTGTTGGCGTGATAATTTTTTAATTTTGGCTTCCACTGTTAAAGCCTTGCCAGTTTCTTCGTTTATTTGCCAACAGGCTACCATCATTAGCGGTTTAAATGCTCTTGTATATTTGGCACCCTTACCAGTACAGTGTTGCAAAAACCGCCTTTGCAGATTGCTAGTGGAGCCTGTATATAAACTGTTATTGCAACAACGTAATATATATATCCATTTATACATTAAAATTCGGCATATAAATTAAAGTCATCATGACCAATAATATCAGCAACAATGATATCGCCTGTTTCTAAATCTTCGCCTTCGACATATGTAACACCATCAACATCCGGACTTTGACCCATTGTTCGCCCTATTGCACTTAATTCATTATTGGAAGGTTTATCGATAATAATCAATTGTTCTGTGTTGACTTTGTTGGCATTTAACTCGTTTGATATTTCTGCGGCACGTTTCATTAGTATGTTACATCGTTTCTGAATGATATCTTCTGAAACCTGATTTGGCAGTTTTTCTGCAGGTGTGCCAACTTCAGGACTATAGCCAAATACACCTACTCGATCAAAACGGATTTTATCGACTAGATTTAATAAGCTTTGGAAATGCTCTTCTGTTTCTCCGGGAAATCCTACAATAAAAGTGGTGCGTAAAATGAGATCTGGATTTTGTTGACGTGCTTCAATTAGAAATTCTGGTATATCACCAAGCGGAGGACGGTTCATTAATTTTAATATTTCTGGATGACCATGCTGTAGTGGAATATCGACATAGGGTAATAATTTTTCACTGCCATGCATACGTTGTATAATAGGTTTAACCATTTTTTCGGGAAACAAATAATGTAAACGCAACCAGTCTAAATTGTCTATTTTTTCTAAAGCATTAATGGCATCTAAAATATTTATATTATCATTTAAATCACGTCCATAAGTTATAGGATCTTGAGCAATTAAAATAATTTCTTTAATTCCTTTGTTTACTAAATGCTTTGCTTGTGAAACTAAAGTATTAATATCAGAGCTAACTTGTTTACCTCTGATTGTTGGTATAGTACAAAATGCGCACGATTTAGAACATCCCTCTGCTAATTTTAAATATGCACTGGCTCCACCAGTTAAAATAGTGGGATTTTTAGCTTCTGGCACAGCATATTGATTAGTGTCTACTGTACGTATCTTTTTACCTTGTTGGGCTGTTGTAATTGATTCTAAGAGTTGTACATAGCCGCTAAATCCAGAAATGATATCAATGTCAGGAAATTTAATTTCTAATTGTTTAGCATCTTTTTGAGGCATACAGCCTAAAACAACAATTATGCCACCGTATTGCTGTTTCCAAGCAATTGCATCTTGGATATGGGCATAGCCTTCTTCGCGGGCAGGACCAATAAAACCGCAGGTATTTATCATAAAAATACCTGCTTTGGTTTCATCTGTTTGTAAAGAAAATCCGTGTTCACTAAGGTTTCCTAATACGTTTTGCGAATCGACAAGATTTTTTGAACAACCTAGACTTACAAGGAAAATTTCTTTATTCATTTGTTTCCTGAAAATTAAAACATAAAAAAACCCTTCTTTAAAATTTTAAAGAAGGGTTTTAAATGGTAGCGCCAACGGGATTTGAACCCGTGTTGCTGGAATGAAAACCCAGAGTCCTAGGCCTGGCTAGACGATGGCGCCTTATAATGGTGAGGACAGATGGACTTGAACCATCGACCAATTGATTAAAAGTCAATTGCTCTACCAACTGAGCTATGTCCCCAATTATAATTTATACGGTCATTATCTCTTTAATTTTTGTTTCTAAAAGAGAGTTAATAAGCGTCTCATGCTTAGAAATTAAGTCTTGAACTTTATCCTTAGCAGTGTAACATTCATCTTCACTAATGGTACTATTTTTTTGTGCTAAGTCAAGTTTTTTATTGGCATCACGGCGTGCGTTTCTAGTGGCAACTTTGGCTTTTTCAGCTTCTTCTTTTGCTAAAGATTGTACTTGTTTACGACGTTCTTCAGTAAGTGGAGGAAAGTTTAAACGGATAACTTTACCGTCATTTGCAGGCGTGACACCTAAGTCAGATTTTAAAATAGCTTTTTCTATATCACCAAGAGTACTTGCGTCAAAGGGCTTTATCATTATTTGTCTTGGTTCTGGTGTGGCTATATTTGCCATTTGAGCAATACCTGTAGGTGCACCGTAATATTCAGCGCGAATATTTTCAACTAGAGCTTTTGAAGCTTGCCCAGTACGTAAAGTTTTAAATCTATTTTTTAACGCCTCTGTGCTGGCTTCGATTTTTTCTTCTAATTCAAACAATAATTCTTCAACCATTTTAAGCTCCTACAATAGTTCCAATGGGTTCACCTTGAGCTGCTTTTAAAACTGAACCCTTGTCTTGTAAACAAAATACTTGTATGGGCAGATTATTTTCTTTGCACATTGCTATAGCAGTGGCATCCATGACACGTAATTCATTTTTTAAAACATCCATAAAACTTAAACGTTCGTATTTAGTTGCTGTTGCATCTTTTTTGGGATCAGCAGTATATATACCGTCTACATTTGTGGCTTTAAAAATAACATCGGCATTTATTTCATTGGCTCGCAATGTGGCTGTTGTGTCCGTGGTAAAAAAAGGACTGCCAGTTCCACCTGCAAAAATAACTACTTTGCCGTTAGATAAATGTTCTAATGCATTACGCCTAATGTAAGGTTCGCCAATTTCTTTTAAATGCAAAGCAGAAAGCAATGCTGTTTTTGTGTTCATTTTTTCTAATACATCGCGCAACATCATGGCATTCATCATTGTTGCCATCATACCCATATAGTCGCCATTAACACGATCCATACCAGCTTGTGCCATGGCTTCGCCACGCATAAAATTACCGCCGCCTATAACTACTGCTATTTCAAACCCAGCTTTGGCAACGCTATCGACTTCTGCAGCAATATTTTTAACAGTTTTAGCACAAAAGCCAAAACCTATATCACCAGCCATAGCTTCACCACTAAGTTTAAGTAAGATTCGTTTATAGGGGCGGTTATTTGACATTACTTAGTTGGCACCAACTTCAAAACGGCTAAAACGTGCCAATTTTACGTTTTCACCGACTTTTTGAATGGCAGTTTTAATAACGTCAGTGATGGTCATAGAGTCATCTTTAATATATTTTTGTTCTTCTAAGCATTGTTCTGAAAAGAATTTATTCATTTTGCCATCGACAATTTTATCGATAATTTCAGCAGGTTTTCCCTTAACTGTTTCGGCAGCAATTTCACGTTCTTTAGCAATAACGTCTTCAGGAACATCTTCGCGTTTTAAATATGGAGGATTCATCGCTGCAATATGCATAGCAATATCACGTCCAATTGCTTGGAAATCAGCATTGCCAGCAACAAAATCAGTTTCGCAACTGATTTCAAGCAATACACCAATTCTGTTATTTGAGTGAATGTATGAAATTACAATACCTTCACCCGTAGCGCGATCGCCTTTTTTGGCAGCTTTAATTTCACCAGATTTGCGTAGGGCTTCAATAGCTTTTGCCATATCACCATCGGTTTGACTTAGAGCTTTTTTACAGTCCATCATTCCAAGGCCTGTTTTTTCGCGTAATTCTTTTACTTGTGCAGCAGTTATAGCCATTTATATATCCTTTAATTACTTAGCTTCTACAACTTCTTCTGTTTTTTCTACAGAAGCTTCAGCAGTTTTTTCTTCAACTTTTTTATCGGAAGCAGCTTTTTCTGCTGCAACAGCACGGTGTTTTGCGCCTTCATTGATGGCGGCTGCCAATTTATCAACTACAATAGCGATAGAGCGTATAGCATCGTCATTTCCTGGAATTGGAATTTTAGCTCCATCTGGATCGCCATTTGTATCGCAAAGAGCAATTACAGGTATATTGCAAGAATTAGCTTCGTGCATAGCGATTTTTTCATAACCAGTGTCTATAACTACAATCGCGTCAGGAAGTTTTTCCATGTTTACGATACCTTCAAGATTGCGTTTTAATTTTTTATGTTCACGGCGTAAATTAGCTTGTTTACGTGTAGGCAAACTTTCAAGTTCGGCAGGGTTTTGCATCATTTCATCTAATTCTTTAAATCGTGATATACGACTGCGAACAACAGTAAGGTTAGTAAGGGCTCCGCCTAACCATTTTTGATCTACATAAGGCATACCGCAAGATTTTGCAGCAACTTTAATAGCTTCTTTAGCTTGTTTTTTAGTGCCTACAAACAAAACCTGTCCATTATGGGCAGAAATATATTGTACTAAATGGTACGCCTTAATTAAGCCTTTAACAGTTTCACGAATATTAATGAGGTAAATCCCATTTTTTTTGCCGTGAATGTAAGGTTTCATTTTAGGGTTCCAGTGGCTGGTGCTGTGTCCAAAGTGGATACCAGACTCAAGTAGCTCGTCTACAGTTACGATGCTCATAGTTTCTCCTTCTTTAACCCAGAGTTATTCTTAGAGAACCATTCTCTATCTCTGTAGGTAAAAGATTTATAAAGGTAAAAAATTGAAGAGAAATAAAACCATATAAATCATATAAAGTCAAGTGAAATATGGCTCATTATATTTAATTAAATGTATTTAGTTGTTGCCAAAAAAAATTGCAAAATTACAATATAAATGTCTTGGGTTGAGTCGTTGGCATCAGAGGCGAGCCTAGGTATTTAAATAGGTACACTACCTTCCCCGTTGCGACTGGTTCCAATGGGAGCGTTTACCACTTAAACCGTTGTTGGTTCGTAATAGGCCTTTGATTTGCCCAGGGCATTTTATATGAATTTATCATTATTTGACACTTCTGTTGATAATTTGGATTTGACTGTGCCAAATTTACCAATTAATGCACCTTTAGCTGCCAAGCTTCGTCCAAAAAAATTAGATGATTTTTTGGGGCAAGAACATTTTATGTCTAGCGGAAAAATGCTCAGACGTATGATTGAAACTAAACGATTGAATTCTTTATTGTTTTATGGACCTCCAGGAACGGGAAAAACTACTTTATCTAGGCTAATAGCCACGGAAATTTCCGCGCCGTTTGTAGAGATTAATGCCACCGAATCAAACGTAAAAGAATTGCGTGCGGTTTTAGAGCGCAGTCGGTTATCGTTGCGACGCACAGGTCGCAAAAGTATTTTATTTATTGATGAAATACATCGGTTTAATCGCGCTCAACAAGATGTATTATTGCCAGATATTGAAAACGGTTTTTTGATTTTGATAGGAGCTACAACTATAAATCCATCATTTTCAATTAACTCGCCATTGTTGTCGCGTTCTAATTTGTTTAGTTTTGAGGTTTTATCTTTAGGTGCTCAAACACAATTAATTATGCGTGCAATTAATTTATGTAAGCAAGAATTAGCCGTTGATATAGTAATAAATACAGACGCACAAGAGTATTTGTTGGCGCGTGCAAATGGTGATGGGCGACGGTTATTAAATGCCTTAGAGTTAGCAATTTATTCTACTGCAGTTAATGATGGAAAAATATCATTGAGATTACAAGATATTGAAGAAGCTATTCAAGTCAAAGCTGCAAGGTATGATCGCAATGGTGATGATCATTACGATGTAATATCAGCTTTTATTAAGTCTATTCGTGGTTCAGATGCAAATGCAGCTATTTATTGGTTGGCTAGAATGTTAAATGCTGGCGAAGATATTAGATTTATTTCCAGAAGATTGATTATTTTAGCATCAGAGGATATTGGCAATGCATCACCGCAAGCCTTGTCGGTTGCCACATCAGCTGCACAGGCAGTGGAATTAATAGGTATGCCTGAGGCGCGGATTATTTTAGCGCAAGCTACTACATTTTTGGCTACCGCGCCTAAATCTAATGCTAGTTATTTAGCTATTGATAGAGCTTTGTCAGATATTAAAAACGGTGTGATTCATGAAGTGCCAAAGCCGCTACGTGATGGGCATTATAAAGATGCCAAGAGCATGGGTAATAGTTTGGGGTATTTATATCCTCATGATTATCCAAATCATTGGGTGCGGCAAGAGTATTTGCCTGATGAGGCCAAGTATTATCAACCCAGTAATCAAGGTTATGAATTGCGTATTAAGGAAAAGATGAAAAACAATGACAAAAACAATGATTCGTAAGCAAATACGTCAGCGTTTACATGGTATGAGTATGGAGCAGAAGCAGATAAGTTCGCAAAAAGTATGTAATATATTAAATAAAGAATTGGCGTATTTATCTAAAGGTTCTACTGTTATGTGTTATATGGCTTTAGATGATGAGGTCAATATTGATAAAACAATTGAGTTTTTATGGTCTCGTGATATTAAAACGGTATTTCCTCGTGTTTTTAAACAGGCTATGCAGATATGTTATGTGCGTAGTTTTGCCGATGATTGCCATCGCGGATATTGCAATATTTTAGAACCAAATTTAGAATTAAGTCATTGTGCCATCCAAGATATAGATGTTATTTTAGTCCCTGGGGTGGCGTTTGATGACAATGGTGGCAGGCTGGGGAGAGGAAAGGGGTTTTATGATAGATTTATTCCTCAAGCTATTAATGCGATAACAATTGGCTGTGCTTTTGTGGTGCAAAAAATGGATGTTGTATTAACCGAAAAGCACGATCAATTATTACATAAAGTTATTTTTGCTTAGTTTTTAGGCTAACTCCCCATTCTGGCAGGCCAATCACTTCTTGTATTTCGGTATGCAATTCACTTGTTTTTATTGGCTTGGCAATAAAAGCAGATGCCCCTGTTTCTAATAAATCACTGATTTCTTTTACAGTTACAACTCCACTCATGATGATTACAGGTATTTTTTGTAAAAGGTCGTCTTCTCTTATGAGTTTAATTAATTCACGCCCATCCATATTGGGCATCATCATATCTGTTAAAATTAAATCAAAATTGGCATCTTGTTTTAATACTTCCCAGGCTTCTTGTCCGTCTGGACAAAATATAGGTTCGTAACCGTCTTTTAATAATTTTTTTTTCAATATTAAACGTAGTGCTGAATCGTCTTCCGCTATTAACAATCGCATCATGTGTCCTCTCCTTCAAAATAGTCCCATTTATATAAATGGTAACTAATTCTTTAAAAAGGGCAAATAAATATTGGTTGTTTAAAAAAATAGAAATTTAGTTATCTTTGCTTGCAATTTGGGCTTGGTAATCGTAATCTTGTAAGATATTGGACAACATCGTCGTAAGACGTTTTTATTTTCAGCGGGGTTAGTATGGATTTTGATGAAAGTATCGTAGCAGAATTTATTGAAGAGTCTGAAGAACATCTTGATGGAATTGAAGATGATTTATTGGCAATTGAACAAGCTGGAGCAGATGTAGATCCAGATGTAGTCAATGAGGTTTTTCGTGCATTACACACTATTAAGGGAGGTGCTGGGTTTTTAGCCTTAAATGTCATTAAAGAATTAGCTCATCATCAAGAGCATCTTTTAAATTTAATTAGAAAAGGCGAGTTGATTCCAACGCCAGAAATTGTCAATAGCCTGTTAAATGGTATTGATAAATTGCGTAGTTTAATAGCAGATTATGCCAATAGTAATGAAGAAGACGTAAGTGATTTGGTGGCGGATTTACAACGTGTAGCCAACGCAGACAGTAGTGCTGATAGTGTTGGCTCTGATGAGGTTCAATCGCTTGATTCAAATGCCTCTTCAAATACCTCTTCAAATACCTCTTCTAATAGTGATAAAAACATTGTGAAAATCTACAACGAAAACAATGTAGAGCTTTTTACCACAGATATGTCCTTGATAGAAAATGAACGAGGCAAAGGACATTATTTATATATTTTAACTGCAGATTTGACCAAGGCGACAGATGAGAATAGTGACCCTAATAAAGTTGCTGAACACTGGAAAGGTATAGGCACAGTATTAAAAAGTTCTAAAAAATTAAATGAAGGGCTTTGTGATGATATACAAGAAAGTCAACTTCCAGAATTACATTTGTTTTTGGCAACCGTTTTAGAACCAGATATGTTAAATGTGATGATTGAAGTGCCTGGTCAAAGTTTGCGACATTTGGATGATGATGATTTTATTGCGGCAGATGATACTGCGCAAAACACTGTTGCTTCAACGGAATCTGTATCAAAAGCGCCAAATGTAGCAACGCCAAGTCTTGAGACTAAAACAGAGAAACCGGTATCTACTCCGGTTGAAGTAAAGCCAGCTCCTGTTAAAGTGGCGTCAGCACCCGTAAAAGCGCCCGTCAAAAATGCTGAAAAAGCAACCCCTCCTAAAAAAGTAGATGCTAGTATTCGAGTACAGTTAAATACTTTAAATACATTAATGACTTTGGCTGGAGAGTTAGTATTAGCTAGAAATCAGTTGGTGCAAAGTGTAAAATCTGCAGATATGTCTACAGTTGAAGGTGTTACTCAACGTGTGGATACAATAACATCTGAATTGCAATTAGCAATTATGGCCACTCGTATGCAACCTATTGGCAATGTGTTTAATAAGTTTAAACGAGTAGTACGAGATTTATCACGTACACTAAAAAAAGAAATAGAATTAGAAATTACTGGTGAAGATGTTGAACTTGATAAGACCATTATTGAAGCAATAGGCGATCCTTTAACGCACTTAATTAGAAACGCCTGTGATCATGGTATTGAATTGCCAGCAAAACGTTTAGCTGCTGGTAAGCCTAAATCAGGTCGTATGGCTTTACGCGCTTTTTATGAAGCTGGTCAGGTAATTATTCAAATAGAAGATAACGGTAATGGTATTGATGCTACTAAAGTAAAAGCTAAGGCTTTAGAAGGCGGTGCTTGGACGGCGGAACAGCTTGATGCAATGCCAGAAAAAGAAATAGTTAAATTGATTTTTAATCCTGGATTTTCTTTGGCAGAAAAAGTAACAGATGTTTCAGGACGTGGCGTTGGCATGGATGTTGTGTTTCAAAATTTAACCAAGATAGGCGGTGTTATCGATATTGATACAGAGGTTGGTAAAGGTTCAATATTTACCATTAAGTTACCATTGACCCTTGCCATTATGCCAAGTTTATTAATTTCATTAGCTAAACATAATTATGCAATTCCTCAGGTAAATTTAGTAGAATTAGTTCGCATTTCGCCAGATAAAATTCAAGAGAGCATACAGACTATAGGTGAAGCCGTGATATTGCGCTTAAGAGATGTCTTATTGCCTATATTGCGTTTAAGCGATGTGTTAGGTCTTGAAAGTAGATCTTTTTTCGATCCTGAAACAGGTATCGAACGCCCATGCAGGCGTGATGCCATTGCGGATAGACGTAGTAATGAAAGCGCTAAACAAAAAGCAAAAAATGATGAAAATCGATTGTCTACTGATAGACGTAGTATTATAAATAGTTCTATGAATATTGTAGTGGTAAACCAGGGTGGTTTTCACTATGGCTTAATTGTGGATGATTTTTTAGATTCTGAAGAAATAGTTGTGAAGCCACTTGGTAAACATTTGCAAGATTGTAAATGTTATGCTGGAGCTACTATTCAAGGAGATGGTTCTGTGGCATTGATTTTGGATGTGGTTGGCATTTCTGATCATATGAATCTTGGTGCATTGCAAGACGCCAACTCTAATGTGGATGAGGTAGTTGATGATTCATTAGAAGAAGATCATAGTTTATTGTTGGTTAAAAATCATAAAGATGAACAGTTTGCCGTACCTTTATCGTTAATAGAGCGAATAGAAAAGATTAAAAATGAAGATATTGTCGAAGCAGGTGGCAGATCATCTATTCAGTACCGTGGTGGGTCATTGGCATTATTTTCTATTGAAGAAGTTGCGCAGGTTAAACCACGCAGTACTGATGGTGATATTTATGTATTAGTATTTGAAGTTGCTAAACGTGAAGTTGGTGTATTGGTTTCTGATGTTGTTGATGTTTTGGATTATAAAGGCGAAATTGACGAAAGTACTTTCTCGCAAAAATGCATATTTGGTTCTGGTATTATGAATAATGTAACTACATTATTGTTGGATTTACAGGGAATTATTCAAGAAAGTTGTCCAGAATGGTTTGTTAAACTTGATGCTAAAACATCAGAATCTATCGATGGTTCTAACGGAAAAACAACACGTAGTAAGAAGATTTTAGTAGTTGACGATTCAAAGTTCTATCGCAATCAGATATCTCGTTTTATAACAGAGACAGGTTGTGAGGTTGTAACAGCAGAAGATGGAGCACAGGCATTAGAGCTAGTTGAAAATTCTTTAGATGATCCTTTTGGAGTGGTTTTTACAGATATTGAAATGCCTGTAATGGACGGGTTAGAGTTTACACGTAAAGTAAGGGCTAATCCTCACTTTAGTGATTTGCCGATGGTAGCTATTACTTCTGTGGCTGGTTCTACAGGAGAGAAAGCTGGTTTTGAGGCCGGTGTAGATAGGTATTTAATTAAATTAGACAAAAATAGTATAGTTGAAGCTTTAGAAAACTATGTGTTTTAAGGGGGATAAGATGCAAGTAAGTGATATAAATGAATTAACAGTATTTTTGCTAGGTGATGTGCATTATGGAATCCCAGTACGTCAGGTGAAGGAGATTAATCAAAACTTTAATATCACGCCTGTACCTGGAGCTCCTGATTATGTACGTGGTGCTGTTAATTTGCGTGGACAAATAGTTACAGTGATTGATTTACGTATGCGATTTGGTTTACAATCATCTGAAATTACAAATATCACTCGAAATATTGTTGTTAGTTTCGAAGATGAACAGGTAGGGTTGTTAGTGGATAGTGTTGAAGATATTACAGAAGTAGATCAAGGGCGTTTTCAACCTCCTCCTGCAAATTTAGGTGGTATTCACCGAAATTTCTTTTTATCAGCTTATAAGCGAGAAGAGGATTTGATTTCTGTATTAGATATTAATGAAGTGTTGCAAGTGGAAGAATCTTAATATTATAAAGGAATATATGGAACAACCTAAAATAAAGGTTTTGGTAGTAGATGATTCTGCGATTTATCGTAAGATTATTACTGCTTGTTTAGAAAAAATGCCAGGTGTTAGCGTAGTTGGTACAGCTCCAAATGGTCGTTTGGCATTGATTAAAGCAAAGTCATTACAACCAGATTTAATAACTTTAGATGTTGAGATGCCGGATATTGATGGTGTACAAACGTTAAAAGAGTTACAAAAGAGTGGTTTTAATATTCCTGTGATTATGATTAGTGCGCATACTAAGGAAGGAGCCGCTGTTACTATTGAAGCATTGGAGTTAGGTGCATACCATTTTGTTACTAAACCAGATGGTATGGATTTGCAAAAAAATATTCATTATTTAACAGAAAGTTTTAAAGATTTAATTGCTCAACTTCCGCGTCAACAATTGTTGCAGACATTAAAGCGTTCTGCATCTAAACCATCTTTGACAAGTGTAAAACCAACTTCAACATTTGCATCTAAACCATCTGTTGTTGCTAGCAAATCTAATACTGTATGTAAGACAGGCGTTGCTTTGCCACGTAATAAAAGTGTATTGGTGATAGGTGTCTCTACTGGGGGGCCTAATGCTTTAGCGGAAATTATCCCAAAATTGCCATCTACTTTAAAAGTTCCAGTATTGATTGTACAGCATATGCCAGCAGCTTTTACATCAGTTTTAGCTGAATCTTTGGATAAAAAATCACCTTTGAGTGTAGTAGAGGCTAAACATGGCGAGCTTATTCAACGGGGTAAGGTATATATCGCTCCTGGTGGTAAACAGATGAGGTTGAAAGGCAGTGCAAGTGCTGCGACTATCGATATTACTGATGATGCGCCAGTTAAGCATTGTAAACCATCTGTTGATTATTTATTTTCAACGGTTGCAGATGTTTTTGGGTCTTCAACTTTGGCTGTCATTTTAACTGGTATGGGTGATGATGGTACAGAAGGCTGTAGGCAGTTAAAAAATAAAAATGCGTTTGTATTTGTACAAAGTGGTGATACTTGTGTTGTAAATGGTATGCCCAAAGCCGCAATAGATGCTGGAGTAGTTGATACGGTTTTGCCTTTATCTGAAATTGCTCCAGCTTTAGCATCGGTGTTCTAATGGCAGAATTTGATATAATTCGTGAATATGTACATAAAGTCAGTGGTATTACTTTAGATTCGTCTAAAGATTATTTAATTCATGCCAAATTTGATCCTATTGTTAAAAAAATTGGTTGCGCGCATATTGATGATATTGTGGCTAAGGCTAAGGCGGATGCGACAGGGGCTATTACAGAAATGATAGTAGATGCTATTACTACTAATGAAACTTTTTTCTTTCGTGAGCCCCAGACATTTAAGTTGTTTGAGTTTAAACTTTTGCCTGATGCTATGGATCGTAGTGGTAATGCCATTGGTGGAGTGCGTATTTGGTGTGCAGCGTGTTCGACAGGTCAAGAACCTTATACAATAGCTATGGTTATGGAAGAGCTATTTTATGGAGATCCTCCATGTCCCATTCAAATTTATGCTACCGATATTTGTGATGAGGCTATAGCTAAAGCATCATCTGGTTTATATACACAATTTGAAATTGGTCGCGGGCTAGATGCACAAAGAGTGCAAAAGTATTTTGATAAAGAAGGCAATCAATATCGCATTAAAGATCATATTCGCTCTAAGGTGAAATTTGGTAAGGGTAATTTGTTTGATTTTAATTCTGCTCCGGCAAAAGGTTTTGATATTATATTTTTGCGTAATGTAATGATATATTTTGATTCTAACGATAAAAAAACATTATATTCAATAATAGCATCTCATTTGCGTCCAGGAGGAGTGTTGGTTGTGGGTTCTTCTGAAATGGTAGAGCCATACACAGATTGTTTCGAAAAAAACAACAAGCATTTTAATGCCACTTATTACGAAAAAAAACAATAAAATATTAAGTTGTTATATTATATACCTAATATTTTATTGTGCTTATATCATAAATGTTTTCATAATAAAAAGTGGCGATATCTTTTAAGTTAATTTGAGCTAATTGACTTTGTTGTTTTAAGTTTTGTATTGGATGTCTCAATACGGAAATAAATTTATGCGATGCTTCTGTGAGTTGTTTTTGTTGTGTTAGGTGTAAAATGTTATGTTTTTCACGTTCAAATACGCGTTTAACTCTGTTTGTTGCCTCTAAACTTTTTTGTGGCATATCTATGCCTTGGCAGAATTGTAATAAGGATATTAATTCTTCAAGACGGTTTTCTTTGATTTCGTTTTCAATAAAGTTTAATAATTTTAAAAAGTTTTTAAATTCTAAGGTTTTATTTTGTAAGGCTATTTTAACGGTTTTTGACAGATAACTATTTTTTAGCCATAACAATATAGCTGTTTCAATTTTATGAAATATTTGAGATTTTTTTAATGTATTTTCTTGGCTAGGCTGTAAATCTATGCCAACTTCAAAGCATTTATATAATGATGCGTTTAATTTTATTTGTTCTGATAATATAAAAATATTGGTTAAGGTATTTTTGTCTGGAGCACAAATATAAGCAATAATTTGTTGGCTTAATTTTAAAATATTATTTTTAAAAGATGTACAATTATTTTTTTTGCATTGTTCAATGCTAATTGTAATATCACGCATAGCGTCGGCGTCAATACCGTCATGTTGTACTATAAATAATGCTAGATTACAAATGCGATTTAATTGTTCTTCATTCATTTGTACTTAAAGTTTTTAAAATATATTGAACAATATCTTTTGGGTTGGCTAAAGCGCCTATGCCCATATCGCCACAAGCGAGCTGTTTTTTAATTGGCTCAATAATATGGGATTGTTTTTTGAGCTTATTTATATTGGCAATGGTTTGTTGGTGTTGCCACATACGGGTATTCATAGCTGGCGCAAAAAATACAGGTTTATCCTGCATACATAAATAAGTGGTGGATATAATATCATCTGCAATACCGTGGGCACATTTGGCAATGATATTTGCTGTAGCAGGAGCAATTACAAACGCAGATGCCCATGGGGCTAATTCAACATGTTCAATCGAGCAATTATCGCTAAAGGTGTTGGTTATAACGGGATGACTTGATAGTGTTCTTAGAGTTAAAGGGGTTATAAATTCCGCACCTGCTTGGGATAATAAAACTCTGACATTATAATTATTATATTTAAATGTTTGAATGATATCACAGGCTTTATAAGCAGCGATTGATCCTGTTATAGCAAGCACTATATTTTTTTGCATAATAATTACAATAGAATAAACGGTTGTTAATTTCCAGTTTTTTTTATAATATTATAAAGGTATCGAGTTGTACGTAGTACGTATGTTGTTTAGTATGTAATTTATGTAATATGTGCCGATTGTTTGTTATTATATTGTAGTGCGTTAAAATCTTAATAAATCTATGAAAATATAAATATTTTGTTTATCTTTTGGTTTGCTTTTGTAATATTATCATTTATTTACAATATGTTATAAAAATAAGGAAAAGTAATGAAAATAACTGCTGTTAATTTTTCTGGGCCTCAGTTGAATATTATCAACAATACGTTAGCTCAGATAGATTCAGCATCTGTAAATCCTGTGCCTATTACCAGTGCTCAAGAATCAGTTGGCTTAGAAGATGTGATTATTTTCTATTGGGATGGGGATAGTAATATGGGTTTAACTCATATTAAGGAAATGCGAGAAGCCTTGAGCTTTAAAGATGTGCCGTTAATATTAGTTTGTGAAAAAAAACCAGACTTTATTGATAAAGCGATGACTTCTGGTGCTAGTAAGTATTTGACTATTCCTTTGGATGCAGAATTATTAAAAAAGACAGTAGAGAATGCAGTTAAACCTGTTGGATCTATTGCTAATGGTGTTAATGTAGAATTTGTTAATCCTTTTATTCAATCAACAGTAGATGTGTTACAAACTATGGCACAGGCTAAATCGGTTAGTCGAAAAGCTTTATATCTTAAAAAAGATTATAATATGTTTGGTGATATTTCTGGAGTTATGGGTTTAAGTGGCAAGGCTGTTGGATCTGTAGTTGTTACATTACCAGAAAATCTAGCTGCTAAATTAGTGGCTAGTATGTTAGGTATGGATGCTAATGGTTTAGCTAAAGAAGAAATTCATGATGGTGTTGGTGAATTAATTAATATGATTTCTGGTAAGGCTAAGGCAGAGTTAGCTAATACTGATTATCAATTTGTAATATCCCTGCCAACTATAGTAGCTGGCCATGGGCATGAAATAGTTCACAAGACAGGCACGCCTTGTATTGTAATTATAATGGAAGCTGACGGACAGGAATTTGCATTGCAAATATCTTTAGCAGCTGATAAATCTTAGATGAGTTGGGAGAAAATATGAAAATTTTAGTAGTAGATGATTCCTCGACCATGCGTCGTATTATTACCAATACTTTGACAAACTTAGGTCATGAAGGTGTGGTACAGGCTGTTGATGGTCAGGATGCTTTAGTCAAGGTTGAAGAAAACCCAGATATTGAGTTTGTGTTTTCTGATTGGAATATGCCTAATATGAATGGCTTAGAATTTTTAAAGAAATTTAGAGAGAAAAACAAAACAGTTCCTTTTGTAATGGTTACTACAGAGTCCGAAAAAGAATCAGTAGTAGAAGCAATTAAAAGTGGGGCATCAAATTATGTGGTGAAGCCATTTACTCCTGATGTATTGAAGGATAAAATGGATGCCGTGATGAAAAAATAATTTAAACTATGAAACAAGATTCTGAAATAAGGGTTTTGGTTGTCGATGATATGGAAAGTATCCATATATCATTTGAATCCATTTTATCCTCATCTCAGAATCTTAATAGTTTAGACTTGTTGGTAGAGTCAATTGTAGAAGAAAGTACACGGCGAGTTACACCACTTAGTTTAAACTGTAATATTACGTCGGCTTATCAAGGTTATGAGGCGGTTGATATGCTGAGAGAGGATTTAAAGCAGGGACGCAGATTTGATTTAGCTTTTGTTGATATGCGTATGTCGCCTGGTATTAATGGGCTTGATACCATTAAGTTATTGTGGCAATTAGATCCTGACTTAGAAATAGTTCTTTGTACAGCATATAGTGATTATTCTATTCAAGAAATTCATCAAAAATTAGGATCGGTCGATAATGTTATATTTCTTAAAAAACCGTTTGATACTATTGAGATAGAGCATATTGTATTGAGCTTAAGTAAAAAACGTGCTTTAAAGCTAGAGGTACAAGCGCAGTTACATCAATTACAAACAGCAAATGAGCAGTTATTAAAAAGTAATAAGAAAATTAAACAATCTCAAGAAAAGGCCATTGGATTGGAGCGACAATTAGCGCAGTCTCAGAAAATGGAAATGGTTGGGACATTGGCAGGTGGTTTAGCACATGATTTTAATAATGTACTAGCAGGAATTACCGGTACAGTTCAGCTAATACAGATGAAATGTAAAAAAGCTGGTGTTAAAATAGCAGACGATCCATATTTATCTTATTTAGATGTTATTGATGAGTGTACTGATCGGGCTAGGGGTTTGGTTTCTAATTTGTTAAGTTTTGCTCGCAAATATGATTATGATTTAAAAATATTTGATTTGCGTGAATCAATTAAAGGTGTTGTGAAAATTATATTAAATTCTTTTGATAAGATGATTGATATAGAGATGCACTTGCCGACACACCCTTTATACGTACGTGCAGATTCTAATATTATGGAACAGGTGTTGTTAAATTTATGCGTTAATGCTCGTGATGCTATTGGTGATCAAGGTGGTAATATTGTTATAACAGCAGAAAATTTTGAAGCGGGTTTGGATTTTATCAAAGAACATCCAGAGGCTACGGAGGGTTATTATCATAAGCTTTCTGTGCGTGATTCTGGTTTTGGTATTTCTAAAGAAATTATTAGTCGTATTTTTGATCCTTTTTTTACTACTAAGGCAGTTGGCAAAGGCACGGGATTGGGTTTAGCTATGTGTTATCAAAACATAAAACAGCTAGGTGGTTTTATGAAAGTTTATTCTGAAATAGGTATAGGTTCTGTATTTAATATTTATTTGCCTGCAGAAGAAGCGATGCATGAGCCAGCCACTATTGTCAAGACGGATATACCTATGGGAAGTGGCACGATTTTGGTTGTGGATGATGAAACAGTAATGCGTACGATTGCTAAAGGTCTATTAGAGGAATCAGGATATAATGTTATTTTAGCACATGATGGATTTGACTGCTTGGATGCTTATGTAAAGCATAGAGATGAGATTGATTTAATTTTATTGGATATGGTAATGCCGCGTTTGAACGGTCGCGACACTTATGAGCGTCTACAAGAAATAGGCGCACAAGAACCTATTGTTTTATGTTCTGGCTTTGCAGGTGATAGATATGTGGAATTAATTTCTAGGCCTAATATTCGTCATTTTATTCAGAAACCTTACTCCGCTTATGAGTTGATAACTCTTATTTTTAATATTTTGGCAGAAACAGAAGGCTTGTTGCGCTGTAGGCCTAATTATGTTTTATTAGCAGAAGATGATGATGACAATAGGGTAATGTTAAAAAAACAATTAGAAATCTTAGGTTATAGAGTGGACGTTTGCTGTAATGGTGAAGAGGCTTGGCAGAAATTTGTCCAAACAGATAATACGTATGATATTGTTGTTACTGATATTTGTATGCCTATTATGGATGGCTTAGAGTTGGTTAAGCGTATCAGGGATAGTGGAAGTAATGTTGGGATTTTAATGATTTCTGCTAGAAATGATCGTGAATTAATTAAAGATGCTTTGCGATTAAAGGTTGATGAGTTTGTGGACAAGCCAATTGCCAAAAAAGATTTAAGGTTTGCTTTAGAGCGGGTTGTTGCTAAGTGGAAATCTTAATAGTTGATGATGATGCTGTAATTTTAGAAGTCATGTCAATGGCTTTAGGTGAAGAAGGGCATACTGTTTGCACTTGTTTATCTGGTGAAGAGGCATTAACTATTTTGAGTTCTGCCAGTTTCCCCATGGTTATTACTGATATTAATATGCCTGGTATGACAGGTTTAGAGTTAATAAAGCAGATATGTTCTAATTTTAAAGTGCGTAATTGTGATATTGTTGTGTGTACTGCATCTGGGGATATTGATACGGCTATTGCTGCTATGCGAGTTGGCGCATTTGATTATATTCAAAAACCAATTAATATTTCAGAATTGGTCTTGGCTGTTGAGCGTGTGCGTAAGCATCAAGATTTGGTTACAGAAAATCAGGAGCTAACCCATAATTTTGAGCAAGTTGTTCAAGCATCGGTAGCTCCATTACAGACAGAGATTGCCAGTTTAAAGTCCAGAGTTTCTAGTATTAATGGCCTCAGTACTTTTTGTGCAGAATCTAAAGCTATGCAACAGATATATCGCGATTGTATGATGTATCATCATAATCCAGAGTCTCCAGTGATTATCGAAGGAGAAACAGGTACGGGTAAGGAAGTCATCGCTAAATTAATACATTATGGCGACTCGGTTGAATCGGCTCCGCTGATAGATATAAATTGTGCAGCTATATCTAAGGAATTATTTGAAGCAGAATTATTTGGTTATGAAGCAGGTGCGTTTACTGGTGCAAAGGCTAAAGGTGAGCGAGGTAAAATTAATTTAGCTGCAAACGGTTCTTTGTTTTTAGATGAAATTGGTGATATGCCAATAGAGTTGCAGCCTAAGCTGTTGCGTGTGTTACAGGAAAGGATTTATTTTCCTGTCGGTGGTTTAAAGCATCAGCAGGTCAATTGTAGGTTAATTTGCGCTACAAATTTAAATTTAGAAGCAGAGATAATCAAAAAGACTTTTCGTGAAGATTTATATTATAGATTAAATGTTGGTAGGGTTTATATTCCTCCATTGCGAGAAAGACGAGAAGATATTTTACCGCTTGGTGAAATTTTTTTAAGGCGTGAGTCTATAAAAAAGAAAAAATCTTTTGAGCGCATAAGTGTTGATGCTGCTCGTTTATTTATTAAATATGATTGGCCGGGCAATGTTAGGCAATTAGAAAATGCTATAGAAAGGGCTGTTTTGGCTTTTGACGGTAAAGAATTGCTTCCCGAGCATTTGTGGTTTATTGATTGGGGGCAAGGTAAAGTAAAGAGTTGTGATGAAAATAATTTGCCATATATTCATATGCCTGAAGATCATCTTAACTTGGAGGGTTTGATTGATAAGCTTGTGGTTCAAAGTTTAGAAAAATATTCGGGTAATAAAACAAAGGCGGCTAATTATTTGGGTATTAGCCGTTTTGCATTGCACAGAAGGCTTAAGAGCTTAACAGGTATAATTAAACATTAAAAACAAGAGCGTAATCGCACAGATTAATATATTATAGTGCGAAATAGCACGTTCATATAAATCCCTTAGATATCTACACTTAACATTGGTTGTGTTATTTTTTATATTATCGCGTGCATATTCGCACGGCATCCAAAGATTGTAATTTAATAGATTTATATTATTTTTAGCTGTAAGTTGTTGTGTATTTGTATGTTAGACGTATTAGCCGGTTTATTGTGGTCGTTGGCACATTAATAGCTTTATGTATTAAAGTAAATAGGGGTGGGAAAAAGTGAGGGAGTGGTTAGGGGTAAATGGTAGGGGCGGGAGAGGTTAGTGTGGGGTAGTCTTCCTTGGGGAAGAAGGCGTACGGCCGAGGCACGGAGGGCTGAGGTCACAAGAAGAGATGCGTATCTGAGGGGGCGCAGCTCTTTTTTTTTTGTAAAAATCTTTTTTTCATTAAATTTCCTTTATATATCGAACAAATGAAGTATGCTAATATGTATATTCATTTACATTGGTCATGTGGGGGAACGTGAAAGAAATTAAAATAATTACCAATGATTCTTGGCTCGAATCACACAGAGGCGCTATTGAAGGGCGTTTAAACCATTATCAATATTTGAGTAAGCAATTGCCGGGTTCAAATCAAACTTTGGCAGATTATGCGCAAGGATATTTATATTATGGTTTACATAAACAACAAGATTGTTGGGTACTGCGTGAATGGGCTCCTAATGCGACCGAAATTTTTTTGATAGGCGATTGTAATAGTTGGTCTAAATCTGATGATTATGCTTTTAAGCGCATTAATCAAGCAGGGGATTGGGAATTGCATCTACCGTTAGATAAATTAACTCATTATGCAGAATATCGTTTACATATTTTTTGGGCGGAAGGCAATGGCGAACGTTTACCAGCCTATGTTAATAGGGTAGTGCAAAACCCGGAAACACATGGGTTTAATGCTCAAGTTTGGAGTCCTCCAAAACAATTTGTATGGCAAAATAATGCTCCTCTACGCCCGCGGGAACTGACCGTATACGAAGCGCATATTGGTATGGCATTAGAAGAAGGTAGGGTTGGTAGTTACATAGAATTTGCTAACTATATTTTACCTAAGATTGTTGAAGCAGGATATAACACTGTTCAACTTATGGCTATTATGGAACATCCATATTATGGTTCATTTGGCTATCAGGTGTCTAATTTCTTTGCCCCATCTTCACGTTTTGGAACTCCAGATGAATTAAAATATTTGGTTGATACAGCGCATGGTTTAGGTCTGAATGTCATTATGGATTTGGTACATTCTCATTGTGTAAAAAATGCAGTTGAAGGTATTGCTTTGCAAGATGGTACAGATTATCAATATTTTCATGGTGGCGATAAGGGCTTGCACCCCGCTTGGGATAGTCGTTGTTTTAATTATGCTAAATATGAGGTGATTCATTTTTTATTATCTAATTGTCGCTATTGGTTAGAAGAATTTAAATTTGATGGTTACCGTTTTGATGGTGTTACCAGTATGTTGTATCACGATCATGGTTTGGGTAAATCCTTTACATCTTATGCTGATTATTATGGGGATAATTGTGATAATGACGCTATCGCTTATTTGTCCTTGGCCAATAATGTAATTCATAGTGTTAAACCTAACGCCATTACTATTGCCGAAGATATGAGTGGTATGCCCGGTATTGGTTTACCGTGCGATGATGGTGGTTTAGGTTTTGATTATCGTCTATGTATGGGTTTACCAGATATGTGGATTAAACTTTTAAAAGAAGTGCGTGATGAAGATTGGGATATGGGGCAGATTTGGCATGAGTTAATCAATAGACGTATGGGTGAAAATTCTATTGCGTATGCAGAGAGTCACGATCAAGCTTTGGTGGGAGATAAGACGCTTATTTTTAGGCTGATTGATGCAGAAATGTACACGTCTATGAATAAAGATTCTAGGTCTGTAGTAGTCGATAGAGGGATAGCTATTCATAAATTATTGCGTTTAATTACTTTTACTGCAGGTGGTGAAGGCTATTTAAACTTTATGGGTAATGAATTTGGTCATCCAGAATGGATTGATTTTCCACGTGAAGGTAATAATTGGAGTTATCATTACGCTAGACGTCAATGGTCCTTGGCAGATGCAGATTATTTGCGTTATAAAGGCTTGGCAGAATTTGACAAACAGATGCTTGGTGCTTGTACGTCTGTGTTAAGCTGTACGGATACTACTTTGATTTTAGAGCATATTGCTAATCAGATTATAAGTTTTAAACGTGGTGAATTTGTGTTTGTGTTTAATTTTAATGGTACACAATCTTTTGAAAATTTTGCTTTGCCAATTGGTGGCGAGTTTGAGTTGATTTTTTGTACTGATGAATTGCGTTTTGGCGGACATGGTAGAGTTGAATTGCCACAGTATTTTGGCACAATAAGTGGTACAGAAATATTATTATATTTGCCCACACGTTCGGCATTGGTTTTAAAAGAAAAAAATAAATAATATAAGAATTTTAAATATAAAGGAGTACAATATGGCAAAAGTAGTTAAAAAAGCCGTAACAAAAACCGCAAAGAAAGCGGCTAAGAAAGTAGCAAAAAAAGAAGTTAAGAAAGTGGCAAAAAAAGTAGCAAAAACCCCTGTAAAAAAAGTGACTAAAAAAGCTACTGCAACAAAAAAAGTAACGACAGCTAAAAAGGTTGTTGCAAAAAAATCAGTTGCAAAAAAACCAGCCTTGCCAAAGGCTTTATTAACTACATGGTTAAAGGGTCGCGATGGTTGGAATGATTTAGATTGGTGGCAGTTACTTGAATATTTACGCGCTGAAGGCCATTCTTTTTACGCAGATGTTCAAGAAGGGCGTGAGGCTGTATCTGCCTTTTTAAAAGAAAAATCAACTTCAAGTGTTAAATTGCCTAAAAGATTGTTAAATGCTTGGTTAAAAGGTCGCACAAGTTGGAATCATGATGATTGGTTGGGCTTGTTAAAAGAGCTTGAAGAAGCAGGGCATAAAAAATTAGTTCATTCTTCTAAAAGTTTATTAGCCATTGGTCATTATTTAGAATCAAACGTAGGTTAATTATGTGTGAAGGGTCAATCAAAGGAGATATTAATTTAAATAGTCATTTAGAATTAGAATGGCTTGAAACCAACGGCTTAGGTGCCTATGCTAGCTCGACACCAACTACGTGTCATACGCGCAAATACCATGGTTTATTAGTAAGCTCCCTGCCAAATTTAGAAGGTCGTTATGTATTGTTGTCGGAAATGCCAACGGCAGTTATTTTTGACGATGAGATTGTTGAACTTTCTACTAATCGTTATAGCGATGTGTTTCATCCAGCAGGTTACTCTTTGATTGACTCTTTTGATTTTGAGCCGTGCCCAACAACAAAGTGGAAAGTTGGGCGAGCAGAAATCACTCGTAGTATTTTAATGGTTCGCGGAGAAAATGCCGTTTATATGCGTTATTCTTTAAAGGGGCAAAAAAATGTACAGTTGTCTATGCGTCCCCTGTTAAGTTATCGCAATTCTCATGTATTAACTTTTGAAAATATGGATTTAAAATCACAGGCTTATGATATAGGTAAAAGTGTATCATTTAGTCCATACGAAGGTATGCCGTCTTTGCATTTTCAATCTTCGTGTCCATTAGAATTTAAACCAGCACCTTTTTGGGAGCACGGCGTTAAATATTTATGGGAAGAAAGACGAGGTTTTGACAACTGTGAAGATCGCTTTTGTCCCGGTGTTTTTAACTATAACTTAAGCAGTAAAAATGATTTAATCATTAGAGTTGCAATTGATACTTTAGAAGATGAAACACAAATAATTAATAATTATAATCAAGAATTATCTCGTAGAACTAAGCGCGCTCAAAAGTGTAAAACTTCATCCAAATCTTTAAGCTTGTTAAAACGTAAGTCCGAAGACTTTTGTATTATTAATGCCAATAACGAAGCGTCTGTAGTAGCTGGTTACCCATGGTTTGGAGAATGGGGTCGCGATACAATGATAGCTTTGCCAGGCTTAACTTTTTTTGCCGATAATGCTCAGCATGGTATTGATGTTTTAAAAGCGTACGCTTCTCATGTAGTCGATGGTTTATTACCTAACACTTTGGGCGGGTTGCAGGGGTTTGAGTCTTATAATTCTGTTGATGCTTCTTTGTGGTATTTTTGGGCTGTACAGCAAATGGTTAAACACCATGGTATTAATGCTGTTGATATACAATTATTTAATATTTTAGAATCAATTATTACCGCATATTTTGAGGGTCGCGTACCTGTAGCGCATATTATTTCTGGTGGTTTATTAAGCGCTGGTACTGAAAGCTCTCAGTTGACTTGGATGGACGCTACTGCTTGGGGGCGTCCTGTTACGCCTCGTCACGGTTGCGCGGTTGAAATTAATGCATTGTGGTATAATGCTTTATGTTTTTATGATGAATTATGTGCCGTATTTAATAAAGAATGTTTAGATGATGCTCGCGAGGCTATTATTAGCTTTCCAGAAACTTTTATCAAACGTTTTTGGTTGCAAGATAAAGGATTTTTAGCTGATGTAGTGGGTAAATGGGGCATAGACCCATCTTTGCGACCCAATCAAATTTTTGCTGTGTCATTGCCTTATTCTGCATTAGATGATAAGTGTGCACGTGCGGTTGTGAATGCCGTTAATGATTCTTTGGTAACGCCATTTGGCATACGTACTTTAGCACCAGATGCTCCACATTATTGTTCTCGTTATGCAGGTAATGGTGATGAACGTGATAGCACTTATCATCAAGGAACGGTTTGGCCATGGCCAATGGGGCATTTTATTGAAGCAGAATTAAAAGTAAGCCATAACATAAAAGAAACGGCGATTAATCGTTTAGAGGCTTTAAAGCCCTTACTTAACGAGCATCTTTATCAAGCTGGATGGGGTGGTATTTCTGAGATTTTTGACGGTTCTGAACCTCACACCCCACAAGGGTGTATTTCTCAAGCATGGTCTGTATCTGAGATTATCAGAGCTTGTACGTTGCTTGAGAGGGCAAGGAAATAAAAATGCGTATCCTAATGTTAGGCTGGGAATTTCCGCCTTACATTAGTGGTGGCTTAGGTACAGCTTGTCAGGGCATAGCTAAAGGATTAATCGAAGAACATATTGCGATTACTTTAGTTTTGCCTCAAGTGCCAGATGCCGGTTTAGGTGGTATTGAATTTTTATCAGCAGAAGATGTTGCTCCTCTTAGTGTTGCAGAATCTAAGATTAAAGAAAAATTATATTCGGGTTTTGAAGATTTAATTACGGTTGAATCTTGTATAAATCCTTATTTTGATGAAGAAGAATATCAATTTCAAAAAGCAAGGGTTATGCAGTTGTCGCAACAACAGCAACGACAGGAATACGATAGGGGAAAGATTTACCTTGAAGGGCAATATGGTGATAACTTATTAGCAGAGGTAAGTCGTTTTGCCCGTGTAGGTACTAGGTTAGGTTTAAGGGGTAAATATGATATTATTTATGCCCATGATTGGATGACAATGTTAGCGGGTGTCGAGGCGGCTAATCAAAGCGCTACCCCATTAGTTTTGCATATTCATTCTACTGAGTATGACAGAAATAGCACCAATCCAAATCAACAAATTATAGATATTGAAAAATTTGCTATGCAAAAAGCCGATATGCTAGTTACTGTGTCTAATCGCAGTAAAGATGTTTTAATTAATCATTATGCGATTAAGCCTAAAAAAATCTCAGTGGTATATAATGCTCTTACTCAAGTGAAAATAGATAATACATTATTAGATGATTCACATAAGTTTAAAGAAAAGTTGATATTATTTATGGGGCGCATTACCGAGCAAAAAGGGCCAGAGTTTTTTATTAAAGCGGCTAAAAAAGTTTTACAGCACAATAGTAATTTGCGTTTTATTATGGCCGGATGTGGCGATCAATTGCCTAAAATGATTGAATTAGTAGCCACTGAACGCATGGAGCGACATTTTCATTTTACTGGTTTTTTACGCGGTGAGGAAGTTCATAAAATCTTTAATTTATGTGATTTGTTTGTGATGCCTTCAGTTAGCGAGCCATTTGGTTTAGTGCCTTTAGAGGCTATGGGATATGGATTACCGACTATTATTTCTAAGCAATCAGGTGTTGCCGAGATTTTATCCAACGCTATAAAGGTGGATTTTTGGGATACTGATGCAATATCACAATCTATACTTAGTGCATTAGATAATGATGAGTTAGGTGAAAAATCCGCTGATGAAGTTAAAAATTTAAGTTGGGGTTCGCCAGCTAAACAATTAAAAAACATTTTTGAAACTCTTGTTAAGCGTTTTTAAAAGATGAAACATTTAAATTTCTATTTTCAGTTACATCAACCATATAGATTGTGCCCGAGTTATAATTTTTTTGCAATGGGTAAAAATCATGATTATTTTGATGATAGTTTAAATAAAATGATTATGCAAAGGGTGGCGCAAAAGTGTTATCTACCAGCTAATGATATGATGTTGCAGTTAATTAAAAATTACGATCTGCATATTAGTTTCTCTTGTAGTGGTGTTTTTTTAGAGCAATGTCAAAAATGGTCTCCAGAGGTGATAGAATCATTTAATAAATTATATGCGACAGGTAATGTGGAGTTTTTGTCAGAGACTTATTATCATTCTTTATCTTCTGTTTTTTCTAATCAGGAATTTGGTGAGCAGATAGATTTACATGCAAAGTTACTAAAAAAATTATTTAATGCCGAAGCTTCTGTTTTTAGAAATACGGAATTAATCTATAATGATATTATCGCACAGGAAATTCAAAAGCGTGGCTATACTGGTATTTTAACAGAAGGCGCTGATAAAATTTTGGCATGGCGTAGTCCTAATAGACTTTATCAACCACAAACTTGTGACAATTTGGCTTTATTACTTAAAAATTATGACTTATCTGACGATATAGCTTTTAGATTTATACAAAATGGCCAACCTTTGCGATTAGATGACTATATCGCTAAGTTAAATAATGGTTTTTTGGATGGAAATCTAATTAATATTTTTATGGATTATGAAACATTTGGAGAGCATCAAAGTAAAGAGACAGGCATCTTTGATTTTTTTATAAATTTAATTAAAAATTTACAAAATAAAAAGATTCAGACATTAACAACTAGCCAAGTGATTAAACATCACAATATCGTTGCTAAGTTACAAGTGTTAGACGCTATATCATGGGCTGATACAAACCGTGATTTAAGTCCATGGTTGGGCAATTCTTTACAAGATTCTGCAATGCGTTTTGCTTATGAATTGGAAGGGGCAGTTAGACAGTCAAAAGATAAAAAGATTATTGATGATTGGCGTAAACTTTTGATTTCAGATCATTTTTATTATATGTCAACCAAAGATAAAGGCGATGGTGAAGTACATAAGTATTTTTCACCTTTTTCAACACCGCATGATGCTTATGTGGTGTATACAAATGTGTTAAACGATTTAAGTATGCGACTAGAAGCAGAAGGCATATATTTGCCAGATTTACGCTTTGGATGGTCGCAATAATAGGAGTTATATGGCTAAGAAAAAGTTACAAAAACAGTTGGAAGGACAAAAAGATTTACGTTCGCGTCAAGGGCATGATACACAATCATTTATTCATGGTTTTGCGGAACATTTAAAATATTCTTTAGCGGTAGATCCAATGATTGCTTCATCGCATGATCATTATCATGCACTTTGTTTGGCTATTCGCGATAGATTGATTGAGCGTTGGGTTAAAACAAAGCAAGTACATTCAGAAAAAAAAGTAAAAAGAGTTTATTATTTATCTTTTGAATATTTGATGGGACGTGCAATAGGTAATAATACAATTAATTTAAAATTTGAAACATCTGTGCGTCAGGCTTTAGAAGAATTGGGTTATTCTTGGGAAGAATTACGTGATTTAGAAGTTGATGAAGGTTTGGGAAATGGTGGCTTAGGGCGTTTAGCAGCTTGTTTTTTAGATTCATTAGCAACTTTAGAAATACCTGCTTTTGGTTATGGCTTGCGTTATGAGTACGGTTTGTTTCGTCAAGAAATTGAAAATGGTTATCAGGTAGAAAAAGCAGACGACTGGTTATTGCGTGGTAATCCTTGGGAAGTAGAACGCGAAGATATTTCTGTAAAGGTACAATTTGGTGGTCAGGTAACACAGGGGCGTGATGGGCGTAGATATTGGGTAGACACCAGTGATGTAATGGGTGTACCATTTGACACTCCAATAGTCGGTTATGGTGGCAATACTATTAATACATTGAGGTTGTGGAGTGGTAAAAGTGTTAGCCGTTTAGATTTTCAACAATTTAATAGTGGTCACTATCGTGAAGCCGCTTGTCCCGAAGTAGACGCTAAAACATTAACTCAAGTTTTATATCCAAATGATAGTCATCCAGCAGGTCATGAGTTGCGTTTTAAACAACAATACTTTTTTGTTGCCTGTTCCTTACATGATGCTTTACGTAGATTTAAATTAAAAAATTTACCGTTGACTGATATTCCAAATTTAATTGCAATGCAATTAAACGATACTCACCCCGCTTTGGCAATTCCAGAGTTAATGCGTATTTTAGTAGATGAAGAATTTATGAGTTGGGAAGATGCTTGGGATATTTGTGTACGTACCTTTGCATATACCAATCATACTTTAATGCCAGAAGCATTAGAGACTTGGCCTGTTAGTATGTTTGAACGTATTTTACCAAGGCATATGGAAATCATCTATGAGATTAACCATCGCTTTATGCAAGAGGTCTCTAATGCGTTTTCAAGCGATAGAGGCAAAATGGAACGAATGAGTATCATACAAGAAGGTGATGAAAAAATGGTGCGTATGGCTCATCTTTCTATTATAGGTTCGCATTCAACTAATGGTGTAGCAGCTTTGCATTCTAAATTAGTTAAAGAAGAATTAGTGCCAGATTTTTATGAAATGTTTCCAGAGCGTTTTAATAATAAAACAAATGGTGTAACGCAACGCCGTTGGTTGTTAAAAGCTAATCCTCCTTTGGCAAAATTAATCACAGAAAATATAGGTGATAATTGGATAATTCATCTTACGGATTTAAAACAATTAGAGCCATTGGCCGATGATCCTAAATTTCGCAGACAATTTCGAGAAGTTAAACGCAAAGCTAAACAGCGTTTAAGTAAGTATTGTAAAAAACATTTTGGTTATGAATTAAATTTGGATTCCATTTTTGACGTGCAAGTTAAAAGATTGCATGAATATAAACGTCAATTATTAAATGCGTTACATATTGTTATGTTGTATAATCGTGTTCGCAAAGGCGAAGAAATTGTACCACGTACTTTTATTTTTGGTGCAAAAGCTGCACCTGGTTACGATTCGGCAAAATTAATTATTAAATTTATTAATAATTTAAGCTTTGTAATTAATAACGATCCACGTGTTCGTGATTTAATCAAAATACATTTCTTACCAAATTATAGAGTCTCTATGGCCGAGCATATTTTTCCTGCGTCGGATTTATCTGAGCAAATCTCTACAGCAGGTACAGAAGCTTCAGGTACTGGCAATATGAAATTTATGATTAATGGTGCGTTGACCATAGGCACTTTAGATGGCGCTAATGTAGAGATTGTCGAAGAAGCTGGCATTGAAAATGCGTTTATATTTGGAATGAAAGACGATGAAGTTTTGGATTTAAAACCTCGTTATAATCCTCGTGGTTATTATGAACGAGATCCAGAAATCAGAGAAGCAATTGATTTAATTGCCAATGAACATTTTAATGTAAGTGAACCTGGCATTTTTACTCCGATAGTCGAAAATTTGTTAAATGTCGATTATTATATGTGTCTGGCTGATTTGCGTTCTTATGCTAAGGCGCAAAAGAAAGTCGATGAGGCTTACCGTGATCAGGATAATTGGTCGCGTATGGCTATCTTAAATATGGTTAATTCTGGTAAGTTTTCTTCTGATAGAACTATTCAAGAATATGCCGATGAAATTTGGGATGTAAAAGCAGTGCCAATTGATCACGGCGAATCATTTTCTGAACCTATTGAAGAAGCTCGTTTTAAAGAGTAAAGGATACTATGACCATATCACGTTACCCAATACCACAGTTACAATCGCATTTTTTAAATCAAGGTCCTGCGGGGGTTTTGAAAAGGCATTTTCCTGTGGAAGCAGGCGAATTTTTTAGAGATTTAGTAGGCGCAACTTTAAAATTGGCGGTTGAAACTGAAGGTGATTATCCAGAGGCGCAATTTGTATTACATAGTGATATTGGTTGCGAACAGGATTGGCATGATATGGCCTTAGACAAAAAAGGAAAGCGATTTGAAATAGAAGTACCCTTAACTGCAACGGGTAATTTTAGTTTTAAATTAAAATATTCTTTAGACAATGGTCAAACCTGGTATTGGGATAGAGTTCCCTATACCAGAGTTTTAGTTGATCCAGCGGACACAAATGACATCCGTATGTATACATTAATACCAAGTATTTCTGGTTATATTAAAGATTGGATTAAGCTATTAGACGATATTGCCAATATGCATTTTAATGCTGTGCATCTATTGCCGATTACAGCAATGGCTATTTCAGAAAGTCCGTATGCTGCAGAAAACTTGTTTGATATTGATTGTTCTTATGTTGACCCAGATGATGAGCGTTCTGGTTTAGAACAGTTTGAAGATTTTGTAAAAAGATGCCAAGAACTAAATATAAAACTTTGTGTTGATTTAGTTTTTAATCACGTTGGTATCACAAGCAATATAGTTAAAGAATGTCCTTCTTGGTTGGCAAGTGATAATACTGAAAATGACGGTTTTAAACGCGCTGGGTGTTGGCATAATAACAGTTGGATTACATGGGGTGATTTGGTGCGTGTTAATTATGCACATCCACACGATGAAGTACGTTTGAAAATTTGGGATTATATTAAAGCTTATTGCGCCTTTTGGGGTAATTATGCCAATCAAACAGGCGGGTTAGTGCGTTTTGATAATTTACATTCTTCTAATAATGAATTTGTTACGGAACTTACTAGATTTTTACATAATGAGTTTCCGCAATTAAAAATTTTGGCAGAATTTTTTACCGATGATGATACTATGCTAGAGCAAGTTCCTCGTTGGGGTTTAAATTTGCTTTTGGCTAATTCTTGGGAATATACTTTTACGCCTCAGTTACGTGATTATTTGATGTATTTGCATCGTATGGGCAAGCAATTACGTTATTTTGCACCTATTACAACCCATGATACGGGAGCACCTGCGCAGGAATATGGTAAAGATGTAGCTGCAATACCGCGATATTGTATTTGTGCATTGATGGCAACTGGGCAAACAGGATTAACACAGGGAGTCGAACATGGTATTGACGAAAAAATAGATTTTATAGGTCGTCGTTCAAAGCCGATGGAGTTTAAAAATTACGGTCGTTTTAGTGTTTATTTGGGATTAATAAATAAATTATTAGCAGATTTTCAAGTTTTTCATCAGGTTGATAATATCACATTTATTGATAATGGTCATCAGGCTATTTTGGCAGCTTATCGCGATGGTTCACAAATAAGTGACTCATCTTTTATAGTTGTAGCTAATTTGGATGTAATGGGCAATCAGCAATGCACATTGGACTTGGAAGAGATAAATTTATTTCAAGCAGAGTTGTTAGAGATGATTACCTCTGAAAATAAATCTATAGATCGTGGTATTTTAAAATTAGATTTACCACCATGCGGTATCAGAATTTATCAAATTATGTAACGATGTGGTCAACTTCGGGAACTTTTTACAAATAGTTGCCAATTTATAAGTCACAGGTATATTTATATTGAATTGTATATGGAGAATTATGGCTATTAAAAAAGAGAAACCTTTATCACCACGCAAGATTGCTAGTTATTGTCAGGTAAATTTTAAAACTGTTTTAACTTGGATAGAGAAGGGGCAATTAAAATCTGCTTATAAGTTGCCAGGTGGTAGCAATAGGATTGCAAGAGAAGATGTGGTCGAGTTTCTTTTTGAATATAATTTGCCAATCCCACATGATTTAGAACCAAATGCGGGTATGCGTGTACAATTAATTAGCGATGATGCTAGTTTAAGTGCCGATATGCAAAAGTTATTAATTAATAATAATTATGTTTTAAAAATAAGCGATACATTATTTGACGCTGGTTTATGTTTTGCGTGTTATAAACCTAATAAAGTAATTATTGATATGGATTTTATTAATAATACTTGCAAACATTATATTGATTTAATTAATTCTAGAGCGACAAAAAGAAAATATGAAAAAGTAAATATTATTTGTATGGCACAAGAATTTTCTATCGAAGCTAAAAGTATGTTATTGAGCTTGGGGGTAAGTGCTTGCGTTGAAAAATCTAAAATATCAGAGCAATTGATTGGGCTATTATAATTTATGGCAGGTTTCATGTGGAAACCCAATGTGTATCAAGTATGTGATGTAAAAAATTTTGAGATAAATAATGCTGAGGCTTTAATTGCACAAGCGGGTTTTAAAATAAATCAATCTAATAATTTATATGAAGCTGTTATTGAAGTTATACAATTGATAATCCAAACTACTGGGTGGGATATAGGACATTTGTTAATTGAAAATAATCCATTGTCTTTAGCAAGCTCTAAGATATGGGGCATTAAAAAAGGCGTTGTGTTTGATAATGAATTTAAAACCGTTAGCGAAAGTTGTAAATATATTAAAGATGTTGGTTTAGCGGGGCATATATTTCATACGCACGATATTGTTTGGGGTCAAGATTTAAATACTTTACAGCATAAGCGCAAAATATTGGCGAATAATATAAAAATAAAATCTATATATGCTTTTCCAATTATCATCGAAAATAATATCGTTGCATTGTTAGAGTTTTTTTCATCACAAACAGTTGCAGATATCAAATTTAAAAAATTTATCAATGGTATAATAGAGCAACTATTCTATGCGTTTAAACGGCATGATCAGTATACTAAAATGTTAATATCTAAAGAAAAATCAGAAGTAACTATTAGTCGTAATTTTGGTGGCACTGGTTTAGGCTTAACTATCAGTAAAGAATTAGTTGCGTTGATGGGTGGAGATTTAAACGTTACAAGTGAAATAAAAAAAGGTTCGCAATTTGAATTTAATATTAATTTATCTGTTTGTTCAGAAGATATTTATAATTATTCACTAGCAAGTTTAACGGATAAAAAAGCTATTGTGCTTGAATCACATCCGCGTGCATCGATGTCTTTGGCGACACAGTTGAGATATTATGGTTTAGATATTTTTTTACATGATATGCGTAAACTATTAAAAGAGGAAATACATGAATCTTACTAGGCAAGAATGGATACAGAAACTAGAGGCTGATTTAGGTATTGATGAAGAAGATATTATAGAAGTTTGTGAAATATTTTTTGATGAATTACCAACAGAATTATCGAATATGCGTAATGTATATGCAAATAATGATATTAAAATTTTGTCTAGGCTTGCACATGGCTTAAAGGGTTCTGCCGCCAATATTGGTTTTTTAACAGTGTCAGAATTGGCTAAACAAATAGAAATTATGGCCAAACAAAACAAGGTTGCGGATTTAGATAAGTATTTAAAGGATATCGAAGAAGCAACAGAAGAACTTAAAATATTTGTTGGTATTTAATATATATTTTATGAGCGCTTTTAAGAATATTGATATTTCTCAATACCTAAATCAGGGTATTTTGTTATTAAATCACAAAGGATGTATTTTAGGTTGGAATTATTGGTTAGCTACACATTCTGGCTTAAGTAGTGCAGAAGTTTCAGGGCATTTTCTTTTAGATATATTTAATGATATTAAAGTAAAACCTGCTTTTTTGCATTTGATGAGTGCTTTTAAAACACATACGCACGTATCTTTATCGCCTACAGTACATCAATATTTATTACCGTTACAGGTTACAGATGAACAAAAAAAAGACATACAATATATGTATCAATTGGTACAGGCGCAAGTAATAGATATCTCAGATAGCACGTCAGCATTGTTGGTTACCATTAATGATGTAACGGAAAATTATTTATTAAATAAAAAAATTCAGTTAAATTTTCAAGAAATACAGCGACAAAATAAGCAATTAGATTTGGCAAGACAATACGCCAGTTCTTTTTTAGCTAATATGAGCCACGAGTTACGAACACCTTTAAATAGCATTTTGGTTTTGTCTCAACTATTATGTGAAAATAAAACTAATCATTTAGATGAAAATGAAACTGAGTATATCACAACAATTAATCGTTCAGGCAAAGATTTATTAAAATTAATTAATGATGTATTGGATTTAGCTAAAGTAGAATCAGGTTATTTAGAAATAGTAAAAGAAGTGTTTGAGTTAGATGATATGATTAAATCTGAAAAACATATCTTTGAACCTTTAGCGATGGAACGTGAATTTGAATTTACTGTTAATATTGCTAATGATGTGCCAAAGTATTTTTATGGAGACGCTCATAGAATATCTCAGATTTTGCGAAATTTTTTATCAAATGCTTTTAAGTTTACACATTGTGGAGAGGTCTCTTTGTCTATCGAGAGATTATATAATTATGAACCATTTGTGGATGCTTTAAAATTTTCTGTACTAGATACAGGTCTGGGTATTGAAGAATCTAAAATTCATGAAATATTTAAAGCGTTTAAACAGGCTAATGGTTCTATTAGTAGACAATATGGAGGGACAGGTTTAGGGCTGTCTATTTCGCAAGAATTAACAGAATTGCTAGGCGGTAAATTATTAGTTAAATCACGTGAGGGTGAAGGCTCTTGTTTCTCATTAATATTACCTATTGATAAACGTGTATTTGATAAAAATATCAATTATCAACAGCTTGCACAACCAGATAAAAAACGTATTCAAAAAATATCTGCAACTTCTCATAAATTATTTAAAGGTGAGGTTTCATTATCATTAGATATGCAAAGTATTAAAAATAAAAAAATAATTATAGTGAGTAATGCCATACGCGATGTGTATTTATTAACAGCGACATTTGAACATTTATATATGCAAGTGATTACTATAGCTGAAAGTTTAAAAGCTATAGATATTATAGCCCAAGAAGGTGTTGATGTAATGTTGATTGATTTTGATAATTCGGATAATAATACTTTACAATTAATTAAAGAGATTCGAGATACAGAAGAATATTTTAGATTACCTATTTTTGTTGTTTCGCATAATAAAAATATAATTGAATGTAAAAATGGTTTGGCAGATGAATGTTTTATAAAACCGATAGATTTAAATTTGCTAACTCGTATGTTGGCACAATATCTGTTATAGTATGGAAAATTTAAATATAATTTTATATAGGTATAAATATGAATAAATTTTTATTAAGCGTAATGATTGCAGTAATATTTGTTGGATGTGGACATAAAGTCCCCAAAACATTAAAAGATTATAGTATTATCAATAATCAATTAGAATATGGAGACTTTAAAGCTATTGTAGCAGTACAGCCAGCGGGAATGCGTTTAAGCGAATTTGTAACTAATGTTGGGGTTACTAAAGCTCCTTATGATATTTGTTATAGTACCAATCCATATATTGTACCGTGGGTTTTTCACTTGGGAAAGGTTCGTATGGATATTCAAGTAGAGCGTCATAAAGATGGTTTTCATATTTCGCAAGATTATGCACCTATTATTACATTTGATGGTATGAGCCGTCATGAGCGTATGAAATCGTACTATAGTCATATGGGCAGTTTGTTAAAGGCTAAAAATAAAGAGTTAGACAAGTTAGATAAAAAATATTTTCAATAAATATAAGTTTATATTAAAAAAGGCCATCTACTGTAATAGTAGTGGCCTTTTTTATTGGGCAAATTATTTATTCAAATATTAATTTTTCTTCTTTAATAGATGCGCGCACCTGTTTGCGATCTTTAAATTTACCTCTTAGTAATTCTTCTGCTAGTTCATCTTCAATATATTTTTCAATAGAGCGACGTAAAGGTCTAGCGCCGAAATCTAAATTAGAACCGCCTTGTTCAATTAAAAAGTCTTTAGCATCTTTGCTTAGGCGTAGGCTAAGTCCTTGTTCTGTAAGACGCGAACGAACATTTTCTAGCTCTAAATCAATTATTTGTTCTAAATCTTCTTTGCGTAGGGGATTAAATACAATGTTATCATCTAAGCGGTTAATAAATTCTGGCTTAAAGTGGTTATGTAATTCGGATTGGATTCGCTTTTTCATTTCATCGACATTTTGACTTTCATTAGTTGACGCAAATCCCATGCCGTTTTTATTGCGTATAATATTAGAGCCAATATTAGAAGTCATAATGATGATAGTATTTCTAAAATCAATTTTGCGTCCTAGACTGTCGGTTAAAGTGCCTTCTTCCATAATTTGCAATAGTAAATTAAAGACGTCTGGATGGGCTTTTTCTATTTCATCTAGTAAAATTAATGAATGTGGTTTTTTGCGAACTTTTTCTGTTAATTGCCCACCTTCTTCGTAACCAACATACCCTGGAGGCGCACCAGCAATTCTGCTTGCTGCAAATTTTTCCATGTATTCCGACATATCTATTTGTATGATGTCATCTTTAGAGCCAAACATAAATTCTGCCAAGGATTTGGCTAACAATGTTTTACCAACTCCTGTGGGACCCAAAAACAAAAAACAGCCGATTGGACGATTTGGGTTTTTTAATCCAGAACGCGCCCTTCTGACTGCCTTGGCAACACGAGCGATAGGTTCTTCTTGATTGATTATGCTGTCTTTTAAACTGTTTTCCATTTTTAATAGGCGTTCAGTTTCGGCTGATTCTAATCTTGTTAAAGGAATACCAGTTATATCGCTAACGATTTCTGCAATTAAATCACCATCGACTATACCCATTTCTTCGGTATTTTTAACACGCCATTTATCTTGAGCTTCTTGCATGGTAATTTTAAGTTTTTCGGCAGTATCTCGTAATTTAGCAGCACCTTCAAAGTCTTGGTTAGTTACGGCTTCTTCTTTGTCTTTTTCTAGATTTTCTATTTCTCGTTGTTTTTCTTTTAAATCAGGTGGAATAATTGATGATTTTAGTCTTACTTTAGAGCCGGCCTCATCTATTACGTCAATGGCTTTGTCGGGTAAAAATCGTCCACTTATGTATCTATCGGATAATATTACGGCTTCTGCAATAGCATCATCTGTAAAGGTTAGTCGGTGGTGAGCCTCATATTTATCGCGTAGTCCTTTTAAGATTTCAATAGCATCTTCTACGCTTGGCGGTTCTACCATAACTGTTTGAAAACGTCTTTCTAAAGCACCGTCTTTTTCTATATGTTTGCGATATTCATCAATAGTTGTAGCTCCTATACATTGAATTTCGCCACGAGAAAGGGCTGGTTTTAAAACATTGGCGGCATCTACAGCACCTTCTGCTCCGCCAGCACCGACAATGGTATGTAATTCATCAATAAATAAAATAATATTTGAGTCTCTGGCAACTTCTGTCATAACCGCTTTGATGCGTTCTTCAAATTGCCCACGGTATTTTGTGCCTGCTATCATCATAGCTAAATCTAAGGAGACAATTCTTTTTTTAGCTAAAATATCAGGTACGTTTTCATCGACTATAGCCTGTGCAAAACCTTCTACTATAGCTGTTTTGCCAACCCCAGCTTCGCCGAGTAGAACAGGGTTGTTTTTGCGACGACGGCATAGTATCTGTAATACTCTTTCAATGTTTTTAGCTCTGCCGATTACAGGGTCTAATTTGCCTTCTCTTGCCAATACTGTTAAATCTCTGCCAAATGAATCTAAGGCGGGTGTTTTTGGTGTTTTTTGTCCTTTGGAAGAGCCTGTTGCATCAGTAGGGTCATTAGAGCTAACATCGGCACCTAATAGATGTAAAATTTCTTTGCGGACATCTTCTAGCTTAATATTGCAGTTCATTAAAACCTGTGCTGCGATGCCTTCTTCTTCACGCAGTAGCCCAAGAAGTAGATGTTCTGTGCCAATATAATTATGCCCTAAACTACGGGCTTCTTCTAGGGAGTATTCTAATACTTTTTTGGCGCGTGGGGTAAAAGGCATTTGCCCCATAGATACAGTTGTCCCACCATTTTGCACAATTTTTTCTACCTCTAGGCGCAAGCGTGCCAAGTCTAAGTTCATATTTTCTAATACATTAGCAGCTACACCACTACCTTCTTTGATAAGGCCTAACAACATATGCTCTGTACCAATGCTGTCATGGTTAAGGCGTTCGGCTTCTTGGCGTGCAAAGCCCAATATTTTGCGGGCGCGGTCAGTAAAACGATCAAACATGGAACCTCTTTTTTAACTATTAAGAGAAATTATAAATAAAAATTCATTATAGTTTAGTTGAAGTATTAAACAAGGTTCAATACTTAGGGTTGATTTTTACTCCTGATAAATTATCTGCCCAAAATAATAAAGAACATTCTTGTTGGTTGCGTTTTATAAAAAAAGATCGCAATAATTGTCGATCAGTTGTTTTGGCTAATACGTCTACTCTAAAAATAGAGCTTTTTACACCTAATAATGCTCGTACAATATTTATAGTATTGGGACTGACGCCAATAATATTTGTTAAATCTTTTGTAGATGTAAATGGTTCATCAATACGTTGTTGCATAATATCATCAATAGTGCTAGCAGATGCATCGGCAAATATGGCCATTAATAAGTATTTTGGCGCAGTATTAATATTAATTGTATCGTGGCTAGAATAAACACTTATAAATTGTGGTAATGGCGGTATCAACCATTGCGTTTTATCATCTGGTTGTTTTATGCCATTATATATGGAGTCCATATATGGTACTTGGCGTAAACTTGATAATCTAAAGAATTTATGTTTGTAAATACTTTGCATTGTATCGATGAGATTTTCTTCAATATCTTCAGCGTATTTACTTGGTTTTAAAATAGCTTTTAAAATTTTATGATGTCGAATATCAAGTGGTATTTTTGTGTTTTTATTATTTTGTTTATATAAAGCATTAATAGGCCACTTACCGTCTTCATCATGAATACTAAAGGCTACATTTATTTTGGATTTTTCAAACTCAAATGTATGTAAAGCGGGCTCTGCCCATCTATCAGTTAAGCAATCAAATTTGTTGTCATCTAAATCGGCTAGTAATAATTTTGATGCCAATGATGCGGCATTAAAGCAAGCTTGCTCTAACTGTGGTTTAGAAGCATAACTTTTAGTTGTTTCTAGGGTTATTGACGATTGTGGTAGATTGTCTAAAACAATAAAGGTTAAAATGCTTAAACACATTAACACTACCAATAAAGCGATACCTGTTTGATTAGATTTATTTATCATGCTCAAAAGTATGGCATATCAATAGTAAAAAAGCAAAAGGGTATATTTAATAATATATGATTTTTCTTGGGCATAAAATGTAGGTGCTATTATACTATAGGTATGCGCATAGAGGATATTGTTTTAATAGATAAAAATTTAGCTGATGCTAATTTGGGTGTGGCAGTTTCTGGGGGGCGTGATTCAATGGTGTTATTGGATTTGTTATGCAAACAAATAACACACACAAAATTATTTGTGTTACATTTTAATCATAATTTACGTCAACAATCAGATGCAGAAGCTAAATTTGTACAAAATTATTGTATAGAAAATGGCTTAAATTTTGTTTCAGAAAAGGCTGAAAATTTATTTAGTGAAAATGGTTCATTGGAAATGCTTGCCAGAGAGGCTAGATATAAATTTTTTATTGATGCGATAGTTAAATATCGATTAAAAGCATTATTTATGGGTCATCATTTTGATGATCAGGCTGAAACAGTGATGATGAGATTGCTTAAGGGTACAGGCGTAATGGGCTTGGCTTCTATGATGAAGGCACGAGAATTAATAAATAGTGTTAAAATTCATCGACCGCTATTGTCAATTAGCCGTCAAAAAATTGATGCTTATGCAAATTTAAATGCTATTAGCTATTGCGAGGACAGTACTAATAGTGATGAAAATTTTTTACGCAATCATTTACGCCATTCTATTTTGCCTGTATTGCATAATGTAAACAGTGGTTTTGCCCAACATCTTTGTGATTTAGCTGAAGAAACACACAGTTTGCAAGAATGGATTGCACCCATATTGACACAGATGCAATCATCGGTTATTGATGATAATAAATTAAATATTAATCAATATGTAAGATTGCCAAAATGGCCACGGTCTGAAATTTTAAGAAAATTTTTAATCGATTTAGGTTGTGTACGCCCAACTAGGGAAAGAATTAAGTCTTTGGATAATTTTATTTGCAATGTTAAAAGTACTGGTATTTTTGAAGTTGGCGGCGGTCTGAATTTAGAAATATCGCAAAATATATTAAGGCAAGCACAAGTGGTTAAAGATTCTTTAGAGTTGTTGCCTATTAAGATAGGTGTATCGCCTAAAACGTTTAATTATGCTAATTATTTTTGGCAGGTAGATGTGATTAATAATTGGCAAGGCACAGATATTTCTAAAAATGAATTTTTAATTAATATTACAGAAGCTAAATCTTTAATGTTGCGTTCTCGGCAATCGGGTGATTATATCTTGTTGGGTAATGATAAAAATAAAACTTCTAAACATAAAAAATTAAAACGTTTTTTGATAGATAAAAAAATAGACAAGCATTTGCGTAATGCTTTGCCATTATTGGCTAGAGATAGTCAAATTTTATTGATACCTAAATATTTTAGAGATATTTACGCCTTACCTTTACTAGGTGATGATGTTTTGCGAATTACTTATTATCCCGTATAGGATATAAGTAATTCGCAAAATAATTAGCCAAAAAAACCACGTTTTTTATATGCGGCAATGGCTTTGTCTTCCGTTGGGTAAATGCTAAAAATTTTATTTAATTTAGTTATTTTAAAGACTTCTAAAATAGTGGGGGATAATTCACACATTTTTAAATTGGTTTTGTCGGCTTTACATTTTTTATGTAAGGCCATTAATTTGCCTAAAACGGCTGAAGATAGATATTCAACCTCATTAAATGCTAATAACAATTTACCTCCACAGGCTTTAGTGGCAATATTCATGAGTTCTTCAGATATTTTTAAGATTTGTACCTCATCTAAAATTTTGGCATCTTTAAAATAAATCACAACGACATCGCCGTTGGTTTGTGTCATAAGAGAAGGCATATATACTCCTGTTTAAATCTCTTTTGTAAGTAATAATTGACGACCACCATTGAAGTAATCTACGCTATCAAAATAATGTTTCATCAATAAAACACCACGTCCACGCTCTAAGTATAAGCTTTCTTCATCGTCTGGATCTGGCACATCATAAGGCTCAAATCCATCACCTTGATCTTCGATTAATATTGTAAAATGTTTGTCTGTTAACCTTACTGACGCATAGGCTATTTTATCTGCTTGTAGTTTATTGCCGTGTCGCATAGCATTGACTAGGGCTTCATCTAGTGCAAGACGAACACCAAAGTATAGTCTTTGATCGGCCAGATTGCGTGTTTCTAATAAATTTACAATATCTTCGATTATTGGGTCTTTATCGCTTAAATTTTGTGATGTTGTTTGGTTAGAATATATAAGCTCACCTTCTAAGGGTGCTTTTTCATCTAAAACAATTATTTTCATTCCTGATTGTTCGGGTGGTTCGCTTGGTTCTCCGATTACTTTCATAACAAACATTGTTATATCATCTCGTTGTGGGGCATCGCCACAAAAATCATAAACGGATTTTTCTATTTTATTAATTAGTTCTTCAGCAGTTAAATCTGTATTACATTTGATAAGTTCTATAAGGCGTTCACGTCCGTATTCTTCATCGTTGGCATCCATTGCTTCCCATACACCGTCAGTGCAAAATACACCAATATCTCCGTTTTGTAATTGAAACGGGCCTTCGGTTGGAAAATCCTCATCATCTATCATACCAATGGGGATACCAGTTGCGTCTAGTTCTACATATTCACCGTTACGAAATATTAAAGGCGAATCATGCCCACCTGAAGAGTAGGTTAATTCTAAGGTATATGTGTCTAACATACCAAAAAATAAGGTTAAAAATCTCTCATCAGCAAAGTCATTTTCAATGGTTTTATTGACATGTGCCATTACTTTTTCTAAGTTTGGTTTAGCTGCCGCATAAGAGCGTAAAGCAGCTCTGGCAGTAGTAATTAACATTGCCGCTGGAATACCGTGTCCTGAAGCATCGCCGATGACTAAGCCTAATTTACCATTAAAACCTTCGATAAAATCATAAAAATCTCCGCCCGTTTCATCACATGGGATATTTTTTGCCGCAAATTCTAATTTGTCGTTATTGGGCATAGTTTTAGGAAATAAACTTGTTTGTATTTCGGCGGCTATTTCTAAACTTTGTTGCATTTGCTTTTTTTCGACAAAGTGTTCAATTAGCATTGCATTTTCTAATGCCATTGCCGATTGCACTGCTACAGAACTTAACAATTCTTCGTCATATTGACTAAATGAAGAGTTTTTTTTATTTAAAACCTGTATAGAGCCAATAACAATTTGATTATTATTAATCAGTGGCATACATAATATGGAATTAGTGTGATAGCCTGTTTTTTTATCAATAGCAGGATTAAACCGTTTGTCTTGATAGGCATCGGCAATATTGATTGTATGGCCGTTAGTAAATACAGATCCTGCAATACCGGCATCACTTGGTATTCTAATCTCAGATATTTCTGCATTTTTTGCTACACGAGAAAATAACTCGTTATGTTTTTTATCATATAAAAATATGGTTGCTCTATCGGCGTCCATAATCTTGCACGTATCATCCATAATTTGATTTAGCAAAACAGTGAGATCTTTTTCTTGTTGCATTGCCAAGGTTATACCTAACAATATTTGTAAATCTTGTATTTTTTTATCAGCACTAATTAAGCTCATAGCCACCTTTGGTTGATAGTTCTAATCTAAATTTCTTTAGATGATAACGTTGCCCATTCAAAAGAGCAATATTTTTGAAGCAGTTAATTATTTAAATGGTCTTTTAACTCTATTTTTAAGTTGTCCAAAAGATTAAATAAAATATCACTATTATCTTCCATGTTATGAAAATTAGCTAAAATTGTCTTGGCGTTTTCAAGGCGTTTATCACCATTATTAATAAAGATCATATTTTCTAAAACACTATTATGTACACTCATGTGTGGTTGGTTGATTTTTTTATAGCTAGGCATTGTGCCAAAGGCAACTTTGCCTGCTTCTTTATACCACTTGCTAAGGCGACAGCCTGTGTGTTCTGTAAATGTTGCCGAAGCATCGCATAGGTTTAAAGCGGTATAGGCATTTTCTTTAAAGATAATATGGTCGGCTTTAGCTATGGTCATAAATAAGCTTGCTTGACTCATCTCTATTATGTGCTTTGTGGCTTTTGCATCATGATGCATGTGATCTAGATTGCTATCTAAATTATTTATGATGATCGATACGTCTTTTGCGCAATTTGACATTAATTGAGATTTTTGAGTAATAATGTCAGATTGACCTGTAACAGCATGTATGGCTGAGGCGATATCTTCAGTTGCAGTGTTGGTGGCCTCCGCTAACGATCTTATTTCTTCTGCCACTACGGCAAAGCCTGCTCCATGCGCCCCTGCCTTAGCAGCTTCTATGGTAGCGTTTAAAGCTAAAAGATTAGTTTGGGCAGATATCTCTTTAATTAAATCAATGACAGGTATAATGGCTTTATTTTTGTTGTTTAGTTCATTAATAGCTTCTTGATTGTTTTTTGTTTCTTGTTCTAATAATTTCAGTTTTTCTAATGCTTCTTTAATAGTTATTAAACTGTCATTCGATTTATTGCTAGTGTTTTCTGCTGTTTGTAACATAGCTGTAAAGGCATCGTTTAGCTCTAATAAATTGGTTTGTAGGGTGGTGAGTCCGGCGGTAACATTAGAAATATTTTGCATATCATTACTAAATGCAATGAGAGCCTGTTTGTTGTGGGATTCTTGCATAGTGTCAATGGCAAAGGCAATTAAATCAATTACCTTAGCAAAATCACCCTCTAAGCCATCGTTGGATATAGCTGCTTTGGCAAAATTTGTATTTTTAGCATAGGTGAGTGAAGTGTCAATTCTGGTAATTAAAACACTGAGTTTTTTTTCTAGTTGTCTTAGTGAATTTGTAATTTGATCTATTTCTGTTGCGTTTTTTTCAGGTGCGTTACGTAGACAAGATAAATCACCAGATGCAATTTGCAATACCAATGATGTTAGCTCATCTATTTGGCTACATATAGTAGTGCTTATCATTTTGATAAATCGCCAAATAATAAAAATTATGGCACTGGCCAATATTAGAAAACACACCAAAATGATTGCAGCAATTAATTTGATACTGCGTGCTTCGCCAATAATGATATTTGTAATGTTATCTTCACACCATTTTAATTTGTTTATTTTAGTTGTGATGGTTGTAAACCAGTATTCTGGATCAATATTATAGTTTTCTGTTTTGTTTAAAGCTATATTGCGCATTCTATTGACTTCTGTAACAGATATATCATTTTTTATATGAGCATATAATTTTGTAAGTTCAGGTGGGGCTGTCGTATTAAATAAATGCAATAAGGCGTTTTGTTGGGCAGTTACGGTGATAAATTTTTGCATTAATTTTCGAGAAGCTTTATTTTTGCTAAAAATAGCAGAAAGCACAGCTCGTTCAATACCAGCTCTTTCTTTGGCAGATATAAATATTAAAAGGGCAGAAAATTGATTTTTAATATGCGGATTTTCAATTTTTGTAGAAAATTCTGCAATGGCGTCAATTAAAGAAGTATTAATGGTGGTATAATATTTAACGGTATTGTCAATGGTAGTGTTTAAAGCAGAGACATCTTCACGCCGAGTTTGTAATTGTGATAAATCAATATGGCGTTTAACATAATTGGTTAAATCATTGTTGAAATCTTGATAAATAAGCTTTAATTCAGCTATTTTTTTGTCCGTTGCTAATCTTTGCTCAGGTAAAATATCTTTAAATTTTTCGCCATTAGAGCTAATAAATCCTGCGCTTGCGCCACGTTCTTTTTGTAATTCGTGTAATAACGCGCTTAATTTTTGGGAAATCAGAGTTATTTTAGCGGTATAAGATGCTTCTTGGTATTTGTTAAAGGTAAATAAAGCAAATCCTACGCTACATACAATTAATAAAGAGGTAATTACTTTTGATAAATAATTTAATCTAACTTTAAAAGTGCAATTTTTCAAAAACGTAATGATTTTCTGTAACATATATTGTCCCTTAAAAGTGTGTATAATATATCTAGGCTACAGAATTTATCATCAAATATAAAGAATATTTAATGTGTTTTTATATTCTATAATAAATCAGGGCGGTTATTTCTAGTGTTAATTTTAGCTTGTTCTTGGCGCCATTTGGCTATTTTTGCATGATTCCCGCTAATAAGTACAGGCGGTACTGCCATCCCTCTGTAGATGGGAGGTCGAGTATAGTGGGGGTATTCTAAAATATTGTCTTCAATATTAAATGATTCATCCTCTGCCGATTGATATTTACCTAATACTCCAGGGATTAATCTAGCAATTGCTTCGGTAATAACCATAGCTGGCAGTTCACCGCCCATAAGAATATAATCTCCTATAGAAATTTCTCTAGGTTTTAAGCCTTGGCGGATACGTTCATCAAAGCCTTCGTAACGACCAGCCATCATTATAAGACCTTTTTCTTGGCTTAATTCTTCTACAATACGTTGGTTTAATGGCTCTCCTTGTGGAGTGAGCATAATTAAAGGATATTCTGCATTATTATTGCGTTGGGATATGTCCTCTACGGCATTAAATAATGGTTCGCACATCAAGACCATCCCTGCGCCACCACCGTATGGTTTATCATCAACATTGTTGTGTTTATTGGTTGTGTAATTTCTAAAGTTATGAATATTAACTGAAAGTAATTGTTTTTGTATAGCACTTGCAATGAGGCTAGTGGAAGTAAAACTTTCAAATAGCTCAGGAAATAAACTAAGTATGTGAATATCCATATACTGGTTTATTAGTAATTACAATTATTTAAATTATAGCAAGACAGAGGTGTCTCTGTCTTGCTATATACGTAAAAGGTTTCGAGGTTTATTTAGAACCAGGAAATTGAACACCTTGACGTTTTAAAATTGGTTTTGTGCCATCAGTTGGTTGTGCACCTTTTGATAGCCAGTATTCAGCACGATCATTTTTAAGAATGATATTGTCTTTTTCGCGCATAGGGTCATAAGAACCCAAGTTTTCAATTACTTTGCCCTGACGAGCTGTGCGTTGATCTTGTACCACAATACGGAAACAAGGGTGATTGCGGCGACCTGTTTTTTTTAGTCTGATTTTTACCATTTTAATCCTTTTAATCCTTTTAATCCAGCTGGCATATTAGGCAAACCCATGCCTTTACCTGAGCCCATCATCGAGCTCATTTTCTTCATCATTTTTCTCATCTGCTTAAACTGTTTAAGCAGCTTATTTACGTCATGTGCCTCAGCTCCAGAGCCTTTGGCAATTCTATGTCTTCGTGAGCGATCTATTAAATCGGGGCGTCGTCTTTCTTTGAGAGTCATGGATTGTATCATTGCTTCAAGTTTTGTAAACTCTTTATCGTCAAAATCCATATCTCCTATTTTAGAACCCAACCCAGGAATCATTCCCATTAGGTCTTTAATAGAACCCATTTTCTTAATCATACCTAATTGTTTTAAAAAATCATCTAAATTAAATTTGTTTTCTTGCATTTTTTTTGCCATAGATAGGGCTTCGTCCTCATCTATAGCATCTTGGGCTTTTTCTACCAAGGATATTACATCACCCATACCTAAAATGCGCGATGTCATTCTGTCTGGATGAAAGGCTTCTAACTCGTCAAGTTTTTCACCCATTCCTACAAATTTAATTGGTTTGCCTGTTACACCACGGATAGATAAAGCGGCACCGCCACGTGTATCAGAATCTAACTTGGTTAATATTACGCCGTTAAATTCCAAGCGATTGTTAAATTCTTGTGCAGATTTAACAGCGTCTTGACCGACCATGGAATCGCATACAAATAATATTTCATCAGGAGAAGTTTTCTTTTTGATTTTTTCTAATTCTTTCATTAATTCGTCATCGATATGTAATCGACCAGCCGTATCAAATAAGATAGTATCAAAATTGTTTTCGTTGGCGTATTTCACAGCACGGCGACAAACTCTAACAGGTGTAGACTCATCGGTAAAAACTTCGATATTTAATTGACGCCCTAATGTTTTTAATTGTTCAACCGCGGCAGGACGTTGTAAATCTGCAGCTACCATTATTGGTTTGCGTCCTTCTTTGCGTAGTTTCATTGCCAATTTTGCAGTGGTTGTGGTTTTTCCAGCGCCTTGTAAACCAACCATCATTATTATGGTTGCATTTTTTTTGTTGTAATTTATGGGCTGGTTATCGCCACCCATAAGCTCAACTAATTCATCATTGACAATTTTTACTATTTGTTGGCCGGGGCGTATATTTTTGATTACTTCTTGTCCTATTGCTTTTTCGGTAACTTTTTTAATAAATTCTTTGGCGACTTTATAAGAGACGTCTGCCTCTAATAATGCCATGCGTATTTCGCGCAAACCTTCTTGAATGTTTTCTTCGTTAAGGGTACCACGCCCTTTAAATTTATCTAAAACGTTATTAATTCCTTGAGCTACGGTATCTAACATTTAACTTTTCCTTGTTATTTTGGCACCTAGTGATGCTAATTTACCAACCATATTTTCATATCCTCGATCTAAGTGATAGACTCGATTAATTGTTGTGGTACCTTTGGCAACTAAGCCAGCTAGTATTAAAGCAGCCGATGCGCGTAAATCGGAAGCCATGACTTCTGCTCCACTTAAATTGCTTTGTCCAGTAATAATGGCGGTACCGCCATCAATATTAATTTTAGCCCCCATACGGTCTAATTCGGCAGCGTGCATAAATCGATCTGGAAATATTTTTTCTGTTATTACAGAAGTTATTGGTTGGACAGCTAAAAGAGTCATTATTTGAGCCTGTAAATCAGTTGCAAAACCCGGATAGGGCAAAGTTGTAATATCACAGGCAGAAGTATAATCACCAGAATAGGATAATTCAACTTTTGATTGATGTCGTTTATATTTTATTCCTAAGCGATCAAATGCGTCAAATAAAGCATCTAGGTGTTCAGGTATCATATTGTTGATGGTTAAATTTTGACCACACATTGCCCCCGCAATCAAAAACGTACCAGCTTCAATTCTGTCTGGTATGATGGTGTGTGTGGCTCCTGTCAATTTTGAAACGCCTTCAATAGTAATGTTATGACTGCCAGCGCCAGTAATCTTTGCACCCATTTTAATTAAAAAATTTGCTAAATCTACCACTTCTGGTTCGCAAGCTGCGCCACTGATAATGGTTGTTCCTTCGGCTAGAGTTGCTGCCATCATAATATTGTCAGTTGCCAATACGGATGAACCAAAATTGCCACCTAAAAATATGCGGCAGCCTTTTAATTTTTTACAACTAGCATGGACATATCCATGCTCTATTTGAATGCTTGCTCCTAATGCTTTTAAGCCTTTCAGGTGTAAGTCAATAGGTCTTGTACCGATAACGCACCCGCCTGGTAGTGATATGTGGGCTTCACCATATCTAGTTAATAATGGTCCTAATGCACAAACAGAGCCACGCATTTTACGGACGATTTCGTAGGGGGCAGTCGTTCCTTTTTGGTTGTTTTCGTTGGTGGTTACGATGTTGTTTTCAAGTTTTGCGTTGACTCCCATGTGCGCTAGCATAGCAATCATTGTGCTGATATCTTGTACTTTTGGAACTTGCTTTAATTGGCAGGTACCATTAGCCAGTATGGTGGAAGCTAAAATAGGCAAGGCAGAGTTTTTAGCTCCACTGATATTTATCTGACCACTTAATATATTAGGCCCTTCAATAATTATTTTATCCATGCCATCTCCCAGCAATATATAAAATGCGATCTCGATTAGTTAAATCTCGAATAATTTCTATATGAGCATTTTTAAATAATTGTTTGGCTATCTTGAGCATAGAAGCTCCTTGATCAGAGCCTATTTCCATAAACATTTGTCCATCGTTTTTGATGCAGTTCGCTATTTTTTTTAATTGCAAAATTGGTAGTTCATCGCCATTTCGTCCGCCAATCAAGGCCGTTTTAGGTTCGTAGTCACGTACTTCTGCTTCTAAATGAGGCATTTCTGTTTGTGCGATATATGGCGGATTTGCCAAGATTAAATCAAATGGCTCAGTCATAAATTGTTCGTGTTTATCGTCGAGAAAATCACCCAAGTATAAATTTATTTTATCTGTTAAGTTATGATTTTTAAGGTTGATTTCTGCCCACTTGTATGCTTCTGGTGATATTTCAATGGCAGTAATTTTTAAGTCTATCCGCTCTAAAGCCATAGTACAGGCAATATTGCCAGAACCCGTGCCAATATCTAAAACGCTGGCATTTTTTTGTAAATTAGTGTTTAAGGCTTTCTCAACAAGTATTTCAGTTTCGGCACGAGGTACCAGCACTCCATCGCCTACTTTAAATTCATAGCCATAGAAGTCCGTATCGCCGATAATATATGCTAGAGGTTCACGTTTGGCGCGTCTATTGATAAATTTCTTATATCTCTCACGTTCTTCTATGCTGAGCAATCTATCGTAATACATATAAAGCTCTATACGTTTACATCCCAATACAGAGGCTAATAATTGTTCAGCATCTCTGCGATGATGAGGTATTTTTTTTGTTTTAAACCATTCACTAGCCCAACTTAGCACGTCAATTAAACGCCAAGATTGTTGCTGAGTGTTTTTAGCCATTTTGTATTTCTTCCATCTTTTTATCGCGGAAGTAAGCAAAAACCTTAGAAATTAACTCGTCAAAATCGCCACTCATTAAATCGGTTAAGTTGTATAAGGTTACATTGGCACGGTGATCAGTTACACGTCCTTGAGGATAATTGTAAGTGCGGATTTTTTCACTGCGATCTCCCGAGCCAATTTGTGATTTGCGAGCTTCACCGCGGGCGGCGGCTTCTTCGGCTTTTTTGGCTTCATAAATACGTGAGCGCAAAACTTTTAATGCTTTGTCTTTGTTTTTGATTTGGCTTTTTTCGTCCTGACAGGTCGCAACTACTCCAGTTGGAATATGCGTGATTCGCACAGCAGAATCGGTTGTGTTTACCGATTGTCCACCAGGGCCAGAAGCTCGAAAAACATCAATTTTTAAATCGGCTGGTTGTATATCAATTTCTACTTCTTCGGCTTCTGGTAATACTGCAATAGTTATGGCAGAGGTGTGTATACGACCTTGGGTTTCTGTAGCTGGTACGCGTTGTACTCGGTGTGTGCCAGATTCAAATTGTAAAAATTTAAAAGCATCTTGCCCAGTTACCATAAAAGTAACATCTTTAAATCCACCCATTTCGCCATAGCTAGTATTCATTACGTCTAACTTCCAACCACGTTTTTCAATCCAGTATTTTAGGGCTTTAAACATATCGCCTACAAATAATGCAGCCTCATCTCCGCCTGTGCCAGCACGCATTTCGATGATACAGTTTTTGGCGGCATCGGCATCAGACACGGCAAGATTTTCTATGATAGCATTAAATAATGTTTCTTGGCGTGTTTGCATTTCTTTTAGTTCATCACGAGCCATATCACGCATTTCAGCGTCATCTTCCATCTGGATAAGCTCTTTGGTTTCTTCTATGCTTTCAAGAAGTTTTTTATAGGACAGATATTCTTCTGCTTGGCCTTTAATCTGGCCATGCTCTTTGACGATACGGGCATAATCAGGAGAGGTAATGACGTTTGGGTCTTCCATCTGTGAGGCAAGGCCGTAAAAGCGTCTGAGTAGGTCTTCGAGTGATGGAATGAGCATAATAATCCTAAAATAAAAGTATATACGACAAAGGCCTGAGGAGCTTTAACCCATCAGGCCTTTGAAAATAATGTGAGTAATGCTATTTAGCAGAAAATTTGGCGTATTTTTTCTTAAAGCGTTCGATACGACCTTCGGTATCTAACACGCGTTCATTGCCAGTAAAGAAAGGGTGGCATTCTGAACATACGTCAACATGTAGCTCTGTTGTTAGCGACTCGGTTTCAAATGAATTACCGCAACCACAAGTAACGGTGCAAGTTTGGTAAGTAGGGTGAATTTCTGCTTTCATGGTATATCCTGTGAAAATGTATATTTATATTAAAATCGCAAAATTATAAGACTGCAATTTGGAATTACAAGCTTTTTTCTTGTCTTCATAACAATACTTTAGATTATATGTTTGTATGATGTATGTCAAAAATAAAAATTATTACTTAAATTGGGCTTCTTAGCATAATCATTGACCGCCTATGAATAGTTGGCATACTTACAGGGCTTACAAGAAGGCATTATCATGAATTATAATAATAAAATTTTAATAATAGACGATACAGAAAGTATACATCAAGATTTTAAATCTGTTTTATCTGGTGTGTCTACACATGCTCAATTGGATTTAGATTCGTTTTTAAATGGCATATCAAAAGAAAAAGGTTGTCGTGTTAGTGCATACCATATCGATTCGGCTTTTCAGGGCGAAGATGGTTTTAACTTAGTTCAGAAGGCCGTAAAACAAAATCAACCTTACGCTTTAATTTTGCTTGATGTAAGAATGCCTCCTGGATGGGATGGTATTAAAACTGCTTCTGAAATATGGAAGATTGCACCAGATACGGAAATTGTTATTTGTACAGCGTATTCTGATTATTCTTGGGAAGCTATCTTAGATCAGTTGGGAACATCAGATCGTTTGATGTTTTTAAAAAAACCATTTGATGCCATAACTGTTAAACAAATGGTTTTATCTCAAGTGCGTAAGTGGAACCTTGCCAATAAATCCCATGTAATGATGCAAAGATTAGAGGACGAAGTTGCTAAACGCACATTTGAATTAAATCAATCTATGCAGGAGTTAGAAATCTCTAAAAACACCATAGAATCTATTATTGATAGTGTAAATTCTTCGTTATTTTTAATCGATTCCAACTGCATAGTGCATAGTATTAATTATCCTGCCATTCATTATTTTAGCATTAAGGGAACAAAACAAAGCTTGATAGGGCAAAATCTTTTTAGGTTAATTACGCCTGATTTATGGCGTGAAACGGAAGCTAAGTTTATAGCTAAATTAAAAAAGTTAAATTCTAATAAAGAGGATAATTCTTTTGAATGGGAATTTACAACGATTGACAACGTAAACAGATTGTTTTTGATAAGTATGTCCAAATTACATACTTGTGATACACAATATTTATTAGTTTTTACTGATATAACTCAGAAACGTAAGGAACAACGCTATTTACAACGCAAACAACGTATGGAATCAGTTGGATTATTAGCTGGTGGTATTGCCCATGAGTTTAATAATATTATCGCCGGCATACAAGGTTATGCTCAATTGGCTTTAAAAACCAACACTAATGATTTATATAAGCGGGGCGCCGAGGTTACAGAGCGCCAATGCAAACGTGCTACTGAGTTAGTTAGAAGTTTGTTGGCTTTTTCTCGTACTAATTGCATAGGTGATAAACGTGTTGATGTAACATCAGTATGTGAAGAAGTTTTGGGTTTAACCAGTAAAAATGCAGGGGCTAAAACAATTGAAATTGTTACGTCTTTTGATGCTAATGCGTTTGTAGAAGGGGAATCAGGGCCTTTACAACAGGTGATAATGAATTTAATTATAAATGCGCAACATGCTATGGCAGAGTCCGCATTAAAGAGGCTGACTATTGATGTAAAAGTGATAGATGCGCAAGTGGTGATAAAAATAAGTGATACTGGTTGCGGTATTGATAAGGAAGTATTGGAGCATGTTTTTGACCCATTTTTTACCACTAAAGGGGCATTAGGTGGTGGCAGCGTGCAAGATAAAATACATGGCACAGGTTTAGGCTTATCTGTGGTTGTGGGGGTTGTGAATGATTTTGGAGGCTCGATAGAAGTAGATTCTCAAAAAGATAAAGGTGCTACATTTATTGTAAAATTACCCTATATGCCAGATAAAAACCGTTCTAAAAGGATTTTATGTATATCAAGTAATCAAGAGTTATTGCATACATATTCAGCCTTAATTAAAGAGGTTGATTGTATAGCGTTAACGGCGCTTAGTGTTAGCGAAGCTAAAAATATATTATCTACAGAATTATTAGACCTTATTATGGTTGAATCAATATTACTGGATGAAAATGGTACTGATATAATTAAATCTATTAGACATCATCGTTTGGATATACCAATTATTTTAATTGCTGATATAGCAGACAAAATGGGTGTGCAGGATTTTCGTGCTTCTGGAGTGAACGATTGCCTGTTTCAACCACTTAATAAACTAAAGCTTACCCGAATTTTAAATCAATATTTAAAACGTGAAATAGTGCAACAATCGGATAATGTGGCAATAACAAATAGTAATTTGCAAGGTAAACGTATTTTAATAGCCGATGACGAACCTGTTGTAGTAAATGTTTACAATGCTATTTGTCGGCGCAATGGCATGTTAGTTACTAATGCGACTAATGGCGTAGAAGCAGTGGAGTTGGCTCAAAGTAATGGATTTGATATTATATTGATGGATATTGCTATGCCCGAAATGGACGGTGTAATGGCAATAAAAAAGATAAAACAATATTTACCTTACATACCAATTATTGTTTGCACAGGTTTTTTAACAGATTCTCATAAAGAAGCCTATCAAGCAGGGGCGTTAAAAGTGCTTAACAAACCAGTGGGGGTTAAGGATTTAATAGCTATTATATCGGAGGTGTTATGTCAGTAGATAAAAGTGTTAAGCCAACAATTATGTTAGTAGATGATAAGCCAGAAAATTTAGTAGTATTAGAGGCGTCATTAAAAAAGCTAGACGCTAAGTTTGTGTGTTTTGAGTCGGGTAAAGAAGCATTGACATATCTGCTGTCAGAAACGGGTGTGGCACTAATTTTTATGGACGTGCAAATGCCAGAGATGGATGGTTTTGAAACGGCTCAGTTTATAAGAGAACGCGAAGCTACTAAAACAATACCCATTATTTTTGTTACAGCTATTAATAAAGATGAGCGATATGTTTTTCAGGGGTATGAGTCAGGGGCGGTTGATTATTTATGTAAACCATTGGATATGCGATTGTTACGTTCTAAGGCCAGGGTGTTTTTAGATTTATATTCTCAACGAATGCAAATTTTAGAACAACAAGCATCTTTGTTAAAGTATGAACGCAGTTTGATACGCCAAAGACATAATAGTAATCTTGCTCAATTTATTAATGGTATAGCGCATAATTTTAATAACCTTTTAGCTGGTGTGCGTGGTTACGGTCAACTTGTGCAACTGTATCCTGATAATGTGCAGATGGCCGAAAAAGCTGGCAATCAAATAATGGAAGGTGTTGATAAATTAACTAAATTAGTCAAGGATTTGCGTAATTTGGTTTTATCCAATGAGGATGATAAAACAATTTTAGATATAAAAAGTGAATTACAAGAAATAATAGAATTAATAAAGTCTACTATGAGTAGTCGTATTATCTTTCAATATGAAATTGATGATTTTAATGGTTTACATATTAATATGAGTCAAAGCGATTTTAGAGCATCGTTTTCATCTTTAATTGTTAATGCCATAGAAGCCGTTAATAATGTTGATGCTCCACAGATTGATGTACACGCTTATTTAGATAAAAAAAATTTTGTATTAACGGTAACTGATAATGGTAAAGGTATGAGCGACGAAGTGTTATCTCAAGCTACAGTACCGTTATTTTCTACTAAAAACTTGGTTGGTGTTGGTATGGGATTAGCTCAAGTTAAATCATTTTGTAATTTGCAAGAAGGTAACTTACATATTACAAGTAATCTAAATGTTGGCACGCAAGTTACAATAACTTTGCCTGTATAGAGTGTTTTGTTATTGAACCCAAATTAATAGAGCTACTTGTATAGCGCCGATAATAAAGCCTAAAACACCACCTAAAATTTCTATCATTTTTAGCTCTTTTGAGCATATATCATAGATGATATCTTCAAATTTGCTTAAATCAAAGCCTTTAATTTTTTCAGAGACTATAGCAGAAAAATCCATATGTTTTTCGACGGCTTCTAATAATAGTTCCATATAATTGGGTAGTTCGTTTTCTAGGTGAGTCAGTAAACTTTTTTTTATTTGTAAACCTGCTTCGCCTTGTATAAACATGGCAATCATAGGGTTTTCGCTTAATTTGTTTTGTAAAAAAATATCTAATTGTTCTTCTATTACACGATGAATATCTTGATGGACATCTTTTTTGTTTAAGATGTTTTTAATATCATTTGGCGAGATTAATTCTTTTTCGACTGTTTGGCCTATGCTGTCGGCCATTTCGTTTTGGCGACGCGGTATTAAGCCTTGAATATTGACACCTAAAATTTTAATTGATTTATAGGGCCTAAATATCATCTTGACAGCTAAATAATTGGTAAACCAGCCAATAGCTGCAGATATAAACGGCATTAGTATGTATATAAAAATTTGCATGAAGAAAGTTTACAATATCAATTCTTGCACAGCAATACTTTAAACCTTACAATTTAAATTTTAAATGAATTTGGAGTCGTAATGAAAAAATTACTTGGAGTTGTAGGCGCTGTTGCTGTTTTGAGTTCTAGTGTTCATGCAATAGAGCTTAAAAATGATGTTGATAAATTTTCATATATTATCGCTCAAAATATGGGTGAAAGTATGAAGCGTCAAGAAGTTGCTGTTAATCCTGATGTATTTTATGCAAGTTTAAAATCTGTATTAGCTGGTAAAAAATCTCAGATGAGCCCGCAAGAAATGCAGGCATTTATGATGGGTTTTCAACAGAAAATGATGGCCAAAATGAAGGCTAAACAAGAGGCTATGGGTAAAACTAATATGGAAAAAGGCCTTAGCTATCTTGCGGCAAATAAAAAGAAAGACGGCGTAAAAGTAACCGCAAGTGGGTTGCAATATAAAATAATTAAACAAGGAACAGGCGCTATACCTAAAGCAACTGATCGTGTAGAGGTTCATTATGTTGGTACTTTAATAGATGGCACAGAATTTGATTCTTCTATTAAACGTGGTCAACCAGCAGTGTTCCCTGTAAATCAAGTAATTAAGGGTTGGACAGAAGCTTTGCAAATGATGCCTGTTGGCTCTAAATGGGAATTAGTAATTCCGTCTGAGTTGGCGTATGGCGCAACACCTCGTCCTGGTGGCCCTATTGGCCCTAATGCGGTTTTAAAATTTCAAGTAGAATTGTTGGGTATCAAAGGTCCTGCTAAGATGCCAAAAGATGCAATTCATGGTAGCAAATAATATAGGTGGCATCTAGCATATCTTCAATAAGTGCTAATTTATCATTAGATGAAGATGCACTTATTGATTTTATTCAGTCATTAATTGATTATTCTAACTTTGATGCATCTTTAGGTGTGTTAAAGTTAGTTTATTATTTAAAGCCATCATTAATTCCTATAATGATGCGTCAAATTCCTAAACCTGAATTATTACGAAGCAAACCAGCGGTTTTGCAAAATTTGTTAGTTTGTGTTGACGATGAGTCTTTGGCACGTTTTATAGGCGCGGCTGGTGAACGAATATCATTAAATTTGATGGAAAATATAAGTCAAAATAGGCGATTGCGCTTGGGTAGAGACATTGCCAACTGGCGAAGCACCTTGCATAAAGGGGCTTTGCGACCATACCACAAATTAGTTTATTATTTGAGTTATTTATTTATTTATCAGCAAGTAAAAAATAAACTGTGATTTTGAGTGTGGTATATTTACACTGCATTGATAATCATTTTTGGGAAACGGCATAATGTCAGAAGGTTTTAAAATATTAATAGTTGATGATTTGCAAGAAAACCTTTTTGTCCTTGAAAGAACCTTAAGAAAAGAAGGTGCAAAAATTATTAAAGCCGAATCAGGTTTGCAGGCCTTAGAATGTGCGTTACAAGATGATTTTGTTTTAATTTTATTAGATGTGATGATGCCTCATATGGACGGTTTTGAAACAGCCGAGCTTTTAAGGGAGTCCCCAAGAACTAAATATACACCTATTATATTTATTACTGGTATGGATCGTCATGAAAACAATACGTTTAAAGGCTATGATGCTGGTGCAGTAGATTTTATTTATAAACCATTTGAACCTCATGTGTTGCGTTCTAAAGTAAGAATCTTTTTAGAATTAGCTAAGCAAAAACAGGAGGTTAAGAATTCTAAGAATAAACTGGCTAAAGCTTTAGAATTAGAGCAAGCCTTGCGTTTAGAATTAGAGGAGCAAAATAAAGAATTAATAAAAATCTCAATTAATGATGGCTTAACAGGATTATATAATAGAAGGTTTTTATCTGAGCGGTTAATTTTTGAGTTTAGACGCGCAAAACGTTATAGAACGCCACTGAGTTGTTTGATGTTAGATATTGATCATTTTAAATTGATTAATGATTCTTTAGGGCATCAATTTGGCGATTTAGTTTTAGTTGAATTAGCAAAAATTTTGCGAGCATTAACTAGGGAGGTTGATGTAGTTGGGCGTTATGGCGGTGAAGAATTTGTTATTGTTATGACTAATACACATCTTGAAGGTGCGCGTATTTTAGCAGATAACTTATTAGTAGCTGTGTCTAATCATATTTTTAGTGATGGTAATTTGTCCAGGCAAGTTACTATTAGTATAGGTATAACTAGCTTTACTAATGATATGTGTAGTGAAAATGATTTGATTTCTTGTGCTGATGCTGCACTTTATGAGGCAAAAGAAAATGGTCGTAATAGATTTGTAGTTTGGCAATCGCCAAATGATCGTGAGTTGAGTAAAGGCTCTAATGAGTTAATGCATACATTTAAATATAAATGTGCTTGTATAGCTTCACAAGTGCAATCAACTTATTTAGAGTCAGTAAGTATATTATTAAATGCCATTGATGCTAAAGATAATTATACTAGGTCTCACGCTATACAAGTTGCTTATTTTGCTGTCGAAATAGGTAAGCGTCTACGTTTTAATGAAAGGCGATTAAATTCTTTGCGTTTTGCGGCTATGTTGCAAGATGTTGGCAAAATAACCATTGATACAGATATTTTAATTAAAGAAACGTGCTATGACGATCATGATATTGCTGTTATGCAAGCCCATCCACAAGCAAGTGTAGATATTTTAGAAGAAGTTAGATTTTTGAGTGAAGAATTACCTGCGATTTTGCATCATCATGAGCATTTCGACGGCAGTGGATACCCACATGGTTTATCAGGTGAAGATATACCAATTGATGCTAGAATTTTATCTATTGCAGATGCGTATTCGGCCATGATTACTCCAAGAAATTTTGCTAAAACTCGCTCAGCTGATGAGGCTTTTGCCGAAATCAAGCGTTGTGCCAACACTCAGTTTGATGCAAATTTAGTAGAAGTCTTTGAAAGTGTTCATCAAAATGAATCGAAGCAATTAAGCCAACATTGCAAACGTATTTTGGTTGCCGACGATGAAGTTGAAGTATTAGAAGTTTATAAAGCTTTATTAGAGCCAGAAGGCTTTGAGGTAACAACTGCTCATAATGGGTTAGAAGCGATAGGTTATATAACTAATACATTGTTTTCATTGTTGATATTAGATATTGATATGCCAGTTATGACAGGCATTGATGTTATTAACAAGGCCAGTGAAAGTGATTTAAATAATAACACACCCATAATAGTAGTTACTGGATTTGGTTGTATAGATATTGTTGATAAATGTAAAGATTTAGGGGTGGATTATTTTTTTAAAAAACCTTTTGATATTTCTGAGATTTTAAAAGCAGTTTATGAATTTCACCTCCCACGTCGACAGTATCATTGAGCTTGCTCCGATAGGTTTTGTCAAAACTTTGCATTTTCGCAAATGGCAATTGCCCCGCCAAGCGGGCTTGCAATCAAATCAGGCTATTATAGATTGCAAAGGTTATTTGGCGCGGGAGGCCTTAGAAGATTTAATAGGCTTTGATAGAATTTGGATTATTTTTATTTTTCATAAAGCGGTAAAATCAAAATCAAAAGTGCGTCCACCAAGGGGTAATCTCAAGCGTGGGGTTTTAGCTACCAGAACTCCACATCATCCAAATAAATTGGGAATGTCTTGTGTGGAATTAAGTAATATTAATGATTTTAAAATAGAAATTTCTAATCATGATTTATTAGATGGCACTCCGGTTTTAGATATAAAACCTTACATTCCGTATTGCGATTCTTTTGAAAATGCAAAGGCGGGTTGGGTAGATGAGTTAGGAACAGAAAATATATATACAGTTGAACCTAGCGAATTAATAAAAACGCAGTTGGATTTTTTGGCTGATAATGAAATTTATATTTATTTAGAAATCGAAAATATATTAAGCCGTAGGCCATTACCGTACCCTAATCATCGTGTTAAAAAATTGAGCGATAACATTTATTGGTTAGGGATACACGATTGGCGTGTAATATATAGTATAGAACATAATACAATAGTGTTACATGAGTTATTGAGTGGATATAATCGTGGTAAAAAGCCGTTAATTCATAATAAATTTACAAATAAATTTCGGGTTAATGATAAGTTTCTTGCAGTAATAAACGATAACTTTAATATAAACTTATGAGTGGGTAATTGGAGTTATAATGAAATTTTTAGTAGTAGATGATTCTTCAACAATACGGCGTATTATTACAGCGGCTTTAAAATCTGCAGGTTATACAGATATCGATACTGCATGTGATGGAAAGGAAGCGTTGAGTAAGTGTAAGGCCGATCCGGCAATTGGTTGTATATTAAGTGATTGGAATATGCCAGAAATGAATGGGTTTGACTTTTTGGTGGCTTTTCGGGCGATGAATAAAAAAATACCTTTTATTATGGTAACTACTGAATCAGAAAAAGCCAGTATTGTTAAAGCTGTGCAAGCTGGAGCAACTAATTATGTAGTTAAGCCGTTTACTCCTGATATATTATTAGATAAAATAAAAGTAGCGTTTAATAAAATGGGTATAGAAGCTTAATATTATGAATTATACTTTATAATGAAATTTACACATAAAAATTAAATATGTTACAATAAGTAAGATTACCCATTTATTAAAAAGACAACTATGAAATTTTGGCAAAAAAACACTAAAAATACCGACAGTTCTGAGGTTGTGCAGGCATTGATAGCACAATTAAAAAGCAAAGATAATCAAATAGCTCAATTATTAGAGCGTCAGCGTGAGAGTAATATATTATTAAAAGATACTCAGCAATCTTTATTAGGTGCGGGTGCCCCAGTTGTGCATTCAGATATGTCTAACGAGCAATCAAATGATGAGACTCAAATTAACGAGCATGATGATTCAAAGGTGTTGTTAATTAGTAGAGTTTTTTTAAATAAACTATTTTTTGTTTTATTATTAGTTTTAACGAGTTGGTTTTTATATTGGTTTTTAGACACTGCAAAAACTGCAAAAATGCAAAGTGATTATATTACTCAACTGAATATAGAATTGACTAAGTGTCGAAACCGAAATGTTTTTTTAATGAGGGATAATGCAGATCAATCTAAAGAGTTAGATAAATTGTCATTGGAAGTAGTTAACCTGCAACACAAGTTGGTTACTAAAGATCATGAATTAACCTCTGCTTTATCAACACAAATTTATAGAATTAAAGAATTAGAAAAATTAAATACAACCCTGTTAAATCAGGGTTTACAGAAAATATATCCTAGTGATAAAAGGAGTAAATGATGACAGATAGCAGTGCAAATTCTGAAGAGTTAAATGAAGCAATTTTACCAGTAGAAACAGAGCGTAAAGGATTACGTCCCAAATTTACACATTGTGATATATGTAACGAAGAATTACCCGAGGAAGAATTGCGTATGCAAGCTGTTAATCATCGTGAATGTTGGAAAGCATGGGTTGAAGAAAAACGTACCCGTGATCCAGAGCCTACGGAAGATTAATATTTTTTAGATGTGCACAAGCTATTGCCACAGCTAGAGCATCAGCTGCATCATCTGGTTGTGGTATGGCGTGTAAATTCATTAATATTTTTACCATTGCTTGTACTTGCGATTTATGTGCACTACCTTTGCCTGTAACGGCCTTTTTTATGGTTGCCGGCGAAAAACTGATAACGTCTAAATTATTGATAGCGGCCATAGTTATGGCTGCGCCTCGCCCTTCACTAATCCTAATAGTAGTTTGAATGTTTTTACCGACAAAAGGCTCTTCTATGGCAGCTATTGATGGTTGATGTTGTTGGATAATTTTTTGCAATTCACTGGCTATAAAACCTAAACGTTTATAAACAGGTTCTTTTTTATTGGCACAAATAGCGCCATTAGCAATATGAGTTAATTTATTACCAACCGATCTAATAAGCCCATAGCCAACTCTAATAGTTCCTGGATCGATGCCTAAAATAATCATTCTCTAGCATCCAAATTTTCAATGACATTTTTTTTCATACGCTTAATAATCCAGTCTGGCAGTCTGTGGAGTTTAGATACAAAAGAGGCAAATGCGTCGTTTCCTGTAACTTGTATACGATGTATTACAGGTGAGTTTTCTAAATAAACAAAATTTTGGTTACCGAGGATATGTTTGAATCCAGCATCTAAAATATCATCAATTACGGCCTGATTATAATTGTGTTGTGGTAATGCCATTGCATAATTAACGTTATCGGCAATTGTGCTAAGCAATTGTTGGGATTTGGTTAATTCTCGTTGGCGTTGTATTGTATCTAATGTAGTTAAGTCTGTACCAGAGTGTCCAGCCGTAAATAAATCAAAATTTATCCCTGCCAGTATTAACTCATCTGCATTTAAAATTCCCCAATTTTGACTGTAGTGATTTAATGGTGCATCTTCAAAACTAGGAGCAGTTGGTATAAATAAAGATGCAGAAAAGTCAAATGAGTTTAGAATATCTTTTGCTACTAATAGAGAATCTCGATATCCACCATCAAATGTAATTGCGATACGTTTTTTACGTCTGAGAGGTTTTGTTTCTAATAATTCTTTTAAAGGTAATACGTCGTAGTTGGCATCAAATAAATAATCCATTTGATGTTCAAAATCATCGGGATTAATGGCTAATTTATCGGGGTCGTTTTCTTGTGTACCCACGCTGTGGTATAATAAAACAGCATGACTTAGTGTAGTTTTAGAAAACATATTCGTTAGTCAATTTGTGTGAGATTTAAAAAATCATTTTCTGTTAAAATTGGAATGTTTAGTTCTTGAGCTTTTTTTAATTTGGATCCCGCTTTTTCACCAGCGAGTAAATAATCAGTTTTTTTGCTTATGGACGAAGAGGCTTTGCCACCTAAACTAATGATTTGTTCTTTAATTGTAGTGCGGGTAAAATGCTTTAAACTACCTGTTACTACAAATGTCTTATTGGCAAATATTTGCTTATGTTTAATTTTGGGCGGAGCAGATTGCATTGTTAGTCCAAGCTCTTTTAGGCTATTAATCGTGCGGATACCTTCTTCAGAATGAAAATAATCATAAATGGCTTTAGCTACAATTGGCCCAATATCTTCTATATTTTCTAAGTCTTCGATAGACGCGGATATGATTTCATCGATATTTTTAAAATATTTTTCTAGGGTTGCGCCTGTTGTGGTGCCGATATGACGTATACCTAAGGCGTATAAAACACGTCTAAGTGGTTGTTTTTTTGATTGGTGGATAGCTTTAATTAGATTTTCGGCACTTTTTTCAGCCATGCGATCTAATTGAATTATTTGTTCTATATTTAGTTTATATAAATCGGCAAAATTTTTAATGAGGTTATTATTAATCAGTTGTTCTATGATGCTTTCTCCTAAACCGTCAATATCCATTGCATTGCGAGATGCAAAATATTTTAATTTGCTTTTAAACTGTTCACCACATATAGGATTGGTACAGCGGTAAAAAACACCATCTTCGTCTTTTTTTACTTTTTGTTGGCAACATGGGCAGTGTGAAGGCAAATCAATTATGGTTTGTCTTGGTTTGTCTGTAGGAACAACTTTTACAATGTATGGGATAATTTCACCGGCTTTTTCTACTTCGACAGTATCGCCAACTCTAATATCTTTTGTATATATATTGTCAAAATTATGTAAACTAGCTCGTTTGACAGTTGTGCCAGCTAATAGCACTGGTTTTAAATTTGCCACAGGGGTTAAAACTCCAGTTTTACCTACTTGCACTTCTATGGATAAGATTTGTGTTTTTGCACGTTCAGCAGGAAATTTATAAGCTATAATCCATCTAGGGCTTTTAGTGGTTGCACCTAATTTCTTTTGTTGTTCAAAGCTATTCACTTTAATTACCATACCGTCGGTGGGATAGGTTAAATTAAAACGTTCTTCTTGCCATTTTTTTATTTCGGTTAATGCCTCATCAATATTGGCACATAAAGTGGTTTGGTTGGTATTAAAGCCCCAGTGTTTTAATAAGTTGACAAATTCTAATTGGGTTTTTGCCTGTAGTTGATCAGATGCACCAGGAGCATATAGTGTAATCGAGAGCCCTCGTTTTGCTACTACACCTGAATCATGCAATTTTAATGTACCGCCAGCGGCGTTGCGAGGATTGGCAAAGAGGTTTTCATTGTTTTTTGCTCGTTGAGCATTGATTTTGTTAAACTGTTCAAAAGTTAAATAAATTTCACCTCTAATTTCTAAATGTTGTGGATAAGGCGAAGTTAATTTATGTGGCAAGTTAGCTATTTGTTTTACGTTTTCTGTAATGTCTTCGCCACGTTTGCCATCGCCACGGGTTAGAGCTTGATATAGCTCGCCATTTTTATAACGCAGGTTTACAGCTATGCCGTCTAGTTTTAATTCAATAGTATATGTATAATTTTCGGCTAAATCTTTAGCAATACGAGTATCAAATTCATACATATCACTTGTGTTATATGAATTAGAAATTGATAGCATAGGTATGCCATGGGCGATAGTACCATCTTGCAAGGCAGTGTCATTACCAACTTGTTGTGTTGGGCTATTAGGGTCTATTAGTGCGGGGTTGGTGGATTCGAGTGTTTGTAGTTCATTAAGTAAATCATCATATTCATGATCGGAAATTTCTGGTGCATTATGTATGTAGTATTGATCGTTATGGTATTTAATTAATGTACGCAAAGTTTCGATGCGTGTTTTTGTGTTATTATTCATTTAATGCTGCGGCTATTGTAATTGTGCGGACGTTATGTTTTTGGCATAAATCCATTACTCTTACAGTGTATTTGTGATAGGCCAGTTCATCGGCACGTATTTGTACAATTTGTTTTGGGTTTTTATTTACGGCATCTATTATTTGATCTTCTAACATTTCAATGGTCAATAAATTACCGTTGACAATAATAATACCGTCTTGTCGAATGTTTATAATTAAATCTTTTTTAATAATTTTTTGATTTTTCGATTTGGATGCATTAGGCAATTTTACATCGATATCTTTTTCTTTATTTGCAAATGTTGAGCCGACTAAAAAGAATATGATTAAAATAAAAATCACATCAATGAGTGGAGTCATTGGTAAGTCAAATTCGCTTTCGTCTTCGTTGCGGTTACGGCGCACAAGCTATCCCCAAAGTTTTAAAAGTGTGATTTTAAAGGTTTAATCTTTAAAAGGCAATCTTAGTTAAATTTTAGTTTTTAATTGTTTTTGGATAATGGGCTTCAAAAAAACGCTTTGCCATACTGCCACATATTGCGCCGCCACTACCGGCAAATTCTGCCATAAAAACAAAAGAGTATTGCGGATTATTTACTGGGTAGTATCCACCAAACCAAGCGTGTGGTTTGCGTTTACCACCAGATTGCGCAGTTGAGGTTTTGGCTGCAATTTCACCGGCAATATTAGGCCGATAACGATTAGCTGTGCCACCTTTTACATTTACTACACTATATAAACCTTTACGCAAAGGTTTTAAATATGTATCTGGAATATGTAGATTTTTTGCCGTTGTTTGACGTGCTTGATCTAAATAGGGTTGTAATAGATAGCCTCCATTGGCTACTAATGCCATTAGACGTGCGATTTGTAAGGGTGTAGCTTGCATATAGCCTTGTCCAATTGCTAAATTAGCAGTGTCGCCTCCAACCCAATGGACGCCAAGGTGTTTACGTTTCCATGCGTTATCTGGAACAAGCCCTTGTTTTTCGTATGGCAAATCAATGCCGGTTTTGTGGCCAAAGCCTAATTTGCGAGCTTCGCCTTGTAAAATGGTTGTGCCCATTTTTAAAGAAGTATCATAAAAAAAAGGATTGCAAGAATGCATAATAGCTTGATATAAGCACAGTGTTCCATGTCCAAAGTGGTTCCAACAGTGTTTTGTATAATTGCCAATGCGGTACCCCCCAGTGCATCGCACGGTGGACTTTGCAGTTATTGTTTTACTTTCTAAGCCGGCGAGACCTGTAACTAATTTAAAAACAGACCCCGGGGGATATTTTTGAATGGCGCGGTTTATTAAAGGATGTTGTGATGATGTTAAAAGTTTGGCGCGTTGTTTTTTTTGAGGTCCTATTGCTTGGATAAACAAGTTGGGATTAAATCTGGGGTAGCTTGTCATAGCCAAAATAGCACCAGTTTTAATATCCATTAAAACGGCTGCACCTATTTGTTTTCCTATTGCGTTTTGTAAATCTTTTTGCATTTTTAAATCAATGGTTAAGTTTATGTTGCGGCCTCCTATGGCGGGTTCTTCTTTAATGGTATTCCAAGACACTTCGTTACTGTCTGGGTCGATAATTTTTTCTATAATTTTTTTGCCAGGGATGCCACTTAGTTCTGAATCATAAAATTTTTCGATACCACTGCGTCCGATTAGTTTGTCGCGATCGTCTCCATTTAGTTTTATATCTAACTCATTTGGTTGAATATGTGTCATATAGCCAATGATGTGTGAGGCGAGCTGTTTTTGCGGATAATAGCGTTTGGAATTGGCTTTTATAGAAAAGGCATTGATAAAATTTGGTAATGTCTCTAATACAATGGCCTGTTGTGGTTGCATGCCTTTTATAAGTATTTGACTAGACCATGGAAATTTATCGACAATAATAATTTTTTTATTTTTGCGTCTTCTACCGATTAATTTTTTAATGCGCGCCATAACCATTTTGTGCATTTTATTTTTTTTAATATTTAGCACTTTAGCAATTTGGTTTAAAATAGGTGATGTTTTGATGGCTTCTTTGGCTATGGCCAAATTTTGTAGTTTATTGTCGGGGTTTCTAAAACTTTTTTTATTAACAATATTTTTTAGACACGGTAAATTATTGGGTGTAAAAGTTAAATCAAATGCAGGATGATCTATGGCTAGTATCATCCCATTTTTATCTCTTATTGTGCCTCGTCTAGGTGCTTGATAGCGGATACTGATTAAGCGATTAGATGATGTTTGTGTGTATTGTGAGCCTTCAATTATTTGTAACCAAAAGGCTCGCAATAGTATTAAACTTAATAGTCCACAAAAAATACCACATAAAATATAGATACGACGTAAAGGCATCTTTGCAATTAAATAATTTAAGTTAATTTTTTAATTTTGCCAACATTACGTTTTGCATAATATCTTTAGGTGCTTTAGCGCCTGTCCACAACTCAAACTGGCGCGCTCCTTGGGCGATAAACATTTCTACGCCATTAATTGTTTTAGCTTGTTTGCTGTTGGCTTCTTTTAATAGCTTGGTTTCTAACGGATTGTATATAGCGTCAAATACAACACAATTTGGTGTAAATCCATTTTTGTCAAATGGGGTTTCGTCTGTGTTGGGAGACATTCCTACCGATGTAGTATTTAGTATAACATCCCATTTGATAGATTGTACCTCTGCTTGGGTGATGGCTAGCCCATTGCATTCTTTGGCTAGATTTTGGGCTTTTTCAAACGTTCGATTACAAATGCTGATATTGGCTTGGCGAGATTGTAGACCAAACGCAATTGCTCGTGCGGCACCTCCAGCCCCAATAATTAGGCAGTTTTTATCAGTTAGATTAATTTTGTTTTCTACGGCATTGATAGCTGCCCAACAATCGGAATTGTATCCGTGCAGTTCGTTATTTTTTTGCATTACAATAGTATTTACTGCACCGATTTGTTGTGCTAAAGGTTCTATTTGACTTAAACTTTTTTGCACTGATTCTTTGTGTGGAATTGTAACACTGTAGCCATATACTGGTATTTGTTTAAAATCTTCGATAAATGCATTGGGTTCACCATCTACTTTAAACGGCAGATATAGACAGTTTAAATTTAATTTATCAAAGGCGGCATTGTGAATGTCAGGGCTCATACTGTGTCCGACTGGGTTGGCAATGATGCCGTAAATTTTGGTGTCTGTATTTATTTTGTCATAGCGAAATCTGTTGCGTAGTTCAGAGGCAGTGATTTGACCAGGTGCTGATTCTGTGCCTTTGGTTAATGATGCAAATGTTAAGTATCCGCCAAATTTTTTGGTAGCTATTCTGGATATTAATCCAAGTTCTCCCATACCCAAGGCGATAGTTTCTTTTTTGCTAGTTTTTAAAGCTTGAAAAATGCGTAAATTATCTTGAATTTTATCTATTTTAACAGCTATTTTAGCTATATCACATAAGGGGTGTTTGCGGATGTTTTCAAGGATAGTTTCAAAATCATTTGGAAATCCTTTAAAGTCATGGTGAGACACAATAATCTTAGTATTGGATTGAGGAGGAAATTCATCGGCGTATTCAAGCTCTACATCAATATAATTGGCTCCCCAATTAGCTGCTTTTTGTAGCCATTGCAAACGGATGTTGTCGTTACAGTCGTTACATCCGCCGTCTTCTATTTTGCGCCATGTGGCAATAATTGGCACGGTTGAATGTTTGATTAATTTCTGGGCGCAATTTGGATCGTCTAAATAATCCAAACGGATCTCGATAATATCGGCGTGTTTATTGGCAGCATCTATGGCAGCCAATGAATCTGTTTCTGTTTTGGTGGTAAGTGGTATACAAATCATAAATGTATTATACTAATAAATATGCAAATTTATACATTGAAAGATATGCACAATAGAATAATTTTAAAAGAGCTTAAATTTGCCGATGGGTTTGTGCAGAGGGCTGTAGGGCTTTTGGGTAAAAGTTCTATGTCAGAGTCGTCAGGATTGCTTATTCAAACCAATGCTATTCATACTTGTTTTATGCGCTTTCCTTTGGATTTAATATTTCTAAATCGTCAAAATAGAGTTCTTAAAATTGTATATAATGTAAAGCCTTGGCGTATTGCAGTGTGTTTTGGTGCTTTTCAAGTTGTGGAATGTTTGGGCGGGATTGTTCCCTGTTGTGTACAAGTTGGTATGCAATTGTGTTTTGTTGCAGAGTAAATACTGGACATACAAGCAATGTTTGTTAAAATAAAATTATGTCTCGTTTTTTTAATTTTGATCAACCACAACCTTTAAATTTAGATACACCTGTTAGGCAAAGTTTGCAGGATTTGTTAAAGCAGGTTCAAGCTCGTGTTGAAGGTGGTGGCCAAAGCCACTGGGTATTAGCAGAAATTGCCGAGTTGCGTCAACCTTCTAGTGGTCATATTTATTTTGAGTTAGTACAAAGACAAGGCGAAGCTATTGTGGCCAAATGTCGGGCAACTTGTTGGCGTACAATGGCTAATAAAATCATCACAGATTTTGAAATATCTACAGGTGTTAAGTTAAAAGCTGGATTAGAAGTATTAATTAGGGTGAATATAGGTTTTCACCCCGTATATGGTTTTGCTTTAAATTTACAAGAGATAGATGTTAATTTTACCCTTGGTGAGATGGCGCGCCGTAGGCAAGCTATTATTAATAGATTGCAAGATGAGGGTTTATACGATAAGAACAAACAATTATCAATGCCTCTTGTATCAAGGCGATTGGCTGTTATTTCTTCGCACTCAGCAGCTGGCTTTGATGATTTTTGTCAGCAAATATCATCAGGTTTAACAGGTGCTACTATTGTTGTTGATTTGTATCCAGCTATTATGCAAGGAGATAGTGCTGAAACTAGTATATTGAGCCAGATATCTCGCATAGCAAAATCATCACATCTTTACGATGCTCTTGTAGTTATTCGCGGTGGTGGAGCGTCTATCGATTTAAGTTGTTTTGATTCTTATAAATTATCAGTTGCAGTTGCATTATTTCCGTTGCCAGTTGTAATAGGTATAGGTCATGAGCGCGACACGTCAATATTAGATTTAGTTGCCAATGTATCGTTAAAAACACCTACGGCAGTAGCAGATTTTTTTATTAATAAAATAAATCAATTTTTGCAAAATTTAGAGAACAATGAAAAACTTATAGTTAATAAAACTAACACTATATTAGATAATACAAATACAAATATTCAATATTATGCCGAAAGGTTAAATTTAAAGTTACAACATCAAATACAGAACCAACGACATATACTAGATTTATATAAACAAAATATTGCTGAAATCACACGTAGATTGTGTTTATCTAAAAAGTTATATTTACAAAATATTATTAAAAATTTACCTAAGTTGGCACAGAATAATATTACACAAGGTGGCAATAAACTAAATATGTTACAATCGATGATTAATATATTAGATCCTAAAAGATTATTGCAAAGGGGTTATTCTTTAACTTATGTAAATAATAAATTATTTAAAGGCAACCAAAAAATAAGTGTTGGTGATAAAGTAAAAACCGTTGTGAGTGGATTAAGTTTTACAAGTGAAGTATTAAATATAGAACAAAAAGGGAGTAAAAATGACTGATATTGGTTATCGTGAAGCAATGGATAAAATAGAATCAATCGTCGCCGAATTAGACAACGATCAAATGGATATTGATATTTTAGGCGAAAAAGTAGAAGAAGCGGTTAAATTAATAGCTATTTGTAAAAATAAACTAAGAACAACCGAGGAAAAAGTAGGTTTGATACTAAAGGATATGAATATCGACGACGATGAAAAAGCAGATGAAAATTTAAAGGAAGACTTACTTTTTTAGGAAAACAAAATGAAATATATTTTAAGTTTATTGTTGGTGTTGTTGGTAGGTTGTTCGGATGATGGTTTAGTGCAGTATCGAGATGGTCATCCTGTTGGCAATCCAGCAGATGCTATATATGAAAGTTATTGGCATAAATTAGAATCTTCAGGAATGGTAACTAGGCCTACAATACAGCCTATTGATCGAGAAATTTTAATGACACAAGTATTGGGGCGTTGGGTGCCAGATTATAAATTATCACAGGTTAGATTGCCCGATGGAGAATATATTGACGTACGCTCAGATGGTAAAGTTTATAACGCATCTAATAAGGAAGTAGGTCAATGGGATATGCGCAAGGGTAGGATTGATGTATGGGCAAATGGCAAGTATCGTTATTCTTTAATTAAAGTGCGTGGTCGTATTTGCCATTTGATGCCAACAGAATTATATGGTTTTGCTCCATTGGTTAGAGTTAAGTAAATAGATGGTCGGGGCGACAGGATTTGAACCTACGACCTCTACACCCCCAGTGTAGCGCTCTACCAAGCTGAGCCACGCCCCGACAAGAGCGAGGATTTTACCTCTTAGCAATTAATTGTCAATATGTATTGTTCTATACAATTGATTATTGCGTAGCTATTTAAAATAATTTTGATAGCTGTCTCTTGAATTTAATAAGATTAATATATTATTTATGATATATTATTAGCTAACTTATAAACTTTATTTTTACATATATATGTATTGTATGCAAAGGATGCTAATATGAATTTAAAAAAACAATTAATACTAATGTTATGTTTAGGGACGTTTTGCTCTGTAGCTTTGGCTACTAATGCACCTACATTACAGTTAAATTTTAATCAATATACCGCTTCAAAAACATTAATTGAAGGTGGTAAAATATTGCAAATACCAAATGAAACATCTTTTGTTAAAGATTTAACACGAAATGATGATTATTTATATTTTAATGGTCTTAATGATAATTTGCATATCGAATTATCTAATCATAATATAAATACATTAAAGGGTTCCTTTTCTATTAAATTTGATTTTTATTCTCGCAGGTTGCCTAGAGATGACGATTATCGCAATCCCGAAATCAAAAATATTGAGGTGTTCGCTGCTATTGATGCGCAAAATAAAACAGTGTTGGCATTTTATTTAAATCAAGATAACCGTTTTACCGTAGAGTGGGTTAATCACAATGGCAAACGCTTTGAGATTCAAACATCGTGGAATCATGGCAATAATTATGAAGTGGCTAGTTTGCAACGCAATAAATGGTATCGCACGGCATTAATTTATAATAAAAATATAAATAAATTAGAAATTTACTTAGATGGAGAAAAAATCGGCTCGACTAAAACAGAAGGGATTTTAAAAGATATTAAACAATTTCGTTTTGGTGGCAATTTAGATAAAAGTCAAAAAAATATGTTTCTTGGAGGTTTGGATAATGTCAAATTATTTAAGGGTATCACTAACAATAAACAGACCGATAAAATTGCGCAAAAAAAGGCGTGGCAACGTTTGTATAACTCGGCAAATGTTGAATTGAGCCGATTTTTAAAGCCAGAAAAACCTGAGTGGGCTAATCATCATCCTAGAATGTTATTAACGCCTGCCAGAATTAAAATTTTAAAAGAGGACTTAAAAAAAGGTAAGGGTCCCAAGTTAGTAGAACGTTTATTAGAAAAATGCGATGCGATGATGAATCCCAACGCGTTTGGGTATGTTAATGAGATTCCTGTTCGTTCTTGGGATGCAACTAAAATTTTAGGACCTATAGAATTATCTTTGGCGACAATTTTAACAGGTGATAAAAAATATGCTCAATATGCTATTAAACTTGTTTGTGATTATACTACAAAACGTGGATTGCATGATGTCGATAGAGGATTATATGGTTCTGGCGAAGGTATGGTTAGGCAAGGAATGGTGGTTACTTGGACATACGATTGGGCATATCAATATTTTACTCCAGAACAACGTCAACAAGTACGTTTATTTTTATTAAATATTGCACAAGGCACATATAATTTTTATAAGGGTGACGTTGATTTTCAATCACATACAGATGGTTTGAGTGGTTGGGTAGCTAATTGGACTGCCATGTCGGTGTCTACTTTGGGCAATACTTCTTTGGCTATTTTGGGCGAAACAAATGCTCCCGCAAAATTGTGGCTGGATTATGCCATTGCCAGAGCTCTTCAATATGGTTTTTATGCCATAGGAACAGAAGGATGTTTTCACGAAATGATTAATTATTTTGCGTATGGGGCAGCACCGATTTTACCTTTTATGGAATCATACTATACTGCAGGTGGTGATGATATCTTGAGTAAAACAAATTTTTCTAAATTAACTAATTTTATTCCTTATGTTATTTATCCCAATAGCCGTAAGACAATGTCATTAAAATATGCATCTTCAGGAATTACGGTATTACATAATGTTAATTCTTATCCATTGGCGTTATTGCGTAAAAAATTTGGAAATCAACAGGCCGAATGGTGTTGGCAACGTTTACATGAAAATCAACCGTGGTATGAAAAATGGAGTTTGTTTTCAATTATTTGGTTTAAGCCAGATCAACCAAAATTATCTTCGCCTAATTTACCTTTGGCAAAGTGGTTTAAAAGTGAGGGCTTTGTGGCATTTCGTTCTGATTGGACAAGAGATGGTATAGCCGGCATCTTTATGGCTTATCCTGCTAAGATGATGTCGCATGATCAATCAGATAGAGGTCAGTTTACATTGTATGGTTATCAAGGTCGCTGGATTATTGATAATGGTGGGCGAGGCAATCCAAAGCAAGGTTGGCGAGATGCACATAATTTAATTACAGTTGATAATAAAATACCGTTTCAAAAAGCTAGATTGATGCATAATTTTCATCACGATTCATTTATAACCAATTATTGTAGTGACGATTCTATTGCCACAACGGCAGAGGCTGATTTGACAGATTCTTATCGCTATACATATACATGGGGATATAAAAAACGAGGCAATAATTCTAAGTACGAAGACATGTTTAAGGATGCTCAACGTAAGATTGTTTTTATGCGCGAAAAACACGCACCATCATATTTGTTGGTGTATGATACTATTCAACAAGATGATAAAGAGCATTCTTATACGTTAAATTTGCATACAGATTCACAAAACGAAGTTTCAATACAAAAAGATAAAGTTGAGTTTAAACAATATCCTATCATAAAGGGGGCTGAAGTATCTTATTTATGTTGGCCAGGGCAAGTGGATAAATCGGGTCAGTATTATTATAAGGGCAGACCTTATAATGGTGAGGTAAAATACGGTCAAGCACAATACATAATTGATGTGCCGGTTGCAGGGCAATACAATTTGTATGGATTTGGCAGACCAGGCGAAAAGAACCCAGGTGGAATGGATTCTTTTTTTATTAAATTTGGCAAACAAAAAAGTTTATGGGGTGTATCTAAATATTCTTGGTCAAAGATAAATAAAAAACCATACGAGTTAAAGGCGGGTCAAAATATATTAACAGTTTTGGCTAGAGAGCCAGAGTCTAAGGCGATAAAGTTTGTGTTGTATCCTGTGAGTGCCGGTATCCCTGTTTTTAATAGCGATCATGATGATAATTTAATTTTAATTGACGCTTCTAAACCAAATAAGCTTAGTGGTACTTTTTTTGTTAAAACAGAAAAATTGCCAGCTAGTGCTTATGATGAGGCTAAAGAGGCTTATATGACACTGTATCAGTTAGCTCCAAAAAGAGGTTTTAAATCGGGAGTATTTCCTGGTTTATCTTTGCCACACTTGCGTTTGCAGGTTACTGATAAAGCCGTGCAGGGTAAATTTTTAAATTTTTTCTATCCTAGAAATGCTAAAATGGAACAACCAATTTTAAAAAGAATAGATGATAGTGCTAATTTGATTGTATGGAAATCATGCCAAGATTTAATTTGCTACAAAGAATCGGATTTGATTATTAAAAATGGTTTAGAAAGTGACGCAGATTTAATCGTGATACGCAAGCAGTCCGATAAGCTAATTTCATTTGTTATGCTTAATGGCACTTATTTAAAATATCGTAATCAAATGTTGATAAATTTATTGGGCGGTAAAGGTATAGCCTCTTGGACAAAAGATACTTTGGCAATAAGCGGTCAAGATTTATCTGATTTTGTATTTAATTTTCCATTGGGTAAAAAAAATGTGTTTAATATTTTAGCAAAAAAACCTATTTTGAAAAAAGTTACCGCTAACGGTAAAAATATTACAGTTAAACATACAGATAAAGGCTGGCAATCAACTACGCTTTTACCAGGCAATAAGGTATTAACATGGTAGAAATCTATTTTGTAATTAATGCTAAAATTAAATCAGTCTTTTAAAATCACATTTTTAATAGTGATATTTGTAGTTGTTCCAGCGTTGTTTTTGGGGCTTTATAGTATTTCGGTTTTAAATATAGATAAAATTGTAGAAGAGGCTCAATTTGAGGTATTGATTAATGCATGTATTGTTTTATTGTGTATAGTTGCAATCATTACAGGTGGCTTATTTACTACGACGTTAATTCGTCAAGAAATGGAATTGGTCAGGTTAAAAGATGATTTTATATCACGCGTCAGTCATGAATTAAAAACACCTTTATCTACGATTAGATTATTGGCAGAGATGCTAAATAGTGGTGTAGAAAATAAAAATAAACAACAAGAATATTATCAAACTATCGCCCAAGAAAGTGAGCGTTTAAGTCGTTTAGTCGATAATATTTTAAATTTTTCTAGGATAAATTCTGGTAAATTACAATTTGTGCCACGGGAGTGTCAGGTAAACCAATTGGTTAATGCGGTTATTGATAATTTATCATTAGGTGTTACAGGCTTTAGCTTTAAATTTATTAATGAGTGTGGATTAAAAACTATATATTGTTCTCCAGATGAGACTTCTCAAGCATTGTTGAATTTGTTGGAAAATGCAATTAAATATAGTTCGCAAGCTCATTGCATTAAAATTATATTAACGGATACTAAAGCTTATTATAGGTTGTCAGTATTGGATAAAGGGATTGGTATTGCAGAACAATATCAACAAAAAATATTTGAACAATTTTACAGAATTAATGCAAGCACTGCTAATGATGCTAAAGGTTCTGGTATAGGTTTAGCAGTTGTGTCTGCGATTGCTCGTATGCATAATGGATGGGTGGAATTAAAGTCAGAAGAAGGTATTGGAAGTAATTTTACTATCGTTCTTCCAAAGCCTATGTCTTAGTATTTTATCAGCTATTGGATACGAGAGATATAGAACAAATGTTTATGGATATTTTTATAGATTTATAGTTTGTATGAATTTATTTAATATTATTTCTTTTTAATCCCAACTAGATTTTAATTAAAAAAACTTTAATATATCGACTCTTATATCAATGGAGATTTTGTGGACGATTGGAAAATAGAACGCAGTAAAAAAAAATGCCAACAATGCCCTAGGGTTTTTGAAATAGGCGATGCTTATATTTCTTATATTGGTGACGATCAGGATAGCTTTGAAAGAATAGATATCTGTCATGATTGTTGGCAAAGTGCTAAGCCGTCTGCAATTTATGCTTACTGGGAAACTGAAGTTCAAGAGCCTAAAAAACCTAAAATGATAGTTGATGATAATGTCTTATTTGATTTTTTTATGGGACTTGAAAACACATCAGAGCAAAATAAAATTGAGTTTAGGTACATATTAGCATTAATGTTAATGCGTAAAAGATTTTTATCATTCGAAGATATGCGTGTTGAAAATGGTGTGTCTTTTATGACGGTAGGTTTGCGTGGGGGCGGGCATCAAGATGTAATAGATCCAGGTATTTCAGAACAAAAAATAGTAAAATTGCAAAAAGAATTAAACTCTGTATTTACAATTGATATTGTTGAGAAACCTAACCCCCTGCAATTGGCTTTGCCAGCTAATTTGTATTTAGATGCCAAAGCTGAAGACGTTATTGATTGTGCCCATGAGATGTCAGTGTCGTATGTAGTTATGAATACTAGTACAGTTCCGTTGAGTGCTGATATTGCCAGGTGTGAAACAATTAGAGACTATGCTAAGGATAAACAAATCCAAATACCTATATATCAAAGTGGATTTCGTATTTTAGAATCTAAAACATGGCGTAAGGTATTTGATGTTTGGTTAATGCCTGCCCGCGCGATGGGATCAAAATTAATCTCGGTGCGTTGTGGTTTTAATGCTAGTGAATCAATTGATTTGCAAATGCCAGAATTAATTAAGCGTTTAAATCATTTAACTAAGCGTTGTTTACGTTATAAATTAAAATTAGTGGTAGAAAGTGATGAATTAAATAATCAGCAATTAGAAATGTTATTGCAAAGTCAAGATGATGGCTTTTTACTGCATACATTGATGTATCAAGTAACGGCAAATGCCGATGAATTAGCTAATAAAATAACACAGGTAGCTAACAGTTGCGGTTATGGATTATGCCCTTTAGTTGATATAGATTATAATTCATTGTCTTCATGGGTAAGGGCAATGATTACAGGTAATTTTTCTGGTGTTGTGTTGCCAGTAAATTTAGGCTTGACTCCAAGTTCAGAAGAATTAAAAAACCTTGTGAAGGCTTTAAAAAAATATATCGATGAAGCACAAGCCTAAATTGGATTATTTTTCTGCCCAGTAAAACATTTGCTCTATATTTTTTAGTGCGCCTTGTTGAATAGTTGGGTCTATTTGAATGAAATCTTTTTCTTTGGGATTTTTTAATATTTGTAAAATATCCCAAAGAGTGTTTGATTTCATATATTTGCATAAGCTACAGCTACCCACTAATTTCTTTTCTGGAAATTCTACTTGTATACGGCTTGAAAGCCCACATTCAGTTAGTAGTAAGTAATTTTCATCATTATTAGATTTGATATAATCCAGTAAACCTGTTGTCGAACCTACATAATCAGCGCAGTGCAAGACCGAACTAGTGCATTCTGGATGAGCTAAGACTTTGACGTTAGGATATTTGCTTTTAACTTCATCAACTTGTTTAGAGGTGTACTCTTCATGTACATAACAAGTGCCATCCCATAGTATAATTTCTTTGTTTATTCCTCGGCGTTGCATTTCTTCTTGAATGTTTTGCCCCATAAACTTATCGGGTACAAAGCATATTTTATCGCTGTCTATTTTTTCGATAATATCATATACATTAGAGCTTGTAACGCTTAAATCACATTCGGCTTTTACATCAGCAGTGGTATTTATGTAACATATAAACGTATGTTTTGGGTATTTTTGACGTAGTGCTTTTACATCTTGGGCTGTTATAGAATCTGCCAAAGAGCAACCATCATCAGTAGCGGGTATTAGAACTTGTTTGTTAGGGTTTAAAATTTTAGCAGTTTCTGCCATAAAACGCACAGCGGCAAATATGATAATATCAGCATCTGTTTTGGTGGCGTCTTTTGAAAGTCCGTAAGAATCGCCTGTAAAATCAGCTACACCATATATAATTTCTGGTACTAAATAGGAATGAGCTAATATAACGGCGTTTTTTTCTTGTTTTAAGCGGTTAATCTCGTTGATGATAGGCATCATTTCTTGACATTTTTTCAAATCGTATGGACAAGGGCTGGCACCTAATTTTACAGATTTTAATTTACCATATAGCTCTTGGGCTGTTTTTACTTGACTCATTTTGTTGCCTTTTTATTGGTTGGACGTAGTTCGTCTAACATTTTTAAAACGGAAGGATTGTTTTTTATATTAGTATTTTGTTGTATTTCTTTTTCTAAAATTTCGTCAATGCTAAAATCAGAATGAATCTCAAAACCAGCATCTTTAATCATTTGTAATGTTTTAGCTCTTGAGCCACCAATAGCATTTAGATAACCATCTAAAAATATTGAATTGGCTACATATAAACTTAAAACTTCTAAACCACGCAGGTGATATTCTCGTCCAGCGGCAGCTCGTATTTCGGTTTGAGGTATTAAAAATCTAAATAGGCATAGTACTCGTAAGCAATATTGCGGAGTAAGATCATGGGTGGCGTATAATGGGTTGCCCTCGATAGGCAAAAGAAAGTTTACAGGTATAGATTTAGCATTTACTTGAGCAAGTTTAGTGGCTATTTCAATAAGTTCTTCAGCTGTTTCTCCCATACCGACAATTAATCCCGAGCATACTTCCATGCCTGCTTTTTGGGCGGCCAGTATAGTGTCTACTCTGTCTTGCCAACTATGAGTTGTGCAAATTTTTGCATAATGTTTTTCGCTAGTATTTAGATTGTGATTGATGCGATCGCATCCCGCTTGGCTTAATATATCTGCGTGTTCTTGGTTCATTAATCCAGCGGAGACACAGGTTTCTAAATTATATTTTTGTTTGACAGCTTTGACAATTTCGGCAATTTTTTTAGTGCGCTCTATTGAGGGACCTCGCCCAGAAAAAACCATGCAATATCTTGTAGCTCCTGCTTTGTAGGCTCGTTCGGCTTCGGCTAAGATTTCTTCTTCGGATTTAATGTTGTATGTTTCAATGTTTGCTTGTGATTTTTTGCTTTGTGGACAATAGTTACAATCTTCACTACAGTTGCCATTAGCAACATTGTTTAGAATTTGAACTTCTACAATGTTGCTACAATAACGTTTACGCAATACATAAGCGGCGTTGACTAATTCTAATAAATCATATTTGTTGGGCTTTAAGATGTCTAAACATAATTGCTGTGAAATAGGTTTTTTATCGGCATTTATTAGCTGATTGTAGATGTTGCTATCCATAGGTTGCCATTCAAAATAAAAATAAAAGACAAAAATATAACAAAAAAAAGCTAAAAAATACAGAAAAAGCGTTTTTTTACTAAAGAATATTTTTTAATTGACGAAATAAACAAAAGTTTTTAACCCCATTATAAAGGAATTAAAATGGCTACAAAAAAACCTGCAAAAAAACCTGCTAAAGCAAAGCTAACTGGTATTAAAACTCGTTTTAATAAAACGCAATTATTAACTGAATTAGCTGAAAGAACAGAATTAAGCAAAAAAGAAGTCGCTTCAGTGATTGATGAACTAGCTGTTTTAATGGGACGTCATATTAAAAAAAGTGCCTGTGGAGAGTTTGTATTGCCAGGTTTGTTAAAAATTAAAACTGTTAAAAAACCAGCGACTAAAGCTCGTAAAGGTGTAAATCCATTTACTGGTGAAGAAATGATGTTTAAAGCAAAACCAGCATCATTAAAAGTTAAAATTTTACCTCTAAAAAAACTTAAAGAAATGGCTGGCTAGTTAATTTAAGTTTTATTCCAAGCGCCCATTGCTAAGGCATTATTAATGTCGTTAAAGAGCGACATAGTATTAGTGTGATTAATATCTTTTAGGTATAATGCAGTGGGCTTTTTTTATGGATAAACAAATGCAAGAGATTTTATATTATGATGGTGATAAATTAACTAAAGAAATTATTATGGGTGAGGGGCTTATCAAGTGGGCCTATCAAGATGCTTCAGTCTCATTGTTAAGTCGTGTTTTATTTCATAACCCATTTTTTTCTAATTTGATGGGTTTATTTTTTAATTCTGGTTTTTCAAGACCTAAAATAGCCAAAGCGATTAAAGACTTGCAAATCAATGAGTCAGAGTTTGCAGAACCTGTAGACACTTTTAAAACATTTAATCAATTCTTTTATCGTAAACTCAACCTATCTCAATATCGCCCATATAATCATGATGCAACAGTTTGTGCTATGCCAGCAGATGGTCGAGTTTTAGTTTATCCAAATTTAAATAAAGATACGCTTATTCCTGTTAAGGGTAAGTCTTATTCTGTTAAGCAATTTTTAAATATTTCAGAGGACACTTTTACCGACGGTTCTTTGGCTGTTATCCGTTTATGCCCTGCAGATTATCATCGTTTTCATTATCCTTTTGACGGTAAAATCATAGCTGAACAAAAAATAAATGGCTATTATCATTCTGTTAATCCTTTGGCGTTATCTTTGGGGATTGATGTGTTTGGTCAAAATAAAAGGTATTATTCTATTTTACAAAATGATATTTTCCAAAAGGTGGCTTATGTCGAGGTTGGGGCTTTTGGTGTCGGGTCAATTTTACGCAGTAATCTTAATAATTCTTTTAGCAAAATGGATGAGCGCGGTTATTTTGCTTTTGGTGGCTCAACAATAGTGTTGGTGTTTCAAAAAGATAAGATAAGATTTAATGAACGCTTGATTAAAAATTCACAAGAAGGTTATGAAACTTTGGTAAAAGTTGGCGAAGATTTAGGTGTGCAGTTTTAAACTAAGGGTTTAACAATAAGTCTGTAATATTTGACATCTGTAATGTTGTGTTGTGTGGTAAATCTGTTTGACAGTTATGTATACAAATAGGGTAATCTTCTGCTTTTGTTGGTGCTAGTCCGTGTGAGCCTTTAATTAATTTGGCATCGGTGGGTATAATATCCATTAAGTAACGCATGCCAATATGTTTTTTTAATAATTGCCAAGCGATTTTTAATTTAGGATATTTCAATTTCGGATTAATCAATAGTTCACAAGGGTCGTACCCGCACTTTGAATGTATGGCAATTGTCGTAGCAAAATCAGGTGCATTATTTTCGTCTAACCAATAATAATAAGTAAACCAAGCATTTTCTTTTGCAAAGCATATCAAATCGGGTGTTGTATTATCATTGTTGTTATAATGAGTTATATGGTCTATATCGGTAATGGTTTGTAGTAAATTACAAACATCATTTTTGACTTTATGGTCATTAATATAAATTTGAGCTATTTGATGATCTGATACGCTAAATGCTGTCGATAGTCCATAATCTATTAGTTCGCCAGCTTCATTAGATGTGGTTTTTAAAAAACCATGATTTCGCAGTATACGGTTTATATGTATCGGCGTGTTTACTTGGTTGATATGATAAGAGCTTAGTAAGATGATGTCGTATTCGTTTTGGTGCTCATCGATAAATGGCATTAAAATATCATCGAGCTGTGTAACTTCTTGTTTTATTTGAGAATGGTTAGGTCCTAAGCTTTGCTGTTTATAATCTAAGTGTGGAACATAAATAAAAGATAAATTAAAGTCTTCTAGTTGTAAACAGTGCCTAGCAGTATCTAAAATCCATTGACTCGATTTGATATTTGCATTTGGCCCCCAAAAATTAAATAAAGGAAATTTACCATATATTTGTTCTATTTCTTTACTTAAATTAGGCAGGTTAAAGTATACGCCGCCTTGTTTACGTCCGTCTGCAAAATATACAGGTCTTACATTTGCATATAAATCAGCAGTTGATTTCATCCCCGGCCAAAAGAAGTATTTAAAACTCTTAAAATCTTTATTTGTTTTTTGTGCTTTTTGCCAAATTTTTTGTCCTTTGATTATTGCCTCGGATTGCGGCCACATTTCAACTTTATTTAGATCTCGATAATAACTGCCGTTGGCAAATACATTGTGTTGTGTGGGTGTTAAGCCAGTAACTAAAGATGCGTGTGCTGGCAATGTTAAGGCTGGTATACAGGGGCTTATATTGTGTTTATTATTGGCTTTCGCCCATTTTTGTAATTTAGGGCTCATAGCGAGTAGTCGATTAGAAAAACCAGGTATTTCAATTAAAAGACGTTTTTTCATCAAAAGTTTTATTTGTCTGAATTTTTGTCCGATAAAAGAGCGTGAAATTTCAACTCTCGACCGTGAAAAATAAGTACCAGTTTTTTTAAAGTAACCGTGCCGTTTGGTTTAAGATGCCACGAATGTTGTAGGTTTTTATCAGATGCGTATTTTTTTAGCTGTGCGGTTGCTCTGTTGATTAGTGCTTCTTCTACTGCGGTGTTGTATGTTTCTTTAGATTTTAGATATTTAATTTCAATAAGA
>Ga0256837_1000053_pt1 | contig 102494 bp, 103 predicted proteins | sample 4562384metaG_FD_185976 | JGI IMG/M metagenome (GOLD analysis project Ga0256837, IMG submission 185976) | Hydrothermal vent microbial communities from Guaymas Basin, Mexico - 4561-384 | ecosystem: Environmental > Aquatic > Marine > Hydrothermal vents | place: Mexico: Guaymas Basin | collected...
AAACTGTAACCAAGAAGTAATCAAGATTTTTTATACTTTCAACAACAAAACAAAAATAGGATATTGAATATGAAAAAAATTGTATTATCTACAATGGCAGTACTTGCATTAGGGACATCACTTTCAGCACTTACACTCTATACAGACCCAGTAACTGGTCAAGTATTTACAGCACCTGGAGAGGGGCGTGTAAAATTAGGTAACTTTGTAGAAGAAAAAACTGTTGCAAAACAAAATGATTCTATAGCAAAAATAGCAGAAGAAACAAAAAAACAAACTACAACTATTGCTAAAATAGAAAAAGATTCTAAAAGTGTACCAGTATTTGCAAAAGCTGATAAGCTAAAATTTAGTGGTTTGACTTATATTGGTTACAACTATACAAATTATGATGCAACTTTATCTGATGGAACTCCTAATACAAGAGCAGATATCTCTCAATTTGAAATTCGCCGTGCATACTTACAGATGAAAGCATATCTTTTAGATGACCCTAAATCTTACTACCGTGTGACATTAGATGTTCACCAAGATAGTAAAGCAAATGGTGATACTACAGATGGTGATATGCTTCTACGTATTAAATACGCCTATGTTTACTTAAATAATATTCTTCCATTTACAGGTGTTGAAGTTGGTATTGCACACCGTCCTTGGCATGATTATGAAGAGCATACATCATGGTACTACCGTGATATCTCAAAAGTTTTAGTGGAACAAAAAAATGGTGCGGATCTTTCAAACTCTGCTGACTTTGGTTTTAACTTCAAAACAAAAACAAAATACTTTGATTCAGAAGTGGGTATGTTTAATGGTGAAGGTTACCATGCAACACAACTTGGAACTGGTGTAAGTTTTGAGTGGAGAACAACTGCACATCTAATGGGTGTAAATGGTAAAGATAAGCAAACAACAAAAACTTACTGGGATGCTTCTTTCTATGGACAATACAATATGGAACATAAAGATGTAACAGTTGGAGCAATCACTGAAAAACAAGACTTGATTTTTGGAGGTCTTCATACTGTATATAACCAACCATCATTCTTAGTAGCTGCTCAGTATATCTACTCAGACAATACTTCAAAAATTGCTAATAATGTATCTGGTCAAGCTGGATCTGGGTATTCGTTTAATGGTGAGTATCGTTTTGGTGCAGAAAAAGAGTTTAGAGTTATTGGTAGATATGATAGATGGACACCAGAAGAGAATAACTCAGCAGATGAAAAAGATCAAGATACATACATTGCAGGTATAGCATGGCAACAAAATGAAAATATTCAATGGGTTGCAAATGTTGATGTTACAGATAATGAAAATGGTTCAGCTCGTGAAGATCATAATGGTATAGCATATATGCTTACTACTCAAGTAGAATTTTAAGCGATACTTACAGCTTTTATTTTCCCCTTTTTTGTTTAAAAGTGAAGCCTAATATGGCTTTACTTTAGAAACAAAGCCTCTTTTTTTGAACTTTCAGTATATCTTTGTTATAATAATTATAATTTTTTCTAAGGTAATTATAATGAGTCAACCCTATCCAGATAATTTTAATGAGCTTAAAGCGCAAGTGAGAGCTGCTGGTTTGCTTGATCGTGTTCCTGTTAGAGGCACGATTGAGATGATTGTTACACTATTAAGTATGGCATTTGTTTTTTATATTGCAGTTAACTGGAGCACTCTTGTGGGTGAGTCGATGTGGGCTGCTGCTGGACTTGGTTTTTTTATGACCATTATTTTTACACGTGCTGTATTTATCTCGCATGATATCTTGCATACACAATACTTTAAAAATAAATCTCTCTCTTTTAAACTTTCTTATCCATTTTCGGCATTGATACTTTCAAATAGCTCTTCTTGGTGGGACTTTAAACATAATGTTAATCACCACACTTGGTGTAATGTTCCTGAAAAAGATGAAGATATCTTAGCTATGGATGGTGCTTTTGCTCCAGGTCATAAAGGGAACAAAGCATGGTTAAAAGCTACGAAGTACCTTGTTTTTTGGGGTGCTATGTTTTTTATGTATCCTGCATTTATTGCACAGTCATATAATTTTGCGATTAAACGTAAAAAATGGGGTGAGCTATTTTTAATGTTGATGCATTGGCCAATTGTTTGGGGACCAATCTTTTACTTTTTACCTTTTAGTGATGCGATTGTTGTATTTTTAACACTTAATTTTACACTTTCACCTTGGCTTGCATTTGGTTTTATTACGAACCATTTAGGGTGTGAAGTGTTTGATAAAGAAACGGGAGAAAACCTTTCCTGGATGGAGTTACAGATGCGAACATCGCGTTCACTCTCAGGTGGAGCATTTGTACATTGGTTTTACGGTGGACTCAATACTCAGATAGAACACCATCTTTTTCCAAAAGCACCGCGTTTTAACCTTCTTAAAGTGCAAAAGATGACAAAAGAGTTTGCTCAAGAGCATGGCTTAAAATACTTTGAAACATCACCTATTGAGGCGTATGTGCAAATTAATGATGTACTGAAGAAGTACTAACTCCTCTTTCACAAACGATTCTTTTTCTTTTTCCAAAGCTTTAGCTTTGGAATCTATTTGTAATCTTCTATTATTTTATCTTTCTATATACATCAGAACACTTCTAAGAGTATTGTATATTTCTCTCATTCCCAAACTTTAGCTTGGGCATGCATGCACTTTTTGCAGTTAGAAAGAATATTTGTTGAGGTCTATAAAAGGGTTAATGTAAAAGTGAGTAAAACTTGAAGAGGTGCTATAAGATAAAGTTAGATGAGATTAAATCCCATCTACACGAAGTACTTTAGTTTTTCCTATCATTAAGTCCACTGTCATTAAAATTCTTTTAAATACAGACTCTTGACGGTATTCTAATTTATGTTTTTTACAAATATCTTTTACAATAGGTTGCATCTGTTGGTAGAACGAATGTGGCATATTTGGGAAAAGATGATGCTCGATTTGGTAGTTTAAAAAACCATGCCCAAAGTCGATAAGGTCTGTTCCTGTGTTATAGTTTACACTTCCCATAATTTGACGAAGATAGTACTCCCCTTGTGTTTTATGTGGTGTAGAGAACTGGTATATATCTTCTGCAGAGTGGTTGGGAACAATCACTAAAAATGAGTGTAAGTTTGCAAAAAACTCCCCTAAAACCAATAAAATAAAAGCACTTCCTACAGCACTCCATCCAAAAGGTAAAAATAGAAGTGGTAAAAAAACAAATTGGAAAAGACCATATGGCAGATAATACTCCATCCATAATTTACGTCCAAGTTTAGTAAATGGGGAGTATTCTAAACTTGTAGCACGAATGTTATCTCCATCTGATTCTTTATTTTCAAGGATTCTAAGTGTGTTTGGAGCATAGTAAAGTATCTTCCAAAAAGCAGCAAAAGTATAAACAATAGCACGTTTTGCGAACATTGGAATATTCATGTCGTGAAGCCATTTGAGATTTTTTTCTACATTATCTGGATCATCATCTTCCCCTAGATGGTAATGATGCATAATATTGTGTTCATATGCCCAAGCATCTGGTTTAATCCAATCGAGCCAATCGATCCATCTACGGTTTCCTGCTGCAAAACCTTTTTTTGTATAACGAAAAGGGATCCCTTCTACTTTATCATAAGCACCATGAAGGATAGGGTGTGTAACATTTGCCCAACGAGCAACATTACCAACACCAACAAGAGCAGCTCCAATGATCCCAAAAAACCAAAAGTCAAAGCTTGAGATTCCTGAGTCATAAGAGCTTAAAATACTTACAATAGCAATAAGTAAGAATCCAGATATTGTAGAGATTCTTCCCCATCTTTCAAGTTTTAAAAGATGTTGAAAATCTCTCTCTCCCACTTTAATTGTTTTTTTAATTTCATCAATATCTTTTTGTAGTAGTTCTTGATCTACATCTTCATAGTTTGCATATTGTGCCAACATTCTCTCTTGTCCTTATTATAATATTCTTAAGTTTGTATTATATATAAATTTGCTTAAAATAGCTAAAGTTACTAAAGAAATTTTGGGTTAATGCAATATAAATATCATTTTGGCTAAAATAGCAACAATTATAATAAACTACTTGGAGAATTTATGGACGCTGCCAAATATATTTGGATGAATGGAGAGTTTGTTGCATGGGAAGATGCAAAAATACATGTACTTTCACACACACTTCACTATGGAAATGGTGTAATCGAAGGAACAAAGGCATATAAAACTGAAAAAGGGTATGCGATATTTCGCCTGAATGAGCATACAACAAGACTCAAAGAATCTGCAAAAATGACTCTTATTGACATCCCTTATACGGTTGAAGAGATGAATCAAGCACAGATTGAACTTGTAAGAAAAAATGAGTTCACTGGTGATAATGTTTACATTAGACCTTTTGCATTTTTAGGTTACGGTGTTATGGGTGTGTACCATAAAGAAGCTCCTGTTGAGACTGTTATGTCTGCATGGGAGTGGGGTGCTTATCTTGGTGAAGAGGGGATGCGTAAGGGTATTAAACTCAAAATTGCATCTATGACACGCCCTGCAAATACTTCAAATATGGGCAAGGCAAAAGCAACAGCAAACTATTTAAACTCTCAAATGGCAAAATTTGAAGCGATTGATTGTGGTTATGATGAAGCATTACTTTTAGATGATCAAGGCTATGTTGCAGAAGCGAGTGGAGCATGTTTCTTTATGATAAAAAATGGAGAGCTAATCACTCCGCCAAATGATAACTCTTTAGCATCAATCACTCAAAAAATGGTGATAGAGATGGCTGAAGATTTTGGCATGAAAGTAACTCGTCGCCGTATTACTCGTGAAGAGGTATATGTTGCAGATGAGGCATTTTTAACAGGTACAGCAGCAGAGATTACACCAGTTGCACAAGTAGATGCAAGAGAGATAGGTTCAGGTAGTCGTGGTGAGATCACAGAAAAAATTCAATCAACATATTTTGATATTGTATTTGGTAGAAATGCTAAGTATGAGCACTATTTAACATATATTGATTAGGAATATAAAAAGATGAAAAAAGAGGATAATATATTAATGGCTTCAGATATGAACGATTATTTTAACAAAAAAAAGAGCGAAGGTGGTGGATTTAAAAAATCTACTGGTGGCTCAGGTGGTGGTAATGGTGGAGGGGGTCCAAAAGGTCCTCAAATGCCAAATATAGACTTAAATTTTGGTGGTGGTAAGGCAGGGTTAGTTTACTTTCTTATTGCGATTGTACTTATGTTAGTACTTGCAAAACCTTTCACAATCATCGAAGAGGGGCAACGTGGTATTTTAAGCACAAATGGTAAGTATCAAGACCAAGCACTTCTTCCGGGGCTTCACTTTATTATTCCCGTGATTCAAAAAGTATATGTAGTAGATACTAAAGTCCGAGTAATTAACTATGCAAGTCGTATTGAAACAAGTTCACATACTGCATCAGGGATCATCACTAAACCAGCGATTACAGTACTTGATAAGCGTTCACTTCCTGTTGGGATTGAGCTTACTGTTCAATATAGATTAAATTCACAGTTTGCAGCACAAACGATCTCTAATTGGGGATTTTCATGGGAAGACAAGATTATTAATCCTGTCGTACGTGATGTGGTTCGTAATGTTATTGGAAAGTATGATGCTGAGTCTCTTACACAGATGAGAAATGATCTAGGTGCTGAGATTGAAGCGGGGATTCGTGATAGTGTTAACAACTTAAAAAATTCACCAGCAGTTTTACAGTCTGTACAGCTTCGTGACATCATTTTACCTCAAAAGGTAAAAGAGCAGATTGAACGTGTTCAAATCGCAAAACAAGAGGTACAAAAAGCAGAGCAAGATGTTCAGCGTGTAAAACAAGAGGCACTTAAGCGTGCAGCTGAAGCTCGTGGTGTTGCTGAAAAAGCTCGTATTGAAGCACAGGGTAAAGCAGATGCTATTACAATTCAAGCAGATGCAAAAGCAAAAGCCAACCTTCTTATAGCTAAATCTTTAACAACGAAATTACTTCAGTTAGAACAGATGAAAGTTCAAGGAAAATTTAACGAGGCTCTCAAAGTAAATAAAGATGCAAAAATCTTTTTAACACCTGGTGGCTCTACTCCAAATATCTGGGTAGATACAAAAGATGTTAGACAAAGAACTACGGCAAAATAATGGTAGAAGAAGCAGTAAATAGAGTTGATTGGGAGAAGAGTGAACTTCTTCCTGTGATAGTGCAAGATGTAGCTAATAATGAAGTGCTTATGATGGCATATATGGATAAAGAGGCACTCTCTTTATCTTTAGAAACAAAAATTGCACACTACTTTTCACGCTCTAAACAACGTATCTGGAAAAAGGGAGAGAGTAGCGGGCATATACAAACTATACACTCTTTCGCACTAGATTGTGATAACGATACTCTTCTTATAAAAGTAACTCAAGAGGGTGTAGCTTGTCATACTGGTCGGCGTTCATGCTTTTTTACAGAACTAGAATCTGGTGAAACTAACTCGAAAGTTGAAGTGGATACATCAGTAGCTTATGGTGTTATAGATACACTCTATCATACTATTCAAGAGCGTAAAAATGCTGATCCTACAACTTCATGGACAGCGAAACTTCTCTCAAAAGGTGAAAATACAATTTTAAAAAAAGTTGTAGAAGAAGCTGGTGAGTATTGTTTTGCACATAAAGATGATGATGAGGGTGAAATGGTATATGAAGCAGCAGATCTCACTTATCATATGTTAGTTGCATTGGCTTCAAAAAATATCTCTCCAGATAGAATTAAACAAGAACTTGCTCGTAGATTTGATATGAGTGGTATTGCTGAGAAAAACTCTAGGAAAGACTAATGAAGAGCAAACTCACTGCGTTTTTGAATGAACTCATGATATATGACTACATTCTATTTGGCAGTGTATTTGCCCTTTTTATACTCATCCTTATACTTGCACTAGTGTTAAGAAAAAAGACTGCTGTGTCTCTTTTTTTAGCACTTCTCTCTTTCATTATTCTTTTTCTTGGTCCAACACTTGGTTATATCAAGATGCATGAGTATCTTTTTAGTAATTCTGTAAAACTTCTTTCTCAAAAACAACTTACTTTTACTCCTGCTCTTATTGTTAAAGGGCAACTTACAAATGAATCTAAACGAAATTTCCATAGATGTAAGATTACAGCTTCTATCATCAAGCAAGGCAAAAACAAGTACAAGAACTATATCTATCAATTTAAGCCATTAAAGAAAATGTCGATAGTAGAGCATGATATAAGGAAGTCTCAAGTGAGAGATTTTAAAATTATTGTAGAACCATTTTCTTACTCTAAAGATTACAATATTACACTTAAGGCGGATTGTAGATGACACTTTTTAATTACTGGCACTTTATTATACTGGGTGTTATAGCTCTTATCCTTCTTGCAGGTATTACCTCTGCTTTTAGACAAACAAATAAAAAGCTTATCGTTCCGATGTTAATATCTACAGTCCTTGTAACAGCACTTATGGCTGGGTTTTCTATTGTAGCTGTAGATAAATATACAAAAAAAGTAAAGCTTTATAAGTTGAAAAACAAACGTCTCTTAAGTACAGAGCAGATTATCTATACGGGAGTTGTTAAAAATGAAGGAAACTTCCCTATAGGAAAAGTAAAATTTGAGATTAAACTTGTCAATAAAGGGCATGCTACTGGAAATGTAAAGGGTGGAAACTTTTATAAGGCGAGTGGATTTATGGACTTTTTCTCAGGTGGTATGGGGATGAGTAAGCATAAACCACAATCAATTACTAAAGAGTTTATAGTGGCAAAAAACCTTAAACCAGGTGCAGCTAAGGCCTTTAGAGTCTATTTTAAATATCCACCATACTTTAGAAGTACAGCACAGTTTGCTAAGGTGTATGGACACTAAGGGTTTAGTATTTTAAACCTATAGTTTTTAATGCACCATTGATATGCTTTATTTGAGTATTTTTGTCTCTACACCAAGTTGGTGCTAAAAGAGAATCATCATCTATCCCTGCTGTTACACGCTGTACATGCACATTTTCAGGTTTCATCTGTATAGATTTTACTAAAGTATCTAGATAAAGCTCTTCTGTTATAGGTGTAAACTCTCCACGTGTAAACTCATTTGCGAGTGCTGTGCGTTTTACAACATAGAGCGGATGGTATTTTACAGAGTCTATGCCCCATTCATAAGCTTGTTTTGAAGTCTCTAGCATCATCTCTTGTGTTTCATTTGGTAGACCAAAGATAAGGTGACCACAAACATGTAATCCCACATCTTTTGATTTGATAATCCACTTTTTCACATTATCGCTGTCATGCCCACGGTTGATCTTATCAAGTGTTTCATCATAGACGGATTGTATCCCAAACTCTATCCAGATCTCTTTTGTTTTATTGAGTTCTGCGAGATATTCTAATGTTTCTTCTGTGATAGAATCTGAACGTGTACCGATGCTAAGTCCTACAACATTCTCAAAAGAGAGAGCTTTCTCATAAAGAGCCTTTAGAGTTTCAAAAGGGGCATAGGTGTTGGTAAATGATTGAAAATAAACAAGAAATTTCTCAGCACCATACTCTTTTTTTTGACGAGCAGAGATAGCATTAAATTGTTGTTCAAGTTGAAGAAGTTGTTTCTCTAGGTAAGGATTCTCTTGAGAATCAAGATTGAGATGAAATCCTTTAAGTTCTTGTACTTCATCAGTACTAGCAGAGAAAGAATCATTTTCACAAAAAGTACATCCACCTTTTGCAACTGTTCCATCGATATTTGGGCAGGTAAAACCGGAGATGTTGATACCAACCTTGTAAACCTTGGCACCAAACTTCTTTTTGAGGTAGCTACCGTATGTATATATCTGTGTCATTAAACGATATATTTACCTGTAAAACATGCTGTACAGTAGTTGTCTTCACCCTCTTTAGCATTCACACTTCTAAGGAGTGAGTCTTCATCAAGATAGGCAAGTGAATCTGCTTCTATAAATTCACAGATCTCCTCTGTTGTCATATTTGCAGCGATAAGTTTGTCTTTATCTGGAGTGTCCACACCATAGTAACATGGATCTGTTGTTGGTGGAGAAGAGACTCTCATATGAACTTCACTCGCTCCTGCATCTTTAAGCATTCTAATAATGCGACGAGAGGTTGTTCCACGAACAATAGAATCATCGATAACAATGACACGTTTACCTTTAATGATATCTATCATAGGGGAGAGTTTCATTTTGACTTTTAAGTCACGCATCTCTTGTGTTGGTTCAATAAATGTACGACCAATATAGTGATTACGCATAATACCCATCTCATAAGGGATACCACTCTCTTGAGCATAACCAATAGCTGATGGAACGCCACCATCTGGTACAGGAACAACAAGGTCTGCTTCAATAGGAGCAATACGAGCAAGCTCTTTACCCATGTTCTTACGTGTTTGGTATACTGATTGACCAAATACTTGTGAATCCGGACGAGCAAAATATACATACTCGAAGATACAATGCTTTGGAGTTGGCTCATAAACTTTAATGCTTATCGGTGCCTTGTCTTTTTCAAAGATAAGAAGTTCACCTGGTTCAACATCACGGATATACTCAGCACTTACAAGATCAAAAGCACATGTTTCACTTGCAACAATATAGCCACCATTTGGAAGTCTTCCAAGACTTAGTGGACGAAAACCATGACGGTCACGCATTGCAAACATCTTTGTACGACTTAAAAATACTAATGAAAAAGCACCTTCAATACGTTGAACAGCATCGATGATACGATCAAGAAGTTTATCTTTAGAGCTTTTCGCAATAAGATGGATAAGATTTTCTGTATCCATATAGGTTTGAAAAATCGCACCTTTTTCTATAAGTTTGTTACGAACCTCTTCAGCATTGGTAAGGTTACCATTGTGAACGATTGCCATCTCACCCAAGTCGTATCTTGCAAAAACGGGTTGAGCATCAAGTATAGAGTCATCACCCGCAGTTGAGTAGCGAGTATGTCCTATGGCACTTGTACCACTTAGTGTAGAGAGTTTGTCTTCATTGAAGACACGCATAACAAGACCACGGTCTTTGATAGTGTGTAGTTTTGTTCCATCAGAAGAGCTGATTCCAGCTGCTTCTTGACCACGGTGTTGGAGAGAATGGAGAGAAAAATAAGCCAGTTTAGAAGCCTCTTTATGACCAAAAATTCCGACAACTGCACATTTTTCGTTCATATTTTCGCGCAAGATATATCCTTGTACCTAGATGTAAATTTATAATGCAATTATACTCAAAATATGTTCATTTTATCTCAAACAAATCTTAAGTATAAAAACTGCCTTTAAAATTTATTGGAACTCTATTTGCTTTAAATGTCAAAACTATCCCAATAAAGGTAGGATGTATGGATATAGTACTACGCAATAATCTCATTCTTATCACAACCGGATTTGAAACTTTAAATACACCATGGATGAAAAATTTTCTCAATCATCACTCACGTGGTATGCTTTTTTTACCAAAGGCAGTTTTAGTGTTTAGAAATGAAACACTTAGAGAAGTAAGGGAGGAGTTCCTTTCACAACTATCTCAGCATCATGCTGCTACACACGATTTTAATCATGAATTTTTTCTAAGGTCTATGTTGAAATTTGGTACCCAACCCATTAAAATAGAGCTAGAAAAACAGGAGGAACCTGAAAATGTTCAAGTAAATCTTTATGCTTACGATAAAGATACGGTTCTTATCTCTTTAGATGCACCAAATGCCTGGGTGATTAGTTACTTGCGTTCTCAGTTGGAAGTTTATATAGAAAAAGGGACAGATATCTCTTTGGTCGTTGATGTTTCAGACTATAAGGCCAAAGCGAGATTAGAAAGAGCCTTAAATAAACGCCATATACTCCATTATCAAATCCAATACACTTATGACAACCGTTTTATGTCAAAACTTTATAGTGATTTTGCAAGTTTTAGTTTTGGAGACTTGGCAAAAGAGGATGAAGAGGAGGAGAAAAAAGTATTTTATACAGTTTTAGAGTGTCCTGTGGGTGCTTCTCAAGATGCATTGAAAAAGTCTTATAAAAAGCTAACGAAAGTCTACCATCCCGATAAGGTGTTTCATGAAGCACCACATATGATAGAACATTATACTCAGAAGTTTCAGCTTCTTCAAGAAGCCTATACAGCGCTGAGAGTTGTTTCTTAGTTTATAAATCGCTCAATAAGAGTTTCTTGACTATTGGACTTTAAAAGGGCTGTAAAATCCTCAGACATATAGAGTGCTAAAGAAGCATCCTGCATATTACTAAGCTCTTTAGAAAAGCCGCGTTTAGAGAAGAAAGCTATCTGTGTTGGTTCAATCCCAAGTTTTTGACACTTTTCGTTGAGTTTATGGTACTCTTTTTTATTGATGATGTGGTTTGTCCATTTGCACTCTGCAACATAGATCTGCTCCTTATCTGTTATGGTTAGTATATCTATCTCTAAATTTGCATCCCAGTAGCTTCCAGAACTTAGTATTTGTGCATCACGTATATGATAGTTCAGTAATACTTCACTTAACTCCTCAAAGACAAGACTGGTATAGCTATGTTGTCTCTTACGAAAATCTTTAAAAAAGTTGTCATAATTATGTTCCATTATCTCTTTTTTATGAGGGGAGATAAAATAGAACCAAAATCGTATAAATGGCTGTGTAAAGAGTACCTTGTGTGAGATACGATGACGTGCTGCATCGCGTTTAAGTTTTTGGTTTGGGTGCTCTTTTTTAGGATCTGGTTCTCGTGAGTATTCTAAGGTAACAAGACCTTTTTCTTGTAAAAAATTGAGTGCAGCTCCACCGTTGCCATTGTTAAGACCTGCACGGTTAAATGCAGAAAATATACGTCTATCACCAATCGCTAGTGCACGAAGGAGCCTTTTGTTGTTTTCTTCGTTAAGTGTAAGCTCTTTTATCTTTGTTCGTAACTCTTCAAAATTTTCTAGTATATGCTCGTGTATTAAATATTCTAAGGGTTTTGTTGTATCTATATCAAATCCAAGTCCACCAAAGATAGAAAAGTAAGAGATCTGTATCTCCATATCATCTGGATAGTTACGAAAATAAAAAGAGCGAAATTGATCAAGAAGTTTAGTATATGTCATAGGGTAATTGTAACATATAAAGAGAGTAGAAACTGCATAAAAGCAGTTTCATATTTTTATAGAGGAGTTGTATAAGAAATATTTACTCAGTTGCTGCTGCAGCAGCAGTTGCATTTGTAATAGCTGTATCTGCAGCTGTTTGAATATCACCTGATGCATCTTGCATATAAGTTTGAACACCAGCCACAAGACCAACACCAACAATAACTAATAAAAGAGCAACTAAAACACCGCTCATACCTTTTTGTGACTTTAAACGTTTGAATAGATTTTTTATCATATTCTTTCCTTATCTTGTGATATATTTGTGATAATTATATCACTATAATATAATAAAAGCAAATTAAATTTACTTAGACTAAATATATCTTTTACTTATATAAGTTTTGTATATTTTTTAGATATCCAAAGTGGTTTCTCTAAAGATTTACAACTCTCTTTACAATCCTCTTTGACCTCTATCCAAACAATGCCACCAGCAGTTTTTTCTTCCCCAGCAACAAATTGATGCCCTTGTGACCATACTTGTGAGCGTTTCCCTTGAGGGGGTGTCTCTCTTAAAAAAATATTTTGAGTGTTGACTTCATAAAGATTTTTCTTTTGAACTTCCACTTTTGGAATGAAAGGTTCATCTTCAGATTCAATAATAATTTCAGTTTCAGTTTCAGTTTCCACTTCTACTGGAGTTACGAGCTCTTGAAGATTGTTTTGTGCTTTAAGGGATTGATTGTGTCTTAGAAGATCAGTATGAAACTTCTTACTTTGATCTTGAAACTCTTTGTAAAAATGTGTTTCATCTATAGCTTCATTGGCATCTACTATCTCAGGAACTAAGAAAAAGAGCAGATCACTTGTTTTATTTGTAGTAACGGTATGTTTAAAAAGTTCACCAAGAGCAGGGATATCTCCAAGAAGAGGAACCTTCTCCTCAATATCTGTCATTTCACTGTGAAGGCGTCCACCAAGAACAATCACTTGTCCTGATTTGACAACTACATTTGTTGATATATTTTTACTTACAAATGAGGGAACAAAGATATCTTGACCAAGCTGTACATAGTGCTCTTTGTTTGTATCAAATTCACTATCTTTGATTTTTACATCAAGATGCATAAAGTCACTCTTTTCTAAAAACTGACTTGTAAGTGTTAAACGCAGTCCATACTCTCTCTCTTCAAGTTGAATCGTCGGTGCAAAACCAAGGTTTTGAGTAAGCCCAATAGGGATATAAACCTCTCCACCTACACGAAAGCTGGCATTTTTATCTTCTGTTGTCATAAGAACAGTGTCGTCTAAGATTTTAGCGATACCTTTTGTTTGGAGGAAGTTAAGTGTACCTGTAACAGAGTTTCCTGTTTTTGAAGAAAAATCTCCGGCATTATTGAGTAACCAACCACTGAATGTCACACCATTAACTGCTGTTGGGTTTACTGCAAGATTGAGGTATTCATTGAAAAAGCCTAAACCAGTTACACCCCCTAAATCTTCAGCTTTTTGATTATTAATCTCTACCAAGTAAAGTTTTGTACGTATCATTTTATTTACTTTTTTTGTCTCTGTAAGATCCATCACCTTCTCAAGATCAAGCCCTGCACTTTTTAAGATAGCAAAGATTCTAGCTTTGTTATGTGGATCTTTAAAGTCTCCCTCTAAGACTGTGGAGCCGTTACCAACTTTGGAGATTCTTAGGCTAGGTTCTATAAGGTTGATCATCTTTTGAATAAAACCAAGGTTCTCATTGATATAAACATGGTAGTTTTGTATAGAGTTATCTTTGTATACGATAAGTATAGAAGTATTTCCACTCTTTTTACCGAAAATTTTTAGCAGTGTTGATGTTTTTGAACTTCCATCAAGTAAAGAGATATTGATCATCTCTTGATTTCCTACGATAAGTTTTTTGACCTTCTTCTCTAGAAGAAGTACTTGGTACTCATTATTAAAAACAACAATCTCTTCAGCTAAAAGACCGATTGTTAATGTTAGTAGTAGTATTAGTTTTTTCATATTTTCCTCTTTATTGGCATGTGCCGGTGATTGACATATTTTGGTCGTGGTATGAATAGGTATGCATACTTGTTGAGAGCTTTTTGTTTGTAAAATAGGTCCCATTATAGGTGTAAGCTATGGTGATATCTATCTGCCCTTTATTTGGTGCATCTGTTTGGTTTGAAAACACTAAAACAGTATTTGGTGGGCAAAAACCTCTATCTGTTATAGAAAAATTTGTGAGATCTTCCATCCCATCTGCTTCTACAGATACTGCATTAGCAAGAAGCTTGAGTTTATAATCAACTTGCATCACAGCCCAATAGTCAACAAGAAGGGTAGTGATAAAGGCAATAGTTGGCAAGACAACAAGGAGTGTTGCCATAATTTGCCCCATACCAAAACCAGCCCGAGATCTATTTTTCATAAGAGATACTTACCTGCTTGGTTTTTTTACGAGTTTTTACATAAGTCTTTCTATCTACAAGCATCGCTTTTTTTGCTTTGAGTGTTTTAGCATCTAAGTTTTTAGATGATCTGACAATCCACAGCTGTCCACCATAATTGTTGGTGTTATAGACACGATTTATATTTAGCTCTTGTGTTTTATAGTACATCTTGAGAAAGTTCTTAATCTCTTTTGGTGAGACCTCTAAAACTATGCTTTGTGCTTTGAGTGTGGTCTCCTCTGGTCCACTTTTTGTATAGGTGGAGTAACTTTTATTGTTGATGATAAAAGAGCTTATGGGTATGTGGATAGCAACATATTTTGTAGTAAAGATATTTTGTTTCTCTTTTTTTTCTTGAAAAGTAACAGAAACGATATCTACATAATCTCCCTTTTTAAGAGTTGGATCTATGTTTTTAAAAAGAGCTAAAGGGAGAGTGAATGTATCTATTGAAGTAGCATTGTCTTCTTTGTATGTAGAGTCATGTACTAGCTTCTCTTTAAATGTTTCTATCTCTAACTCCTCTAGAGGATTAGATATAGATAATTTTTGTGCTCTTATTGGTTCATTTTTATAAATATCTACTGCAGCATAACGACCTATAATCTCAGTATCTAAAAGAGGTGTTTGGGGGAGAAGTGATTTTGGCAAGTTTATTTTTTTAATCATGGTAGCATCTAAAAATGTACCTTTATTTATATCTTTAGAAGATACAAAAGCCTCTACAAATTCACCTTGATTTGTGCCTGTTTTACCTTGTTGTGAGTAAAAAAGAAGTGCTAAGGATGAGCTAAAGAGTAAGAGCCCCACTAATGTTCCGATTATAATTCTGTGTTGTCTATTTTTCATAAATCTCCTTTTATTTAAATCCCGGTATTAAAGCATCTGCTGACATTGGAAATGCAATCATTGCTATAACAGCTGGTAATATGAATAAAAACATCACAAAGGTGATCCCTATATTCATGGTTGCCGCTTTTTTCTCTATAGAGAGCATTTCGGCTGACTTTATCTCTCCTGCTTGGTTCTCAAAGATAGTTTTGACACCAATCCCTGTTTCTTCAGAGAGACGCATAAAACCTACAATGGTTGCAATCGCTTCAGAACCTGTACGTTTTGCAAGGTTTTCATAGGCGATATCGCTAGAGTAGGTGATAAACTCATTTTTAAATCTTTTTGACTCTTCTAGTAAATCTTTCCCTAAAACACTATCGCCCTCTATAGTGACTTTATCGATGGCATTATTGAGTCCACCACCACCCTCAAGGATAATGATAAGCAGGTCAATAAAAATAGCAAGATCGTTATCTATCCTTTTTATACGTGCTTTTATCTGCTCTTCAAGGTAGATAAAGGGCATAAATATCGCTATGCCAAGACCAAGGAAAAGGAGAAAAGTATTTTTCATCGCACTAAGGTCGAGCAAGAAAATAAGAGAGATTAAAGCAAGACCCGCCAAGATACTTGCAAGGACAATCTCATTGAAATCTTTTTGTTTTAAACCTGCACGAGCTAGTTTTACTCGATACTCTTCTTTAAAATTTGCTTCACTTTTAGCAAGAATTTGAGTCTCATCGATATGGAAGATGGAGTTGATAAGTTGTTTGTGCTTATAATCCTCATAAAGGTGCCACAAGCCTACACCAAGTAAGATAGCAATAGATAAAAACATCAGGATTAAAGAGGATGTATAGATCATTTATTGATCCTTGTGATGAGTTTATTGAGTAAGATACCTACAAAAACCCAAAGTGCGATTGCAAGGATTTGAAATCTTCCCCACTCAGAGTTCATAAAATACTCATGAAGCCTGCCACCAAAGTTAAGGTTTAAGGAAAAATACAAAAAGATAGTGATACCAACAACAACATAAGAACCTACAGTACTCTCTCTTGTGACAACATCAACTTTTTCTTGCATCTTTTCTCTGTAGCTGATGGTGTGTTCTACTTTTTCTAAGGTGTTAGAAAATTGTCCGCCACTTTCACGACCTATCTTGATAGCAAGTGCAAAGATACGAAGCTCTTTAGAATCTACAAATGTATTGAGTTTTGTAAAAGCTTCTATCTCCCCTATAGTATTTTTTTCTTGAAAAAATCTCTCAAATATATCTTTAAACATACGTGAGCTTGAAACAGCAATAGATTTACTCAGTGCCTGCTCAAAACCAATACCATTTTTCATCATTTTTACTAGAACAGAGATAGAGGTTGCAAGAGCCTTGTTAAACTCTTTTTTTCTTCTGCTAATAAGAGTGGAGATGATCATCCAAAAGAGGAGAACGCCAAGAGGGATACCAATGATATACCCACTCCAATGTTTTAAAAATAAAGTGATAAGCGATCCTATAAGTAAACTAAAACCAAGAAATAGAAGCATAAATATATAAGCATTAAAATGAAATCCTGCTTTTGTTATGATAGAATTGATTTGACGAATAAAGCTTGATGTTTCTTGATCATCCCCATGGAGAAGGAGATTGTTGATATCCTCCTCTCTCAATGATATGGCATTCTTTATATAGGTAAGATGTTTTATCCGTTTATACTCTACATAGAAGATATACCCTAAGAATGTAAGACTAAAACTGATGATAAAAAGAAGGACTATTGTTATCATTGTAAATTTGGCCATCTTTCAAGGATATTTTTCCCAGAACCGTAAGATTGGATTATCTCAGCCATATAGTGGTTTTTCCATCCACACATTCTATTTGGATGAAAGTTTTTTAACTCATGAGTTAACATCTCTTTATCTACAATAAAGTCATTATCGAATATACGGCTATCGAGTGTGATACCATTTTGGAGCATCTTAAAACTAGCACGAGATGATGCAGAGATAGCCTTGAAGTTTCCACTTGAATCCATAGGGTTCTCACTGTTATGAGAGCGTTGAAACTCAAAAAGATCTAGCATAGAGACAACACCACTCTCTTCGATCCGTCGTTCTGGTTCTGAAATCTTGACTATACGTCTTGTTCCATCTGGAAAACGTACAATTTGCACAATTAGATCAACCGCAGAGATGATTTGTGAGCGAACAAACGCCATGTTTGCAGTAGGACGTGCTTCTAAGAACATATTTTCAATTCTTACAATAGCCTCTTTTGTATCATCAGCATGGATAGTTGTCATAGAACCTGGGTGTCCTGTATTCATAGCATTAAGCATAGTGACAATCTCAGGACCACGACACTCTCCAACGATGATACGTCGAGGGGAAGATCTGAGGGCAGTTCTTAAAAGAGACTCTATACTTATCTCTCCCGCTCCCTCTTCATTTGGCGGACGAGCTTCAAAAGAGCGTATAGCATGGCAAGGCATTTGAGGTTTCATCTCTTTGGTATCTTCTATAGTAAGGAGTTGATCCCCCTCATCTATAAAACGGGTGATGGCGTTTAAGAAGGTTGTTTTACCACTTGAGGTACCACCTGAGACAACAATGTTAAGTTTACCACGAATCGCTTTGACTAAAAAGTAAGCCATCTTATAGTCAATCATATGAGAGTCTATAAGTGTTTCAAAAAGAAGGGGAATCTCACGAAACTTTCTTACAGTTACATAAGATCCAGGATTTCCATCCTTATCTAGGTTGGCTGAAACTGGAGGGATCTGTATCTCTATACGTGAGCCATCTGGTAGTTTTGCTGAAGCGATAGGATGTGATTCATCAATTTTTCTGTTTGATTCACTTAACATTCTGTTAATAATATGTTTGAGCTCCTCTTCACTACGAAAACAAAAAGGTGTTGCTATTGTTTGTCCATCATAAATAACATCGATATAATCTTTTGTATTGACCAATATATCATTAAGCCCAGTTCCTGCAATACGGATGATAGTACTGATGGGACCATAATATAAAAGATTGTCAATCACATAATCTGCTATCTCATTTTTAAGAGCAAATTTTGGAAGTGAAAATTCAGAGATATGTTTGTTTACAACTTCTCGAATCATCTTTTCAGTGAGCTCTCCTTTGATATTTAGTTTTTCTACAAAAGAGTCGTAGATGCGCCCAGCGAGTCTAAAATAATCTTCATTGCGATACATAAGAGGAAAACATAATTCAGAACAGAGATTCTCCTCTACTGAAATAGCTTCGTTAGCTTTTGTTGTTACTTCGACAGGATTTTCAAGAGAGTTATGTCTCTCTTTAATTTTTTCTTTTAAAGCCATTGTTTTATCTTTGTAAAAAGGGATCTATTTTGTGCTTTGAGTGTAGTTGTGGAATTGTGAGTTGTTTCTTTGAGAAAAAACTCTTTTGCAATCTCATCGATACCTTTCATAAATGGAGACTCTGGATAGATGTCACAAACTAAGTTCGCATCATTCCAACACTCTCTGAGATGTAGAGCATCATTTGGAAGGGAGTAGTGGATCTCAAACTTATGTTTAAGCCCTTTAGAGAGAATCTTTTTTGCCTCATCATGGGTAACACTTCCATATGAATCAGCACGGTTGGCTAAGATATGTGTTTTGTTGTACCAACCACTTTTATCTATAATATCTATATATGTTTTTAAGATAGACATAGAGGGGATACTAAACTCTGTAATGACAAAGATATTATCTGCTATCTCTTGGATATCTATCTCTAGATCAACATCTTCAAAAACACCAACATCAATAAGAATAAAGTCAAATTTTTCTTTAATATACATAATAAAACTGAGAAACATTTGGATGTTTTCAGGAGACTCCAAATCCTCTTTTTCAGTATGCTTTTGGATCCCTGGCACAAAAAAGAGATTGTTGCTGAGTCTTGTAAGCCCATTATCAAAAAGTTCTTGCATATCGAGGTTTTGGACATTAGTGATATCTATAATAGTTTTTTGTGGTTGAGGTATATTGAAAAAGAGATTGGATATAGCTTTTGTAGAAGCAAAGTCTAAAAAAAGTACATTTTTTTCTGGATAATTTTGAGAGATGCTTTTTGCTAGATTCATGGTGATGGTAGTTGTTCCAACCCCACCACTAATACCTGTAAATACAGAGATGTTAGAATCACCCCGTCTATTTTTTATAATACTCTGAGAAGCAACTATCAGCTTAGCAATACTTCCTGCATTCGCTTCTCCTTGGTGAAGATAGGCATCAACACCAATTTTTCCAGCAAGGAGAGAAAACTCAACATTTTCTTTTCCAATTACTATGATATAGATGTTTTTTGTAAAATTTATGTTGGAGAGATCTTGAATCTCTTGGAGTGTTTCAGTGCGGTAAAGTAGTACAACATCGCGGCTTTTACTTGCTGCATAAAAACTGATAAAACCATCAATATCACTGAAGTTTTTCACATCAGTAAACTCCTCTTTAAGCTCTGTATAGCAATCTGTATCGCTTTTAGAAACATATGCAATTATCATTGGTTACCTCTCATTGTTTTCATAATAGTAAATTCTGTTGTTGTACCTTTTGTACCAACTTTTATAGAATCAAGATCTAAAGATTTTAGATGAAGTATAAGTGCTTTATGCACTTTCTCTTTATACTCAACTACTTTCCAATCATCATCACGAAGGAGTTTATCAATCTGTTCATCATAGTTAAGGTTTCTGTTGTCTGCTAAAATAAAACTTGTGAATGTATCTAAGACTCTTCCAAAAAGTCCCTTAGATTGTCTTCCTTGATTGCGTTTACACCAATCAAGCCAATCATCAGTGGAGAGACTGACTACATCATGATTTCCCCAATCTCCAATTCTTCTATGTCTTTCCTCTTTGTAATTGAGCTCGCTGTATTGAGAAGAGTTGTTTAAAAAACTTCCAAAGAAACCTGCTTCCATATCAAATTTTGTAGTTGTATCTACACCTTTGGTAAATAGTTTTGTATCCCAACCAATTGGAAAAAAGAAAAAAGTTTTTGTTTGTTTTACCTTACAAGACTCAACTTCTGTACCATAAATACTTTCAAGTCCAAGAAGTGCAAAATGTCGGAATTCAGCTATATTGTCATTGTTTACTTCAAAAAATGTAAGAGGAAGGGGATCAGAAAATACAAATTCGGCACTTACCACTTCCGTTAAAGTTTTTGAATTTTCTCCAAAAAGAAATCGTAAAACAGAGCTTGCCATAAAAGATACAGGTTTAAAGATTTCACTTGCAAAGCTTTTTGTATCGCTTGATGTATCTACTGTGGCTTTTTGATCTATATAATTTACACCATCATTTTTTCCTGCTAGTGTGAGAAGTGTTACCTCTGTATCTTCAAGAACAGCAGTGGTTTTATACTCTGTCTCTTCTCCGTTGTTGAAAAATGGCATCCAGTTGGCTAAACCAAAAAAACTAACACCAGTACATACTATGGAATCAGGATCGTAGCTTAAAAAAAGTCCATCACACCCAGTTGTGCTTGTTATAGCTGTCTGGGCATAGTCAATCTGGGAGATTCTTTTTTGTTCATCTGCTGTGTTGATCTCATTTGTATGGATAGTAGAGTTGCGTTTTGCTCTATAATCTTTTTGAAGCCCAAAAGTGATGTTGGCAACATAGCGACCTCTTACCTCTTGTTCATGTGTCGTCATACTTTCAGAGTAAGTTGTTGCTGTATCTTTTGAGAAGAAATCAGCTAAAAAAGATTTTATATAGCCAAAAAAGTTTTTTGGTGAATCTTCTGCTAAAGGAGTCTGGGGAGCTTTATAGTACTCTCCATCTCGAAAAATATCTAGAGAATAAAAGGCATCATCTCTATTGCTAGTATAGTTAGCTGCTTTGTCGAAAGGGATTCTAAATTCACCCTTAGGGAGTGGAGCACCGAGTCTATCTAGTTTCATATCTGGATTTGTTAATGTATTGACATTGATGAAAAAAGGTTTTTGTCCTGAACAACCCTCTGTATCTAAGCCACCATCTTTACAGGTAAAAGAGAGTTCTGTCGTAAGCTTTACAAGTGCAGTGGTTGTTATGTTTTCGTAGTTATCTTGAGCTTTTCCATCAACATGAAATTTACTCCAGAAATTGTCAACTTTGAAGTTTGTTGTTTGAAGTTTTACTTTTTGGTATGCTATCTTGTCACCATACTCGTTTGTCACTTTTCCCTGAGTAAAAAGATCTTCAAATAAGACATTTGTTTGTGTTTGTGTTGCATATAGATTGAGTGATACAAATAAGCTTAGTGTTATAATGTTTAGTCTCATATTTTCCCTTTTATTCATCTATTTGGTTTATTTTCATAATATTATGTATATAGATAGAGACTTCAGTTTCTACCTTTGTTTTATCCCATGTTGGGTTTGCCTCTTCTAGCTCGTAGCGTTTTTGTACAGCGGCAAGAGCAAGTCTGTCTTGAAGATGTTGCAAATTTGCTATCTGGTTGACTGTGTGAAGGTTGTCATTTTCTGCACCCATAAACCAGATAAACCAAAAGAGTAAACTAATGGCTAAAAAGAGTGGGACAATCGCTACAGAACCTTTTCTCATGTAGTACCCAGCATATAAGCACCTAAAGCACCTAAGCTCATCGCTGGAGCAAAGCCAAAACTCTTTTTTCTTACAATGCTAAGGATAAGAAGGTGTGAAACCCCGGCAATAATAATAAAGTATCCAATCCCCTCAAGCCCTACTAAGAGTGCACAAAATGCACCAAATCTAAGATCACCACCACCAAATGCCATGTTGAGAACAATAGGGATTACAAAAATAATCAAAATGATACTAACAGCGATGAAAGTATTGAGATCTAAAGTGTTTTCATAATACTTGAGTGCAACTAAGATGAAAAGTGCAGGGATCATAATCTTATCTGGAATAATCTCTTTTTTAGCATCTATATAAGAGATGATAACTGCAATAATGATAAAAAATAGAAGTACAGTCATAAATTCCTCTTATACAAAACAGTGATACTTTTGTGATAATTTTGTGATTATATGGCACTGAAACTTAAAGTAGTTTTAACTTAGAAGAAAATTAAGAAATAAGATAATAAATAAGATTTTTTAATACAAAGAGTAACATATGAGATTTTTAAAGTATAAGTAAAGTATATATTAAAGTTCACTTGCAAACTTTAATATATCGATACCATATTTACTACGAATCTCTTGAGTTTTTTCTGTTAAGTGTTTCATTCTTTGATCTTCATCAAAGCTTAAGAGGGAAAGCTCCTTCTTTGAATCTCGAGTAAAACTTGAGCAATTGATACTAATGCGGATGATATGAAGTCGTTTGTGTATATCTGCTTGATGAAACAGTTGCATACAAAGTGAATCAAACTTTTTTTCTGTAAATACCTCGGCCAAGGAGATGTTTTTATGGGATTTTTGATTCATCTCATATGCGATACTAAGATGAAAAACAGTGGGGATAACATCTAGTTTAAAGATAGCAAAAGAGAGGTGTCTTGTGAGTATATGTATGCGTCGTTGTAGCTCTACTCTATCAAAAAGGGGATCAAAAGTTCTGCTAATCCCAATAGATTTTCTCTTATGTGTTGTAATGATTGGACTATCTGCTACTCCATTGACTCGCTTGTAGAGCTCTTTGGCATAAGGGCCCCAAGACTCAAGTGTACCTTGGCGTTTTCTAATATCGCCGAGTGTATGGATCTGGCTTGCATAGAGTTTGGCTTTCATACTCTTGCCTATGCCTGCAAAGTTTTCTACCTTAATTGGATTTACAAAGGTGTCAAAATCCCAGCTATAGATAATCTTAGAGCCATAGGGCTTGGCATAAGTTGTTGCAAGTTTAGCGATATATCGAGTATGTGCAGCACCAATAGAGACAGGAAGTAAAAGCTCTTTTTTTATCTCATGACGCAGAGCATCTATAAAGGAGGGGATATCTTCATCCTCCACCCAACCACTTAAGTCCCCATAAAATTCATCTATACTCGCCTGTTCAACAAGTGGGATTCTTGCACATAAAAACTGATGAAGTTTATGTGAAAGTTCTTGATAAAGTGACATATTAGGAGCTTTGATAATAAGGTGTGGGCAAAGTTGTAAGGCCTCTCGGATACTCATAGCTGTTTTTATACCAAAAGCTCGAGCCTCATAGCTTGAAGTGGTTAAGATACCACGAACTCTTCCATCAGGATCTTTAAAAGCATCTATATCATCATCTTTTGCTTCGTATGCCTTATAAAAAGTGGGAACAAAGCTTCCGGAGTTTTCAAAATTTACGGTTTGATTTTTAGCATCTTTATTGAAAATTTTTGTGTCACTTCTTCCGCCGATAGCTACAGGTTTATGCTCAAGTGAGGGATCTACTATGCGAGCAGCACTTACGAAAAAAGAATCGATATCTATGTGGATTTTCATGCTACATACCCCCTGCTAAGTTAGAGAGTATTGTAGCGAAGAGTTTTAGCACTTTTGTATTTTATGGCAAAGTGCCAAGTTTTATTTTGTAAGGCCTAGTTCGGCAAAAAGAGCCTCAAAGTATTCACTCACTTCAAGAAGTTCTGCTTGGAGTGTACCAAATGCACGATCTTCTAAAGCCCACTCCTCTACACGTTTCATACTTTCACTTTTTTCATTTTCACTCAGAGGTGCATCTTGAATGGCATTTTTTATTTTTTCTAAATTTTTTGTATGTGAATTCATTTGATTTCCTTTTAATAATTGTTGTATTTTCCAGCTTCGACATCAGCTCTGATTGCATCAATCTTTGATTGCATAATGTCTAAGATAAGTTTTGCAGCTTGTTTGTCATCAGCTTCTGGAACATCCCAGTCTGTAATTTTCATATTTGTTTTAAAAAGTAACTCCACTGCTAGTTCTATCTCACTTTGACGAGATTCTAACTCTTTTATAATTGCTTCCATGAAAAAGCTCCTTCATTTTTTTTAGTATACATCAATTTAAATTAATTTTGACAACGAAGCATCTTAATATTTTATAAAATTTTGCATCGTTTATCTTTTGTTTCTATTATACTCTCAAATGGTGAATAGGGAATACTTAAGAGCAGTGATAAGTGTTATAATGCCCTAGATGAATTAAATGGGGTGGGAGTATGAAAGAGAAAGCTTTTGGATTGTGGAGTGCTGTATTTTTAGGAATAGGTTCTATGGTTGGTGCAGGGATATTTATAGTTATAGGACAAGCAGGAGCAATGGCGGGCAATATTGTATGGCTCTCTTTTGTTTTTGCTGGAATTATCGCATTACTCAGTGGATACTCTTTAGCAAAGCTTGCTGTTCGATATCAATCTCGTGGTGGGATAGTTGAGTACCTTGTTCAAGGTTTTGGTGAAAATGTATTTTCTGGATCTATGGGGGTGATGTTTTATTTTTCTCAGTTGATTGCTTTGGCTGCTGTCGCAAAATCATTTGGAACATATAGTGCAACTTTTATGAGCGATGGTTCCATATTTTGGATCAATACTTTTGCTATAGGGATTATTGCACTTTTTACTCTTATCAATCTTATAGGAAGCTCCATTGTTGCTAAGTCTGAGAATGTGATAGTATTTATAAAATTAAGCATACTTGTTCTTTTTGCTATTGCTGCACTCTTTAGTATCAAACCAGAACTTTTAAGTCTCTCAGCTATGCCACCTATGAGTGGTATGGTCTTTGCCATAGGTATCACTTTTTTTGCTTATCAAGGTTTTAGTGTTATTACAAATACAGTAGAAGATATGAAAAATCCAGAGAGTACAATGCTTAAAGCGATGTTTGTTGCCATATTTATAGTTGCAGCTCTATATATACTTACAAGTGTATCTGTACTTGGAAATCTTCCTATCGATACTATTATAAAAACAAAAGATTATGCTTTAGCTGAAGCAGCAAAGCCTATGTTTGGGGAATGGGGTTTTAAAATCATAGCAACTACTGCACTTTTAGCCACTGCCTCAGCTATAAACGCGACACTCTATGCAGTCTCAGATATAGGCTACACTATGGCAAAAGAGGGAAACCTTCCAGAAGTGTATGAGTATAATGTTTACAACTCCTATGAGGGCTTAATCATAAGTGCACTGCTTGTAATTCCTATGATATTATTTTTTAATCTTTCACAAATTACTACAGTAGCAGCTATTATTATGCTTATAGTTCAAGGAACTACACATATAGCCCACCTTAATCTTCTCAAAGAAACAGGAGCGAAAAAGGTTCTTGTGTATTTAGCAATATTAGCTATGTTTAGTATTGCTGCCATTACACTTTATTCTACATATAAAACAATGCCAGAGATTGCTTATTATCTCATAGGAGCCTTTGCTCTGGCCTTTAGTGTTGAATTTGCATTAAAATACTTTAAAAATAGGGTTATTTTAAAACAAATTTGATAAAATTTCTAAAAAATTATAGGAGATAAGATATGGCACAAGTTCCAGAAAATATAGGATGTGAAAATTCAGAATGTATAGCAAAAGATGATTGTAAACGCCAAGTGATAGTAAAAGATGGTACAGCGGTAGAGATTAGAGAGTTCGGTGGTACTGCAAGTAAAAAATGTGGAAAATTTCTACAAAAATAGATGAAGTATTTTTTTACAGTTTTTTTTCTCTTATTTAGTGCTTGTAGTATCAAAAACTATGAGCACACAGAGGCAAAAATTGTAATCATTAAATCACCTCAGTTGAGGTTTGCAGATTTAGGTTATATAAGACATACTCAAGATGCAGTAGAGTTAGAACTTTTTGTAGCAGGAAAATCTGTACAAAAGATAGAGATAAACCACTTTATATGTGTAAAAGAGGGATGTTTAAGTAAATCTAGTTTTAACAGCTCTTATTTGAGTTCACACTATCCAGATACCCTTTTGCAAAATATACTTTTAGCAAAGCCCATTTTTCAAAGTCAAAATCTTCAAAGAATACAAAATGGTTTTACCCAAAGTATACAAACAGAGTATGTAGATATTATCTACAGAGTTGATGCAGATATGACATACTTTAAAGACAAAAAAAATAAGATACTAATTAAGATTAAGGAAACAAAATGAGTAAATTTGTAGGAGCACACACAAGTGCTAGTGGTGGCGTTTTTAATGCTGCTAAAAATGCACAAGCCATAGGTGCAAAAGCATTTGCCCTTTTCACAAAGAACCAAAAACGGTGGGATGCAAAACCTCTCGATACAAAAACCATAGATCTTTTTCAAAAAGCTTTAGATGAAGCAGGGATACTTCCAAAACATGTACTACCTCACGATAGCTACCTCATAAACCTTGGACACCCAGAGGAGGAGAAGCTTCTTAAAAGTAGAACAGCTTTTATAGATGAGTTAGAACGCTGTGCTCTTTTAGGACTCGATAGACTCAATTTTCACCCGGGAAGTCACCTTGTAAAGATGAATAAAAAGCAAAAAGAGGATGCCGTTTTTGTGGCAGAGGCTGAAGATAGATGTTTAGATATTATTGCAGAATCTATAAACATCGCTTTAGATAAGACACAAGGTGTCAAAGCTGTAATAGAAAATACAGCAGGGCAGGGAAGTAACCTTGGGTATAAGTTTGAGCACCTTGCACATATTATAGATAAAGTAGAAGACAAATCTCGCATAGGTGTTTGTATAGATACTTGCCATATGTTTACAGCAGGCTACGATATAAGAACTCGCGAGGCTTACGATAAAACATGGAATGATTTTGGAAAAATTGTAGGTTTTGAGTACTTAAGTGGTATGCATATCAATGATTCTAAGCCACCACTTGGAAGTCGTGTTGATAGACATCACTCTTTGGGTGAAGGTGAGATAGGTCTTGATGCTTTTAGATTTATTATGAATGATGAGCGAATGGATGATATTCCACTCATTTTAGAAACAATTGATGAAACAATTTGGAAACAAGAGATAGAAATGCTTTACTCTTTTGTTTCTTAAGCTTAAATTTTGTAAGATAGCTGAATAAAATTTTCAAGAGGGGAAAATATAAATGAAAAAAATAGCTCTAATGTCACTTGTGGCAAGTTCAATTCTAATGGCAGGTGGGTATAAAATACCTGAAAACTCTACAAATGCAGTAGCTTTAGGTGCAGCAAATATAGCACATAACCATAACTCTGCAGATGCAGCTTACTATAACCCTGCAAAGATGGTGTTTATGTCGAATGAGAATCATATAGATGCTAACTTGATGTATATAGGTTTAAATAAGGTAAACTACAATGGTACTGCAAGTATCAATGGAAACCTTGTTGGAGTAGGTCCAATTGCATCTGAGAGTGAAACATTTGCAGTTCCATCACTTCATTATGTCTCTAGTGATATCAATGGTGCAAGATTTGGTTTAAGTGTTGTTTCTCCAGGAGGTCTTTCTAAAAGATGGAGTAACAACTATGCAACTTACACTGCACAAGAGTTTACACTTGAAACTATTGAAATAAACCCTACTGTAGCACTTCCATTTGCTAATGGTAAGGGTGGTGTTGCAATTGGTTTAAGACTTATTCACTCAAGTGCTATAGCAAAAAGTGCTTCTCCTGCTGCAATGCGTGATATGTCAGGAGATTCAATAGATGGTGGATACAATATTGCTATAGCATATAATCCAACTCCTGCATGGGAACTAGGTGTTACATACCGTTCTCAAGTAGATCTGAATCTTGAAGGAGATGCTACACTCTCTTATACTGATGTTGGAGGTTCATTTGGTCCTGCTGGAACGACTTACAGTTCAATGAGCTCTGGATCCGTTAGTCTACCACTTCCTGCCACACTTAGTCTTGCTGCAGCTTATACATTTGACACTAAGACAACAGTTGAATTTGTGTATGAGAAAAATTACTGGTCTGCTTATAGTGAATTAGACTTTAATTATGGTGCAGGAGTAAACCCTGTAACTAATTATATATATGGAACTGCTATTCAAAAAAATTGGGAAAATACAAATACATTCCGTCTTGGTATTACACAAGAGTTAGATGCCTTAACACTAATGGGTGGTCTAGTAGTTGATGAATCACCAGTTCCAGATACAACTATAGGTTTTGAATTGCCAGATACAGATACGGTAGCTGTTGCACTTGGTGCAAGATATCAAATAGATGACAATATGGATGTTGCAATAGCTGGTATCTACTCTATGCATGAATCTCGTACTGTTAATAATCGTAATGTAAATGGTGAGATAACTGGTGGTGATATATTAATCGTCTCTATGGGACTAGGTTATAGATTTTAAGGAATGCATTGAAGACATTAGTTAATTTTCTCTCATCTAAAAAGCTTGAAAAATCCGATATATTTGTACATCTAAAATGTACAAGTACTGAAGCAAAACTGCTTCAGTATCTCGCACTTAAGTATGTATCAGGTCAGGATGATGTATTAGTGATAGAGCTTTTACAAGATCTTTACAAAACAAAAGAGTATGAGCATCTCGATCATCTTAAAGAGGTGAAAAATTTGCTTGAACTTGGTTGGCTACATCAACAAAGTTTTACCCCTTTAAAGATATCAGAAGTAACTCCATTAGAGCTTTTAAACACTGCAGTTGGGTTGACTCCAGCATTTTTAAAACTTCTCCAAGATGGTACATTGGATCTAGATCTTCCTGATGTAAAAGCTTATGCAGATCATTTAGAATACCTCCAAGATCAATTTTTTCGTATAGAGTTGTATCAAAAGATGTCACTTATTCGTCAAAATGTACATGAACACTCCCTTGGTATAGATAGATTGCAAAACAAACTCAAACTTCTTGAAAAGCGTATTGAAGAGAGAGTTGCACAAACAGAAGAAAGCCTCGTACTCGATAAATTTTTTAAACAAAAAAAGATGAGTAATTATGAGCAGGTTATTTTTATTGCCTTGCTTCGTGAGGAGTACAGTGCATCAGACAGCTCTTTACGCGAGATGAATACTTTAATAGACTTAATCTCTATAGATGAGTATGAACGTATTAAAAATCGTTCTCTTTTAGAGGATGGCTCAAATTTACTCAGTGGTGGGATTATTGACTATGAAGAGATGCTTAACCCTTTTGGTGGTATCTCACGCTCCTTTTATATAGTAGATGATGTACTTCAGAGTATTATACATCCTCAAAAAAGTAAAAAAGTTACCCGTTTAAAACTTGGGGCACTTATTGAAGAACAAGATATTTTTGAGTTGATAGATTCTGAAACCTCTTTAGATGATGTTGTCCTCAATAGAAAGACACAAGAGACCTTAGAAAACTTGATGAGACAGGTAGATAAAGAGGTGATCCAACGTCTTGTAAAGTGGGGTATAAAAGATAAAAAGAGTGGTATTGATGCTCGGATTATCTTTTATGGGGCTGCAGGGACTGGTAAAACTATGACAGCATACTCACTTGCAAAGTCTTTAAAACGCCAGGTACTTGCTTTTGATTGTTCTAAAATTCTCTCTATGTATGTAGGGGAGAGTGAAAAGAATGTGCGTAAAATTTTCGATACATTTTATGAACTCAGTGAAAAAACAAAAACTGAACCTATACTTTTACTCAATGAAGCAGATCAGTTTTTAGGTGCTCGTAGCAGTGGAAATATCACAGGCTCAGACCAAATGCATAACCAAATGCAAAATATCTTTCTTGAACAGATAGAAAATTTTCGAGGTATGCTTATTGCAACAACAAATCTTCTTGAAAATATAGACAAAGCATTTTCTCGTCGATTTAACTACAAGATAGAGTTTAAAAAACCAGATAAAGCACAAAGAGAACTTTTATGGCAAAAGATGCTCCCTGAAGATGCACCTTATGAAGATGGATTTGATTTTAAAGAGTTAGCATCTTACTCACTCACAGGTGGTCAAATAAATCTTATTGTAAAAAATACAGCTTATAAAGTTGCTGTAAGAGAAAATCCTGTCTTTAGACTTGAAGACTTTATTGATGAAATAAATCGTGAAAAAGATGCCAACTTTGATAGCGAAAAATCTATGGGATTTTTAAATAAGTAGCTTTTTTAAAGCTACTTTTAAGTATAGTTATTACGATGCTACCCACTTCTTTAGGCTTTAAAAAGTCAGTGTTGCGATAAGTGACATTTATCACTACTTCCTCCCTATAAAACTTTTATTTAATACTCTTTTTGCTATAGTGCATTAACTGTTTTTTCTAATAACAAATGGACATAAGTACCTAACAGTACTTGTTTTTAAGTGTTAGAAGACAAATATTATATGAGTTTATATTTTTTATAATATAAACTTTGAAAATTAAAGGTAGGTTATATGGAGCATATAGTGACTTCAAATCCGTATTTTGGGGTATTTGTACTTTTTGTTGGAACATTTGGTGCATTTATAGCAACAACTGTCATCGCCCGTTTAGCGAGTCGTGCATTAGCTGCAAAAGATACAGAAAAAATTAAACTCTCAGTGTACGAATGTGGACCAGAGATAACAAAACAACCAAATAGAATTTCGCCACAGTTTTACCTGTTCGCATTACTTTTCTTACTATTTGATGTTGAGATTGTATTTATGTTTCCGTGGGCAGTAGATTTTAAACTACTTGGTTGGTTCGGTTTTGCTGAGATGTTAATGTTTATATTACTTCTTGCAATCGGTTTTGTATATGCATGGAAAAAAGGAGCGCTAGAATGGCACAACATAAAGTAAATTACACACAAGATGGTGGACTTCCCGTTGCACTAACATCGATTGATAAAATCGTAAACTGGGGACGTTCAAACTCTCTTTGGGCATTGACTTATGGTCTTGCTTGTTGTGGTATTGAGATGATGGCTTCTGGAGCATCGCGTTTTGACTTTGACCGTTATGGAACTATCTTCCGTGCATCTCCTCGTCAAGCTGACTTGATGATCGTTGCAGGAACACTAACAAAAAAACATGCTGAATTTATTAAACGTTTGTATGACCAAATGACAGAACCTAGATGGGTAATCTCAATGGGTTCATGTGCAAATACTGGTGGTATGTTCAACACATATGCAACAGTTCAAGGTGTTGATAGAATCATCCCTGTTGATCTATATCTTCCTGGTTGTGCACCACGTCCTGAAACACTACAATATGGTGTTATGTTATTACAAAAAAAGATCCGTGCAAATAAAGCCGGAAATGCACAAAAAGCTAAAAGGTTAATGTAATGAGAGCCTATACACCAAAAGATGATGTACAAGCAAAAGCATACTATACAGATAGATATTATGTAGCTCCCCAAGTTCCTAAGAGTGAAGTAGAAACTGATGAAGTTTTTGCTGCTGATTTAGAAGCTATAAAAGCAAAATTTGAAGTTAAAGAAGCTTATATCCAAGTTGAGCAGATGGTAGTATATATCAATGCTCACGATATTTATGGCGTTTTAGAATTTATGAGAGATGAGTTAGCATATACACAACTCTCAGAGATGTCTGCAATTGATTGGTTAGCAAAAGATAATACTTTTGAGATCTTTTATCAAATGTTAAGCATGGAAAAACGTAAGCGTATTCGTGTTAAGTATTTTATTGAAAATGGTCAAGCTGTAGATTCAGTTGAAAAACTTTTCCGTAGTGCTGATTGGAGTGAGCGTGAGATGTTCGATATGTTTGGTATCGAAGCAAATAATCATCCATTTATGAAACGTATCTTAATGCCTTATGATTGGCAAGGTTATCCACTGCTTAAAACTTACCCATTAGAGGGTGATGAGTTTGCTGCATGGTATGAAGTAGATAAGATTTACGGAAAAGAAGCACGTGATATCATCGGGCCAGAGATTCGTGATACTGCTACAGTAGATCGTTACGATTCTGAGCGTTTTGCACGTCTTGGTTTTGAAGTACCTAAGGGAACTAAAATTACTGGTAATGAAGAGCCACATGTTGACTCTTACCAAGAAGATGGTGGTATTTTCCTCATCAAAAAATATGACAAAGAATCATCAGTAGTTATTGATGATCCTCAAAGATAGGGTGGTAGAAATATGGCACAAATAAAAAACAGATTAACACCGTTTTTTGAAAATATTACATTTGATAGAGAAGATAATGAGTTAGTACTTAACTTCGGTCCTCAGCATCCATCTGCTCACGGACAGTTACGTTTAATGCTGCACCTTCAACAAGAACAAATTGTAAAAGCACATCCAGATGTTGGATACCTTCACCGTGGTATGGAGAAGATGGCTGAAAATATGATCTATAACGAGTTTATGCCTACTACAGACCGTATGGATTATATCGCTTCATCTTCAAATAACTACGGTTTCGCTCTTGCAGTTGAAAAACTCATCGGTCTTGAAGTCCCACGTCGTGCGAAAGTTATTCGTATGATGCTTTTAGAGATTAACCGTTTAATGTCTCACCTTTTCTGGCTTGCAACAACTGCACTAGATATTGGTGCGATGACAGTATTCCTTTTTGCATTCCGTGAACGTGAGTACCTTATGGATATTATCGAGGGTTATTGTGGAGCACGTCTTACACATGCAGCGATTCGTATCGGTGGTGTTCCTTTAGATATTCAAGACGATTTCTTACACCAATTAAGAGTGTTCTTAAATAAACTTCCTCAAAATATTAAAGATTATGAAGATCTACTAGATACAAACCGTATTTGGCTTATGAGAATGGAAGAGGTTGGAACAATTTCAACTGAAATGGCACTCTCTTGGGGTTGTACAGGTCCAATGCTTAGAGCATCTGGTGTTGCTTGGGATATCCGTAAAGAGGAACCATATGAACTTTACGATGAAGTGGAATTTAATGTACCTTATTCAGATAAGGGTGATAACTTTGCTCGTTACCGTATCTATATGGAAGAGATGAGAGAGTCTGCAAAGATTCTTTATCAAACAATAGAGATGTATGAAAAATGTGAAAAAGATGGACAAACAGAGCTTATGGCTCATGCACCAAAATATATCTCAGCACCAAAGCTAGATATCATGACACAAAACTACTCTCTAATGCAACACTTTGTACTTGTAACACAAGGGATGAGACCACCGGTTGGTGAAGTATATGTAGCAACTGAGTCACCAAAAGGTGAGCTTGGATTTTATATCAATTCACAAGGTGGACCATACCCATACAGACTTAAACTTCGTGCGCCATCTTTCTGGCATACAGGGATTTTAACTGACCTTTTACCAGGACATTATATTCCAGATGTTGTTTCTATTATTGGTACAACAAATATCGTATTTGGAGAGGTTGATAGATAATGAAAAGATATGATTTAAGAAAACTTAAAAATGATTTTGAACCTCGTATGAAAGAGATTCTTGATGAATCTCACAAGGCAAATGAAACATTGATATTTCTATTTGAAATTGGTGACTTTACTCCTATTCAGCGTTCAGCTGATTTAGTAAAAGAGTGTGGCTATGAGTTATATAACTCACTTAAATTCAACGAAGTCGACTGGACTATCGTAGTTAAAAAAGATTAGGATTTTATTTTGAGCAAAGTCTATTTTTCTACTTGGAATGGTGAACTGGTAAACAATATCGGTAAACCAGAGGATGAGTGGGAAGAATCAGCTTATAATCTACCAGCACAATATGATGACCACCGTGATTCTAAAGCCTTTATTGGTTGGGATGGTGTGGCATTATTTGATGAAGATGTAGATGTAATCCGTCTTGCGATGGAGTATGCTGCACAGTATCAAGAGTATTCAGAGGCATGTGGAAGATGTGCACCTGGACGTTGGGGTGGTCGTATATTATATGATCAACTTGACAAGATTGCTCGAGGTGAGGGTGCATTAGCAGATTTGGATCACTTAAAAGAGATCGGAAAAAGTATGCAGGTTACTTCAAAATGTGAGATTGGTAAAACAGTACCAAATCCTATACTTGATTTAATGACACACTTTGAAGATACATTTTTAGATTGTATCAACAATCAAAAAAAATCGAAACATTATGATGATAGCATTGGATACATTGCAAAAATCACTTCACCATGTTCAGATGCTTGTCCGGCAGATGTAGATATCCCAGGATATATTGAGGGTGTAAGAGATCTTCGTTTTGATGATTCCCTTGTAGCTACTCGTCAAACTATGCCACTTGCTCATGTATGTGGTCGTGTTTGTCCACATCCTTGTGAGGATGCATGTCGTAGAACAAACCTTGATGAACCTATCTCTATTATGGCACTTAAACGTCTTGGAGCAGATTGGGAAACAGATCATGGATATGATTTCTTCCATCCTCTTGAGAAAAAACCTGCCAATGGTAAGAAAGTTGCAATTATTGGTGCTGGTCCTGCTGGTCTAACTGCTGCATATTATCTTGCTGCTGATGGTGTTGAAGTAGATGTATATGAAGCACTTCCTGTTTTAGGTGGTGAAGTAACGGTTGGTGTTCCTGAGTACCGTATGCCTTGGGATAAATATAATCAAGATATTGAGTGTGTACGTGATATGGGTGTAAACTTCATAGTCAACCATACTGTAACTGCTGATGAGATGAGAGAGTTTGAAACTAGCTATGATGCGACAATGATTGCATCTGGTACTCGTATCTCTAAGGCTGTTCGCTGTTCAAATGAACGTGAAGAGATAAAAGGTTACTGGGGAGCTATCGATTTTCTTGATTGGGTAAACCTTTATGAGAAATTTGATATTAAAACACCAAAACATGTTCAAGAGCAGCAGATGCTTCCTACAGATCATGTAGATTTAACTGGTAAGACAGTTGCCTGTGTTGGTGGTGGTTTTACATCTATGGATGTTGTACGTTGTGCAATACGTGCAGGTGCCAAGAGAGTTGTGATGATCTATCGTCGTGATGAGAAAACTATCATCCGTAACACTACTTATGAAGAGTACCATGAAGCAGTAGAAGAGGGTGTAGAGTTTATTTTTCACTCAGCTGTAAACGAAATCATAGATGAAGATGATGTTTTAAAAGCACTTGTAATAGATAAGTTTGAGTTAGTACCAGATCCAAATGGTGGACGTGCTCAACTAGTAAAAATAGATGGTGCATCAGAAACTATAGAGTTTGATTATCTTATTCCAGCTGTATCTCAATCTGCTGATTTGAGTTTTTTACCCCAAGAGTGGGAATTAGAGATGACTTCTTGGGCAACCATTAAAACAAATGGTAAAGACTATATGACATCTCGTAAGGGTATCTTTGCTGCTGGTGATTGTGAATATGGTCCAATGACAATTGTAAATGCCGTGGGTCAAGCGAAACGTGGTGCTTCAGTGATTAGTCGTTATATTCATACAGGTGAGATAACTCTGAATGATGAAGAGATTATGGAAGATCATCTGAAAAAACTAAAAGTGTATGATAAAAAAGAGAAAATTACAGGTTGGCTTCCAGGTCTTCCACGTGAGCATAGTTCTGTTTTAGATACAGAATTTAGAAAACATAACAACGAAGAGGTGAATTTAGGCTTTACTCAAGAGCAAGCCCTAAGTGAAGCTGATCGTTGTATGCGTTGTTATTACATCGCTATGGTTCAGGCATAGGAGGGCAGTTATGAGTAAAATTATTCAGTTTAAAATTGATGGCAAAGATGTAACTGCTCAAAAGGGTGAGACGATTCTTCAAGTAGCTCGTAAGAACGATATCTACATCCCTACTATGTGTTATATCTCTAAAACATCCCCATGTGCATCATGTCGTATGTGTGTAGTTGAAGCTGAGGGAGTTGAAGGTTTCGTACTTTCATGTAATACTCCTCCAACTGAGGGTATTAATATTACAACAAATAATCAAGAACTAGAACTTGAACGTACAAACATCATGAAGCTTTATGATGTAAACCATCCTTTAGAGTGTGGTGTATGTGATAAATCTGGTGAGTGTGATTTACAAAACAAAACTTTAGAGTTTAATGTAGCACAACAAAACTTTTCTGCACGTGATCAAGCTCGTAAGATAGAAGACTGGGGTTTAATCAATTATGATCCTGCTCTTTGTATTATGTGTGAAAAATGTACTCATGTTTGTAATGAGGTGATTGGTGATGATGCTATCGATGTAAAATTTGGTGGTTATGGTTCAACGATTATCCCTAAAAATGCTGAGACACTTGATTGTACTTTTTGTGGTGAGTGTATTGCAGTATGTCCTGTTGGAGCATTGATTAGCTCAGACTTTAAGTACACTGCAAATGCTTGGGAGCTTTCTCGTGTTCCATCAACTTGTGCGCACTGTTCAGCTGGATGTTCTTTAGAGTATGAAACAAAAAATACTTCTATTGATAACAGAGTAGATTCAATCTACAGAGTGAAAAATAACTTTGAGTTTACTTCACTTTGTGGTGCTGGACGTTTTGCTTTTGACTTTAATAACTCTGCACAAAAATCACAAGAAGATTTTAACAAGGCTGTTGAAGCACTTCAAAATGCAGATGCAATCCGTTTTTCATCTATCATTACAAATGAAGAGGCACATATTCTTCATCTCTTAAAAGAGAAACTAGGTGTGAAACTATTCAATGAAGATGCAAGACTGTATGCTTCATTTATGAAAGCATACAGCTCTGTAAGTGGAAAACTTCACCACTCTGCAACACTTGATGCACTTAAGCAAGCAGATGCAGTGGTTGTGATAGGTTCACGTGTAGCCACTGATAACCCTGGTGTAAGATATGCTCTTACAACAGCATCTCGTCATAATGGTGCAAAAATTGTTTATGCGCACCCTATGGAAGATACTTTGATGCAAAATACTGCAACACAGTTTATGAAATATGAAGCGGGAAGCGAAGAGGGTGTTATGGCACTTTTAGCAAATGAACTTCTTAAAGATGTTGATGTAGATGAGCAAACAAGAGCTTTCTTAGATAACTTGGATCTTGGTTACTTAGAAGCTGAAAGCAATGTGGGTGATGAAGAGTTTACTGCAATGCACAAATCGTTTGCAAGAGCACAAAATAAAGTCCTTGTTTTAGGAAGTGACTTGTTTGCACATGATAGAGCACAAAATATTGCTAAACTTGGGGCTATTATTGAAAAATACACAGAATTTTCACTTTTAATTATCCCAAGTGAGGTAAACACACTGGGTGTATCTCTTCTATGTGATCTAGACATAGATGAAAATATCGGCAATGTTGTGGGCTACAATACTCCTGGAGAGTTTATAATTTCATCTTTAGATGATGCAGATCTAGCGATGCCAGCACTCAATCAACAAGAGGGAACAGTAGTAAGTATAGACAATCGTGTGCTTCCTTTAAATGTTGCTCTTCCTTTTGATGGATATAATCTCAATGACTTGGCAAATGCCTTAGGTTTAGAGAAACAATATACTATTGAGTATACAGCTGAGTTAGATAAAAAACTTGGTTTTAATGCTACAGAATTTGATGCTCTTGAAAACTTCTTAAGTACTCAAGGGGAAGATATCCGTGGATACCTTTTAGATGAAGTTGCTTGTGAGAGTGATGGCATTTTAGAAGAGATAGCAGATTTACCTGAGTTTAATGGTACTGTTATCTATAACTCTAATCCTGTGTTACAGTTTAATGCTTTTACAAATAGAAGTGAACATATTGAACGAGACACTACACTAAGAGGTTCTGCACAATTTAGTGCTGCAGCAAGAATTGCTGATGGTGATACAGTTGAGATTAGTTTTGATGGAAAAACAGTTCAAAGAGTTTTTAAATTAGATCCAGAGTTAAAAGGGACAATAGCCTTAAATCCTACATTTGATGATGTAGCTGATGCAAGTAGTTATAAGTTTCTTAAATCCAAAATAATGAGAGTAGTATAATGAGTAAAATAGTCATTAATATTGACGGTCGTGAAGTTGAGACGCAAGAGGGTGAGTATCTATTAAACGCAGCCCGTGCGAATGATATTTTCATCCCTGCAATCTGTTATCTAACACGTTGTAGTCCAACTCTTGCTTGTCGTATTTGTTTAGTTGAAGCTGATGGTAAACAGGTGTATGCTTGTAATGCCAAGGCTAAAGATGGGATGAATATTACAACGACGACTGAAAATATCGAAAAAGAACGCCGTGCAATTATGGAAGTTTATGATGTAAATCATCCTCTTCAATGTGGTGTTTGTGATCAATCAGGCGAGTGTGAGTTACAAAACTATACACTTGAAATGGGTGTAGATTCACAACACTATACAGTAAAAGATGTAGATAGAAGTTCTCACGATTGGGGTCACTTACACTACGATCCGGGTCTCTGTATCGTATGTGAGCGTTGTGTAACTGCTTGTAAAGATATGATTGGTGATAACTCCCTTAAAACTATTGCTCGTGGAGCAGATGCTCTTGATGCTGAGTTTAAAGAGACTATGCCTAAAGATGCTTATGCAATGTGGAACAAACTCAACAAGTCTGTTATTGGTCTTACGAATGGAACTGATGTTCTTGATTGTACCTCATGTGGTGAGTGTGCTGCTGTATGTCCAGTTGGAGCTTTAGTAGATACTCAGTTTATGTATAAATCAAATGCTTGGGAGCTTAGACAAGTTCCTGCAACTTGTGGACACTGTTCTGCTGGTTGTCAAATAAGTTATGATGTGAAACATACTAGTATTGAAAACCCAGAAGATAAGATCTACCGTGTTATGAATGAGTGGAACTATGTTTCTCTTTGTGGTGCTGGGCGTTATGGGTATGATTACCAAAATGCTGGTGTAACTAAAGATGAAGTTGCATTCAATGCGGCAGTTGAAGCTTTCAAGAAAGCAGATACGATTAAATTTACTTCAACTATCACAAATGAAGAGGCTTATCTACTTCAAGCGATGAAAGAGAAATTTGGATTTAAACTTGTAAATAATGAAGCAAAAGCATTTCAAACTTTCTTAAATGATTACTCAGAAGTGAGTGGAACAAAACTTTATGGATCTGATTTAGAAAAAGTACATAACTCTAACTTTGTTGTAAGTATTGGTAGTGCTTTAAAAACAGATAATCCAAATGCCCGTTATGCACTCAACAACTCTATGACAGTAAATAAGGGTGCTGGACTTTACTTCCATCCTGTAAAAGATCCTATCATTGAAGGTCTTGGAAAATCTATTATGACTGTACAACATGCGCCACTTCAAGAGGAGGCAGCACTTTATCTTGTACTTGATCTATTTGCAGATAAAGAGAAACTTCCTTCAGATATTGCTGAGTATTTGGCATCATTTCACTCTGAAAAAACAATCACTGTCACTGAAACTATTAAAGAGAAAGTTATTGAGATTGTTAAAGAGATGAAAGTGAATGAAGAGACTGGTGAAGAGGAAGAGGTTGAAGTAGAAAAATCTAAGATGGTTCCTAAAAAAGTTGAAAAAGAGGTTGTCGTCGATGATAATAAACTTCTTGAGATTTTAGGTGCTGATGCGAAATTTATGGAAGCATTAGAGAAAAACCTGAAGAAAAAAGACAAGTTCCAACTTATGGTGGGAGCTGACCTTTATACACATCCAAACTCTAAAAATCTAGCTCGTTTAGTAGCTATAGTTGAAAAATATACGGCATTTGAACTTACAATGATTCCACCACTTACTAACTCTCTTGGTGTGGCACTTATTTGTGAGCTTGATGATGAGGCAACTGGTTATACTCTAGGTTACAACACTAAGGCTGATTTTACTCTCTCAGCTCTTGGTGATGGTGATTTAGATATGCCAGCTATCAATCAACAAGAGGGGACACTTACAAGCATCAATAAGCGTGTAAACCCTACAAATGCAGCTATTGGTTATGGTGGCTATGAGCTTAACGATATTGCAAATGCACTTGGATTTGATGCAGAGCATGTTATAAACTATACAGTTTCACTTCCAACAGCAGCTGGATTTAAGGCTGAAGAGTTCGATAATCTTCCAAATCATTATGAAAATGATGGTACAGAAGTTCGCGGTTATGTGTTAGAAAATGTAGCAGTTAAAGCTAGTGATGATGAAAGTGTTGAGAAATTCAGCGATGCTAAGCTTGAAGGTAGTATAATCTATCTAGCTAATCCAGTAAGACAATTTACTGATTTTACAAACAAAACAACGAACCTCGATGAGGAGAGCGGTATTTATATGAGCGAAGAGTTCCTCTCAAACTCTGACATAAATGCTGGTGATAGTGTAAAAGTGAAAACTCAAAATGGTGAACTTACTGCGAAAGTGGTAAGCGACAACAAGATTCAAGGGGATATTGTTGTTATTCCAACTTTTGATTCAAAATTAAACTCAGAGGCCCTAGTAGAGAATTACCGCTTTGCAACAGCTTCGATAGAAAAGGTGTAATATATGGATACAGCATATTTAATTGAGACGATCATTAAAGTCGTTGTTATTTTACTTGTATTTTCTGCTTTAGCAGGTATAGGTACATATTTTGAGCGTAAGATACTTGCATTTATGCAACGTCGTCTTGGGCCAATGAATGTTGGTCCTTATGGACTTTTACAAGTTGGAGCTGATGGTATCAAGCTTTTTACAAAAGAGGATATTATCCCTCAAGGTGTTGTGAAAAATATCTTTAAAATTGCACCGGTAATTACAGCTGCAACTGCATTTATGGCAGCAGCTGCGATTCCATTCTTACCATCTTTTACACTTTTTGGCTATGAAGTTCATCCAATTGTTGCAGATATTAATGTTGGTATTCTTTACATTTTAGGTGTAATGGCAGTTGGTCTTTATGGACCACTTCTTGGTGGTATGGCATCTGCAAATAAATTTTCACTTCTTTCAGCTGCTCGTGGTGCTGCTGTATTTATCTCTTATGAGGTTGTTACAGGTCTTTCACTTCTTGCTCCTATTATGATGGTTGGTTCATTATCTCTTATAGATTTTAATGAGTATCAAGCTGGTGGTATTGGTGATTGGATTGTATGGAGCCAACCTGTAGCATTTATTTTATTTTGGATCGCTGCATTTGCTGAAACTGGTCGTACACCATTTCACTTAATTGCAAATGACCATGAGATTATTGATGGTTTTGGTACTGAGTACTCTGGTATGAGATGGGGTCTTTTCTTCATCGGTGAGTATGCAAATATGTTCTTTATCTCTTTTGTAATCCCTTTACTTTTCTTAGGTGGTTATGGAGATGGTTCTTTCTTAGGTGCACTAGGTCTTCTTGGTAAAATGGCATTTTTCTTCTTCTTCTTCTTATGGACAAGAGCTGCATGGCCAGATGTAAGACCAGATCAACTTATGTGGTTATGTTGGAAAGTACTTATGCCAATAGCAGTGATTAATGTTGTAATCACTGGCTTTGTGATGATGTTTTAAGGGGATATGAATGAAAATGGAAGCATTTAATAATAGAAATGTAACTGAGGGTGACTACTACTTAGTAGACATTGAAGATTATCCTACTGATGGTTGGGGTAAGTTTAAGCGTGTTGTAAAAAGATCATTTAGAGGTGAGCTTTTTGTTGGATTATGGGTTGTACTTCGTGAGATGATCCGTTTTGACATCCATACTATTCAGTATCCACAAGAGAAGATGCCTATTGGACCACGTTATCGTGCGATCCATGAGATGAAGCGTCTTTGGGAAAGTGATACTGAAAGATGTATCGGTTGTGGACTTTGTGAGAAAATTTGTATCTCTGATTGTATTCGTATGGATACTCGCATTGACGAAGAGTCTCGTAAAGAGGTAAGTGAATATACAATTAACCTTGGTCGTTGTATCTTCTGTGGATATTGTGCTGAAGTGTGTCCTGAGTTAGCGATTACTCATGGTGGAAACTATGAAAATGCATCTGATCAACGTGAACATTTTGTTGATTATGAGTATATGTTAACACCACTAGACACAATGAAAGCAAATGCTCAAAAAGAGTTTGAAGGTTTTGGTGCTATTACACCACATGAAGATGAGCGTGTTAAGAAAACACCTCTATCGTATTAAGGAGTTTGGATTATGTTTGAAGCGATAGCGTTTTACTTGTTTGCATTTTTAACGATTAGTATGTTTTACATCACTGTAACAACATCACAAGCGTTACATGCATTAACTGCTTTAGCAGCAGGAATGATTTTTATATCAGCATTTTTCTTTATCCTTGGTGCTGATTTTCTAGGTGCGATACAAATTATCGTTTATACTGGTGCTGTTATGGCACTTTATGCCTTTGGTATGATGTTCTTTGATTCTACACGTGATGTGAAAGAGAAGCAAGGGAACAAGTTTATAGTTGTGGGTATGGCTACTGTAGCAGCTGTTTTAGTTGTTGCAATCTTCTCTGCTCCAATACTAAGCGATAATATCGTAGCACTCTACCCAAGTGTTGGTGCAGGAAATACTCAAGAGGTTGGTATGGTACTTTTTACAAAATACCTTATCCCATTTGAAGTTGCAGCAGTGATGCTTCTTGTTGCTATGGTAGCAGGAATTGTACTTGCTGGTAAGAAAATGGATCTTTCTTTAACTCTGATGAATAAAGAAGAGATTTTAGAAATGAATGAAGATAAAAATAAAAAGGTACTTTCATGATGGAAATTGGTTTAAATCACTATCTTGTTCTATCTACTATTTTATTCGCTATTGGTTTAGTGGGTGTAATGAGAAGAAAGAACCTTCTTTTACTGTTTTTCGCAACGGAGATTTTACTCAATGCGGTAAATATCGCTTTTGCTGCGATTTCACACTATTACGGTGACTTAACAGGTCAGATGTTTGCATTTTTTGTAATTGCAATCGCTGCATCAGAGCTCGCTGTAGGACTTGGTCTTCTTATTGTTTGGTTTAAACGCCACGGTACAATTGATCTTGACACTATGACAAGTATGAGAGGATAATTAGATGGAAAATTTATTATATATAGCATTATTTTCACCTTTAGTTAGTTCTCTTTTTGCAGCACTTTTTACTGCAACACCGAAGAAACAATTTATTGGTATTATCGCTTCACTTCTCATCTTTACTTCATTTGTAAGTAGTAGTTTTTTACTTGCAGAGATTTTAATTACAGGAACTCCTGTACATGTAGAGATGATGACATGGATGGCAACGGGTAACCTATATATCCCATTTGGATTTGTAGTGGATCAAGTTTCTGTAACTATGATGATGGTTGTTACACTTGTTTCTACAATTGTACATATCTATTCTATAGGCTATATGGATCACGATAAAGGTTTCAATAGATTCTTTTCATGGTTATCGGCTTTCGTATTCTCTATGATGGTACTTGTTATGAGTGATAACTATGCAGGTCTTTTCATCGGTTGGGAAGGTGTTGGTCTTTGTTCTTGGGGTCTTATTGGTTTCTGGTTTCATAAAGAGGTTGCTACTTGGGCAGCAAATGAAGCATTTATCATGAACCGTATTGCTGACCTTGGTATGCTTATCGGTATATTCTTAGTATATTGGAATACTGGTACATTACAGTATGATGGTGCTTTTGCAGCATTCGCAACACTTGATACAGCTACACTTACTTGGATTGGTATCTTCTTGTTTATCGGTGCTATGGGTAAATCAGCTCAGTTTCCACTTCATACTTGGCTTGCAGATGCAATGGAGGGTCCTACACCAGTATCGGCTCTTATCCATGCGGCAACAATGGTAACAGCAGGTGTTTACTTAGTAGTTCGTTCTAACGAGCTTTATGACTTAATCCCTAATGTTGGTTTATTTATCGCTAGTCTTGGTGCATTTGTTGCACTATTTGCAGCTTCAATGGCCCTAGTAAATCGTGATATGAAGCGTATCATTGCATACTCTACACTTTCACAACTAGGGTATATGTTTGCAGCAGCTGGTCTTGGTGCATATTGGGTGGCACTTTTCCACCTTATGGCTCATGCATTCTTTAAAGCACTTTTATTCTTAGGTGCTGGTAATGTAATGCATGCAATGCACGATGAACTAGATCCATTTAAAATGGGTGGATTAAAGAAGAAGATGACTGCAACTGCTGTGATGATGACTTTAGCATCAGTAGCACTAGCGGGTATATTCCCACTAGCTGGTTTCTTCTCTAAAGATGCAATCTTAGAGTCGGCATTTGTTGAGCATCACTTTATTATCTATAGTGTACTTCTTTTTACTGCTGGTTTAACTGCATTTTATTCATTTAGACTTGTTGCACTAATCTTCCATGGTGAAGAGCGTTACAAACTTTTTGGTATTGACCCACACGAAGCATATAAATTTATGCTTATCGCTATGAGTCCACTTTTACTTCTTGCAATTATTGCAGGATCTTTAAAAATGACTTACTACGAGATGGTAACAGCATTACTTCCTGCGACTGAATACCATATCCATAATCACTTAGTGTATTGGATTATGACAATTGGAACACAGCTGTTTGTTATCTTAGCAATTGTTTATGCTTATAAAAAATATGCTAACAGTAAAGTTACTGTTCCAGATGGTACATCAGCAATGGAAAATAGTTTTGGATATAAATTACTTATAAACCAATACTATATTCCTTACTTCTATGAAGAGTATATAGTTAAATCATATAGAGAACTTTCTAAAATATTCTGGAAACAAGTGGATCTTAAAATAGTAGATGCAACTGTAGATGGAATTGCTGGTGTTCTTTATAGTACTGGTGAAAGAACAAGAGATATGCAGAGTGGTAATCTTTCTACGATGTTAAAATGGATGGTAGCAGGTACAATTGGTCTGTTATCATTAGCTGTGGTTTTCGGACTAGCAGTTAGATATTCTGATGCGATCTTAGCGATCTTATCAGGTTTAGGAGTTTAGTAGATGATTGATCATATATTATCAGTTTTAATTTTCTTTCCAGCAGTGGCTGCTGTATTTGGATTTATAATTCATAAAGACAGTATGCGTGCTTATGGTGTTGCAGTTTCTGTAATTGAATTTGCACTTGCATTATGGCTATGGTTTGCATTTGATTCAAATGTATCTGGCATGCAGTTTATGGAACTTATTCCAGTTGTTCCATCGTTTGGAATTAACTATATCTTAGGTGTTGATGGTATCTCTTTATTTATTATCATCCTTGCAGCATTCTTTACACTCATTGGTATCGCTTCTTTAACTGATACAAAAAATGTAAAGAACATGATTATTACATTATTATTTTTACAAATGACAATGGTTGGTGTTTTCGCTGCTCTTGATGCAATTATATTTTATGTATTTTGGGAGCTTTCTCTTGTACCAATGTTATATATCATTGGAGCATGGGGTGGGCCACTTCGTATATATGCATCTGTGAAGTTCTTCCTTTATACTTTTGCAGGTTCACTAGTGATGCTTGTAGGTATGCTCTTTATGGCATATTTTTACTACCAAGCAACAGGTGTGTGGTCATTCGCTATTCTTGATTGGTATAGACTTATTTTACCAGAGAGTTTTCAGTTATGGTTATTTGCAGCATTCTTTATTGGTTTTGCTATTAAGGTACCAATGTTTCCATTTCATACATGGTTACCATATGCACATGGTCAAGCACCAACGATTGGTTCTGTAATTCTTGCAGCAATTTTACTGAAAATGGGTACATATGCATTTATCCGTTTCTCTTTACCATTGTTCCCTGATGCATCAGTGTTCTATATGTATCCGATTGCAATTCTTGCTATCATTATGATTATCTATACTGCAATGGTTGCTTATGCACAAGAAGATGTGAAGCAGGTTGTTGCTTATTCATCAGTTTCACACATGGGTGTTATTATCCTTGGTACATTTGCATTAAATGTTGAGGGTATCTCAGGTTCAATCTTTTTAATGATTGCTCACGGTGTTGTCTCTGGTGCTCTGTTCTTACTTGTTGGGGTTATCTATGATCGACGCCATACGAAGATGATGGATCAATTTGGTGGTTTAGCACATGTTATGCCTAGATATGCAACGATCTTTGGTATTATGCTTATGGCTTCTGTTGGTATGCCACTTACAATCAACTTTGTTGGTGAGTTCTTAAGTTTACTTGGATTCTATCAACAATCTCATACATTAACACTTCTCGCAGGTGTTGCAATTATTGTTGGGGCTATCTATATGTTAGCAGCCTACAAAAAAATGTTCTTTGGTGAGATTACAAAAGATGAAAACAGAAATCTAAAAGATGTAAATAAACGTGAACTTTTAGCTTTAATTCCATTATCAATCATCACAATTTGGTTAGGTGTCTATCCTAAACCAGTACTTGGCCCAATTAATAACTCAGTTGAGTCTATCGTACAACTTATGCACGATAAAGCAACAAGTGTAGAAGCTAAAATTAGAATCCCTAATGTTATAGAGGGTATTGTAATTACTAGAACACCAGCAGGGGAGGCACACTAATGTTAGCGCCAGTAAATGTTTCATTAGAGTCATTAAATTTAATGACTCTAGCACCAATGTTGATTCCAATCGTTGGTGCACTATTAATCTTAGTTATTGATCTATTTAAAAGTAATTTAGATAAGACCTTATATGTAGGTGTTAGTTTATTATTCCTTTTTATGGATTTCTTTGCACTTTATGATGCATCAACTATATTTGCACAAGATGGCACTATGCTTGGTGTATTTAATGTTATGCTTATCGATGGTTTAGCTCTGCTTTCGCAATTTATTATTGTTATTGCTTCAATGCTATTTATCCCATTAGCATTAACACATAAGCGTTTCCATGAGTTTAGTTACCCTGAATTCTTTGCACTTTTCTTATTTATGATTGGTGGATTCCAGTTTATGGTTGCATCTGATAACTTAATCCTTATCTTTGTAGGGCTTGAGACTGCATCACTTGCACTTTATACTATGATTGCAATGCATAACCGTGACAAATCATTTGAAGCGGCAGTAAAATACTTTACAATGGGTGCATTAGCAGCAGGCTTCTTCTCTTTTGGTGCAATGGTGTTTTATGCACTTACAGGAAGTATAGAGATTAATCAAATTGCTGCAGTTCTTGCAGGAAATGGGTATGCAGATATAGGTTATGTTCTTGTTGGTGTAGTATTTATGCTTGCATCATTTGGATTTAAACTTTCCATCGTACCATTTCATACTTGGGCTCCTGATGTTTATGAGGGTAGTTCAGCGGCAATGGCTGGATATATGTCAATCGTACCTAAAATCGCTGCATTTGTAGTTGCGATGAGACTTTTTGAATTCTTAATTCATAGTGGTGTTATTTGGCTAGAAGTTGTACTTTATGCTTTTGTTGTTATCACTATGACAGCTGCAAACCTTTGGGCTCTTGTTCAAACAGATGTGAAACGTATGCTTGCATACTCTTCAATCTCTCATGCAGGTTTTGTTATGGCTGCTATCTTAATTGGTACAACACAAGCAAACTCAGCACTTTTCCTTTACTGGATTCTGTTTAGTTTTACTAACCTTGGATCATTCTCTATGTTATGGATCTCTCGTCAAAAACATCTTCCAGATGGACAAAGCAGTGATCATAGTTATGATAAATTTGCAGGGATGATCAAAACATCTCCAATGGCAGCTGTTGTAATGGCCCTTTTTATGTTAAGTCTTGCTGGTTTACCTCCATTTGCACTTTTCTGGGGTAAATTATATATGATTAGTTCTGCAGTAACTGGTGGTTATACAGTTCTTGCACTTATTATGGCACTTAACTCTGCTATTGCAGGTTATTACTATCTTAAACTTATTGTATATATGTTTATGAAAGAACCTGTTGTTGGTGTAAATGGTGAAGTATATGTTTCAAATGCAACGAATGCTCTTAAAACTATTATTGGTATTGCTGCAGTGGGAACTGTTTTTGCTATCATAGCTGTAAACCCACTTTTAGAGTTTATTACAGCCTTTGTTTATAACAGTGGATATTAAAAAATAAATAAAATATAAGGAGAAGAGAATTTGCAACAATGGATACTCTCCCTCCTTATACTCTCTACTCTTCATCTTACTGCACTAGAGATATCTATCGATAGTGGAGTAGAAGATCATCAAAGATACTCTATATTACATCTCAAAGATACTCAAAGCTTTGTCTGCGAAGCGATAAAAGATGATTTCTTAATTACTACAAAAATAGTTTGTGCTTACTCAAAAAAGCCTGACAAAATCATCCAAAAATTACAAAATGATTTTTTTAAAATTGATACGATGATACAAAAGGAAACTTTTTTTCTAGTTATTACACCATTTTATAAGATAAAACTTGTTCCACAAGTATTTGATTTAACTCAAGATAATTCTGTTTATGAACCAAATGTTACATTATCAGATTATTGGATGGTTATTGGTTATAAGGAAAAACTACCCCTTATTCATAAAGATGAAACATCAGAAATAGGCATCAACTTTCCTTTTTTTATGGACAAAGACAAGCTCCCTTATGTAGGAAGTTTAGATATAAAAGGGAATCCAGTTTATATAAAAAAAGTGGAAGATGTTACTGATTACTTAAGAATTAAAAAACTTTATGCCAAGGGAAACTATGAGCAGTGTTTAGACCTTATAGACACAGTTTTAGATGAGTATCCAAATACCCTTTTTAAAGCAGAACTCACATACTATAAGATAAAAGTTTATAAGCAACTCAAAGATAATGATAATGTGATTGATTATGCAAAACTTTTTTTAAGAGAGTACTCTTCAGATGAGAATGTAGCAGAGGTTTTGTCTTTGATTGCACAAGCTTATTCTCTTATAGGACAAAATGGTGATGCAGATTACTTTTTTGATAGACTTTTTAGTGAGCATGCACAAAGTGTATATGCTCAATGGGGTTATATTTATAAGGGGGAGATGCTTGAAGAATCAGGGGGCATAAGTGTAGCAATTAAGTTTTATAAACGAGCTTTAAAAGAGACACAAAACTTAGATGTAGCAGTCAATGCTGCTTTTAATCTTGTAAAAATTTATATGACAGATTCCCAAAAAGAAGCTGTAAAATATATGGAAAAAATTATTAAAGCAAAACCATCATTTTTATATGAGCATTTTAAAAAGTCTAAAGAGATGATGTATACATTTGCAGATTCTTCTAAGTATGAGATAGCTGCTAAGATGGCAAAAGTACTTTTAGCTTCTATGCCTAAAGATGATGAAAACTATGAAAATATACTCAAAGATAGAGCTTTATGGCTAAGTAAAACAGAAAATAAAGATGAAGCACTCAAAGCTATCAATGAGTACTTTAAAGCATACCCAGATGGAGAATACCTAGATATTATTCAAGTTGCTAAAGATTCTTTATTTTTTGATCAAAAAGATATTAATGCAACAAGAAAATTACAGGAGTATGACAAGCTTATAGATGACTATGCTGGTGATAGTATTGGAGAACGTGCAATCTATGAAAAAGCGAAATTATTACTTGAGAGTAAACATTATCTTGCCTTTTTAGATTTTAAAGATAAGTTAGAAAGTTTAGATGAGGAGATCTATAAAGATATACCTCAAATGATTCATGAAGCAGCTATAGGAGCTATGGAAAACTCTCTTAAGAAAAAAGAGTGCCATAATGTACTTCGTATCTCTAAAGATTATAACATAACACTCTCTGATAAATGGGATGATGGAATCTATGAGTGTGGAATGAAAGGGGGAGATTATCAACTCTCTCGCCAAGTAGCAACGAGAAACTTAAACTCTAAAGATTTAGATCAAAGAAAAAAATGGCTTTACAGATATATTAAAATAGATTTTACAACTGGAAACTACAGTGATGTGATAGAAGCATCGAAAGATCTTATCACTCTTATAGAGGGAAGTAAAGAAGAGCCTTATGTTGAAGTGTATCGTTATCTATTTGATACATATGAGCGCTTAGAAAAAAGTGATGAGATGATAGATGCTATAGCAAATATACAAAAAGTGTTTGGCTTAGATTACAAAGATTTAGATAGGTATGTTGCTATGGTAAGTTTGGGAAGTGATAGGAATGATGATACTATAATTATAAAATATGGAGAGGAAGCCTTAAAAATTCAAAAAGCTTCCAAGTCTCATCCTCAAAGCCCTTACTTAGAGTTTACACTCTATCAGGCATATATGAATCTTAAAGAGTATGAAAAAGCTTTAGATGTTATAGAGAGTTTAAATGATGTTACACTTGATAAGACAAAAAGAGCACGTCAAAAGTATCTTCTTGGAACAGTGCTCAGTAAACTATGGAGAGATACCAAGGCTCAAAAAGCTTACCAAGAAGCGATAGATGCAGACCCAGCATCTCCTTGGGCAGATTTAGCAAAATCTGCAAAAGAGATTTAGTCTAGTTCTAAACAATCAGCGATAGTGTAGAGACCAGCTTCTTTATCAGCTAGCCAAGATGCAGCACGAAGAGCACCTTTAGAGAAGGTAGAACGCGATGTTGCTGTGTGGTTGAGTTCTAAGAATTCACCATCGTTGTAAAAACCAACAGTATGACGACCTACAATATCTCCACCACGAATCGCCATCACGGCAATCTCATCTTGAGTTCTCTCACCAATGTTTCCATCACGTCCACTTACACGTACTTTGTCAAGCTCAAGTCCACGACCACGTGCAGCATGCTCACCAAGAGTAAGAGCAGTACCACTAGGAGCATCTTTTTTATGTTTATGATGCATCTCAACGATCTCTATATCAAAGCCCTCTAGCGCAGCTGAAGCTTGCTCTACTAACTTATTTAAAAGTGCTACACCTAAGGACATATTTGTTGCATAGAGTACAGGCATCATTTGACTTGCTTCTTTAAGAAGATTGAGCTGATGAATGCTAAGACCAGTTGTCCCAATAACTAAGGCTTTTGGTGTGTTGAGTGCAGCTTCTAAAAGAGTCTCACAAGCATCTGGAAGTGAAAAATCAACGACAACATCACAAGCATTTAAAAAAGAGTGTAAGTCAGATGTTACAAGTACAGATGGATCTATAGAAAAATCTAGAGAATTTCTTACATAGACACTACTTAAACTCATGGTTTCTATATCTTTGAGATTTTCTAATAGAAGTTTCCCAACACGCCCACTTGCTCCAAATACACCAACTTTAATCATAATTTTGCCTCTTATAAAAATTTTTCAAATAATAGCGAATTTTAGTTTAAAAGCTCATCTACATATGAGATAGCTTGAAGTGCTGCAACTGCACCATCTCCTGCTGCCGAAACAACTTGTTTTGGAGCGGCTATACGCATGTCGCCTGTTGCGAAAAGTCCAGGTACTGAGGTTTTCATACTTATGTCAACGATAACTTGACCTTGTTCATTCATATCACATAAGAAGCTACCATCTTCTTGGATAAGAGTTTGATTGTTGACATCATTTCCAACGAAAGTAAAAACACCAGGCACATCAATATTACGAGTATTTCCCTCTTTGTCTTTTACACGAATACCTGTCACACCCATCTTGTCACCATAAACTTCATCTGGTACTGAGTTTAAAACAAGTTCAATATTTTCAGTACTTTTCACACGCTCTATAGTATTTGGCGCAGATCGGAAAGTATCACGACGGTGTACTAGGTAAACTTTTGAACAGATTTTAGCAAGATAGAGTGCTTCTTCAAGTGCAGTGTCTCCACCACCAATTACAGCAACCTCTTTACCTTTATAGAAAAAACCATCACATGTAGCACAAGTACTTACACCACGACCAAAAAATTCATCTTCTCCAGCAAATCCTGCACGACGTGGACGTGAACCTGTACCTATGATAACAGAGTGAGCATCTGTAGTGGTTCCATCTTCTTTATGAATTGTGAAGAGATCTCCTGATTTGCTTACACGAGTTACATTGACCATCTCATGAACTAAACCAAATTTAGAACACTGTTCAGGCCATGGTGCCATAAGGTCCATTCCTGTGATTTCACCTGTAACACCAGGATAGTTTTCTATCTCTGAAGAGTTAGTGATTTGACCACCAGGCATCCCCTTTTCAAACATAACTACATTTTCAAGTCCACCACGTGTCGTATATAAACCTGCTGTTAAACCTGCAGGACCTCCGCCTATTATTGCACAATCTAAAACTGACATTTAACTTCCTTTTATAAGTTGTTTGTTTCTTTGGATAACTCATCTAAGTTATCTAGTTTACGTATCATACTATCTTGTTTATAAAGAAAATCTTTGTGTTTCTTTATAAAGAAAATAGATGGGGAATTGTAAATATTGAAACGTTGAATAAATTTTAAAGAGGTATTCGTCCCACTTCTTAAAAATGTAGTTGTTTTAGAGTTTTTTCGTACTTGATTATAGTAGTCAATTGCGATGATAGGGATATTTAAATTTATTTGAGCAAGTTGATCCATTGTGTTTGGTTCTTTTGAAGAGTAAAAGACAACAATGTATTTTTCTTGTGTTGGTGTGAAAATATCACTTTTTTCATAAAAGATCCACTCTTTAAAATCGATAAATTTATATTCAGAAAATTTGTAGTTGAAGTAAGCAAAGGCAGCAGCTATCATAGCTGCACCAAAGAAAGATGCTAAAAGAGTGGAGAGTGAAAAGAGACTTTTACCCCTTTTCCTTGCCAACTTTTAGACTTTTAAAGAGTTACGCTAAAAGAGCGTCAATTTTGTCAGCTAAAGCTTGTTTGCTTTGAGCACCAACAACTTGGTCTACCATCTCACCATCTTTAAAGAAGATGATAGTAGGAATAGAACGGATACCAAATTCAACAGCGATATCTTGCTCTTCATCTGTGTTTACTTTACAGATTTTTGCTTTTCCATCATAATCTTCCGCTAACTCTTCGATAACAGGAGCGATCATACGACAAGGTCCACACCATGGAGCCCAGAAGTCTACTAAAGATACACCTTCAGCGATAGTTGCTTTATAATCTGCACCAGTTAATTCAATATATTTACCCATAAGTAAATCCTTTTGTATTTTATGTTTGAAGTATTATACAAGTGCAATGATTAATTATATCTTTACTTTTAAAACTTTCTCAATTGTTATGAAAAATATAAGTGCACCAAGTGTTAAAAGTACAACACCACCGGTGAAAATCTCTCTATCTTTTAAAAGAACTCCAAGGGTGCTTAAGAGTAAACCACAGAGGCTAAAAAACCATTGTAGGTGTGCTAAACGATTAGGAAGTAATTCATGTAACATAGGAACAGCTCTCTCTTCAATAAGAGGTGAGTATATATGAAACCAAACTAAAAAAGGGATGATTTTATAAAAGTTGCCAATAATCACAAAACCAAAAAAACCTACAAACATTAACCACATCCCAACTCTTAGTAAAATTTCATCTCCCTTGACAATAAAACTAAGGAGTAGAAAAAAAGCAAATATAAAGGATGTAAAAGCAACATACATAGATTTTGCCCAGATGTCGTGCTTCACTCTTGCTCGAGAGCTTGTCATCTTGTAGAGTTGGTAAAGGTATAAAAGGATAGCAAGTGTAGTGATGGCATAAGAGAGATTTTCTAGAATCTCTGTATAAAAAAATGGTGAAAACATCATAACAATAACACCAAGAGCTATAGTGATAAAAGAGTTTGAAAATTCATTATCACTAATACGTTTAGAACTTCCAAACATAGGGATAAGAATGATAGAGATCCCCATAATGAGTAAAATGACAAAGCCAACAACAAGTCCAAAGGTATGGATATTTAAAATATCGTGAGGGTTGATGTTGATGTGTCCATTAAATGCAGCAGCCATCACAAGCCCTGTAGTAATCCCTAAGAGTAAGAAAAAGTTACTCATCTTCATCGCCTTCGTAATACTTGTTTTTCGTCGAGATTTTCTAATGGTAAAAAGAAACTCTATGGCATAGATAAGCATGGCAAGAAGTACTAAAACACCACCAAAGAGTAAAAAAGTAATCTCTTGAAAAAATCCAAAAAGCATCAGTAGTAGCCCACTTGTGAGCAGAATATGAAGATAGTGAAATACTTTGACATAGGCATGGTTACTCTCTACTACGATAGGACCGAGTTGAGCCATCGCTGCAAAGATAGCCATCATCACAAATCCAAGCATATAAAGGTGTACCCAGCCTATAAGGTGAAAATCTTTAAAATCACTTTGTGGATCCATAAAAAAAAGTGAGGACATACTCAGTATATAAAAAACTGCACTGAGTATAAAATATGGCCTCATCAACCCAATGGGTGGTGAAAAACTTGGTGATACATTCATTTTAAATCTTTTGTTACAAATAATCTGTATAATTCTAGCAAATTAACAAAGGGTTTTGAATGAAACTAACTATAACTGATGGAAAAATTGGTGTAAGGCCACCAGTTACGAAACCACACCCTGGTTTTTTACATGAGGTTGGTAAAGAGAGATTTCATAAGCTTGTGTATGATCATTATAAGCTTATAGAAACAAGTGAAATTGCTTTTTTATTTCCTGTTTTAGATGAGGAAGATTTTGAAGAGGCAAAGCATCATGCATTTATATTTTTGTATGAGATTTCAGGGGGAGAGCCTCTCTTTACACAAGAGCGTGGTGAACACCAGATGGTTGGACGCCATGCCCCTTTCCGCATAGATGAAAAAGGTCGTCGCGTTTGGCTTGAGCTGTATGCCCAACTTTTAGAACCACTAGAAGAGGAGGGGATTAACCCTGAGTATATCCAATCTTTTTGGGACTATCTAGATATCTTCTCTATGTGGCTAGTTAATACTGAAGATTAAAACTTGAGAGTGTACGGTTTTCTTTTTAGAAAGTAGGTACACTCAGTGTAACCAACATTATGTGCTAGTTGTATAATCTTCTCTTCATAAAGATTTACCTGCTCTGGTTTATGTGCATCAGAAGCAAAGGTAATTGGAATATCAAGTTGAAAAGCCTCTTGTAAAAGCTCTTTTGATGGGTAAGCCTCTGCTACCTCTTTTCTGTAGCCTGCGACATTTAACTCTAAGACCATATTTGCATCTTTAATCGCCTGGAGAGCATTTTTTGCCATTGGAATAATCTCTTTAGTGGGCATAAATTTAAACACTTTTATAAGGTCTAAATGCCCTACAATATCAAAAAGCTGACTTTTAGCCATCTCTTCAATTGTATCAAAATATTTTTGCCAAATTTCATCTATATTTTGCTCTTGCCATCCACCAATAAACTCAGGATTATCAAAACCCCACCCCTCTAAAAAATGGACACTACCGATGAGGTAATCAACATCGGCTTCTAAAACTCTTTTATCCATATGCCCAGGGAGATAATCTACTTCATAGCCAAGCAATATGGTGATTTTATCTTTGTAAGTCTCTTTTGCTTGGAGTACTTTTTGTTCATAAGAACTCATCTGAGAAAATGCCATACGGTACTTTGGATCAAAATCCATAGGAGCATGATCTGCAAAACCAAAATAGCGAGTACCAGCCTTAATAGCAGCCTCAATATACTCTTGCATCTCCCCCTCGGCATGATTACAAAGTGGTGTGTGGTTGTGTAAATCTACTACCATTATTTTCCCATATTTATAGTTTTTATGCTATTATAGTGTTAATTTAATAAATAATGCAATTTTGACCTTGGAGAAGAGTGTATGACACAAGAAGAACTAGATGCTTTGATGGGCGGAGAGATAGATTTAGATGATTTAGAGGATGATGCTCTTGAAGAGGAGAATGATTCAGCAACAGATGAACAAGTTGATCTTGCTGAATCGATAGCTCAAGATGTAGCAACTCAAAATGATGTTCCTGATAAAGATGCACCGGCAGGGTATTCTGAAGAGACTGCACACCATTGGCCACTTCCTGCGACTGATGAAAATAAGATGGTACACCAGCTTGATGATGTTACTAAAGAGAGTGAAGAAAAAGCAAGTGAGATTTTCGATATTATAGAGAGCATCTCTAATGACTTAATGGAAAAAGAGGAAAATGTTCAAAAATCTATAGATACATTTAATGCAAACATAGCACTCTTTGAAACACTCAGTAAAAAATTTCCAGAAGTTGAAGCTTTTCAAACATCTTTAGCACAAAATAAAGAGGCACTTGAAGCTGCAAATGGCACTTTAGAATCACTTCAAACGAGTGGTGATGCTATTATGAGTGTGATGGATATTATGCAGTACCAAGATATTCACCGTCAAAAAATTGAACGTGTTATCAATGTGATGCGTGCTCTTTCAAAATATATGAATACACTCTTTGAAGGTAAAATTGATGATGAAAAACGTGTCTCTTCTGCACAACATATTGCAGGAGATACTCATAATGATGTTGCCTCTACAGATGATATCGAAGCACTTCTTGCACAGTTTGGACAGTAATGGCTAAGAGAGTTGAATTATTATCCCCTGCGGGGACTTTAGAAAAATTAAAAATCGCTTTTGATTTTGGTGCAGATGCTGTGTATGGTGGAGTAAGCCACTTTTCACTTCGTATACGTTCAGGTAAAGAGTTTTCTATGGAGGAGTTTAAGGAGGGGATAGAGTATGCCCATGCAAGGGGTAAAAAAGTTTATGCAACCATTAATGGTTTCCCTTTTAATTCTCAGTTAAATCTTCTAAAAAAACATATAGTGGCGATGGGTGAATTAAAACCTGATGCTTTTATTGTTGCGACACCTGGTGTTTTAAAACTCTGTCATGACCTTGTGCCAGATATGCCACTGCACCTCTCTACACAAGCAAATGTAATGAATGTGCTTGATGCTGAGATTTATCATGATATGGGGGCTACTCGTATCATTACGGCTCGTGAGATATCTTTAAAAGATTTGGTAGCTATTAAAGAGGCATTACCAGATTTAGAGCTTGAAGTTTTTGTGCATGGTTCTATGTGTTTTGCTTATAGTGGACGTTGTCTTATCTCTACACTTCAGTCTGGTCGCGTTCCAAACCGTGGAAGCTGTGCAAATGATTGCCGTTTCCCTTACGAGATGTATGCAGCAAACCCTGAAACTGGGACACTTTTCCGTCTTGAAGAGGATGAGGGTGTAGGAACTTACATTATGAATGCAAAAGATTTGAACCTTGCTTCACATATGCAAGAGATCTTAGATAGTGGAGTTGTTGACTCTGTAAAAATTGAGGGTCGTACAAAGACAGCTTATTATGCTGCTGCAACGGCTAAAGCTTATAGAATGGCGATAGATGACTATTATGCTGGAAAATTTCAAGATGAGAAGTATCAGTATGAACTGCAATCGTTACAAAATCGTGGTTATACTGATGCTTATTTGGTTTCACGACCATTTGAACGCCATGATACACAAAGTTTAGATTTTACTATGCAACTTGGAACACACCAAGTGAGTGGTGTGAGTACTGAAGATGGTGAGTATTTTATGTGTAAATTTAAAACACTCCCTGAAGATGAACTTGAAGTTGTAGCACCATTTGGAAGTGAAATAGAAAAAGTTGAGAATGAATTTGGTTCTACATATGAAAAAGATGGAAGATTCTTTATGAAATTTAAAAAGCTCCAAGCCCTTAATGGAAAAACTCTTGAAGCGGTGCATAGTGGTAACACAAACCCTATAAAGCTCCCAACAAAGTTTCCAGCTTTTACATTTTTTAGAATACCTTCCCATCCAGATATGGGTACATATCCGAAAAAATAATGTATAATTTCGTCAAACAAATCTAAGGGTATAAAAATGAAATTTGTAAGTATTGTAATCGGGTCAAAAAGTGACTACGAAGTGATGAAATCGTGTTCAGACACATTAGAAGCATTTGGTGTAAATTATGAGATGGTTATCTCTTCAGCTCACCGTTCTCCAGAGAGAACAAAGGATTATATTGAGGCTGCTGAAACTAAAGGAGCTCAAGTATTTATTGCTGCTGCTGGTATGGCTGCACACTTAGCGGGTGTTCTTTCATCTAAAACTGTGAAACCTATCATTGGTGTTCCAATGTCAGCTTCTGCATTAAGTGGAATCGATGCACTTCTTTCAACTGTTCAAATGCCAGCTGGAATGCCAGTTGCTACAGTAGCTATAGGTAAGGCAGGTGCAATCAACTCTGCATATTTAGCTATGCAAATGATGGCATTAGATAATGAAGAGTTAGCAATCAAACTTCAAGAAGATAGAATTGCTAAGGCTAAAAAAGTTGAGATGGATTCTTTAGAGATAGAAACTATCATCAAATAAGCCTAAAACGCAGAGAGGTAAAACAATGACTTGGATGAGTGAAGAGGAATATAGTAGTTTAACAGGTTTAGATATATCTTCGATAGAAGATCTTATAGAAGCTGGAAAGTTAAGTGTAAAAGTGGAAGATGGGGTGAGGCTTATTAACCCATCTAAAGGTGCTACTGAAGTTATTATTCCTGAGAAACTCAAAGAGCTCTCTGCAAGAAATACACATGAGATGATGGTACAACCAGAATTTGTTGAAAAAACAATAGGAACTATCATTAATCTTCATGAAAAAGTTCTTGATGCTAAAGATGAAACCATAGAAGCTGTAAAAGTGGAAAATGAGTTTCTAAGAGAGGCACTCTCTTCGCTGCAAGAACTTTATGATGAAGATAGAAAAACGATCCATACCCTTCAAGAACAGCTTAAACTCTCCCAACAAGAGGTGGAGTTTATGCGTAGAAAATACAAGCTTATGTGGAACAAAGCGATAGACGAACATACCAAGTAATGTTTATTGATGAAGCTTGTGTTAGCTGCATAATCAATCAAAGTATCAAAGTCGCTGATGCGATTGATGCAGATACAACACTCACAAACAAACTCACAACAACTGTCACAGATATGAGTAAAGAGTTCTCTTTTAGATTGAGCCCACCTGAAGTGGCTGCTGATGTTTATGAAAAGATGGCACTCTTAGCAAAAAAAGAGGATCTCTATGATGAGGTAAAAGAACTCTCAACCCAAAAAGCACTCTCCTTTATCCCATTTTTAAAAGAGAAACTTCAAAACTCTTCAGAGAAACTTCTTGTAGCCACAAAGATTGCAGTAGCTGGTAATGTTATAGATCTCGCTGCAGCTGTAGAGTTTGACCTAGATGAAGAGCTTGAAAAGATTTTTCATACAGAGTTTAGTCATAATGATTTTACACAATTACAAAAAGAACTTCAAAGAGCAAAAAAGATTGTAGTACTTGGAGATAATGTTGGAGAACATATCTTTGATTATCTTTTTATACAAACACTCCAAGGGCTTTATCCCGATATTCATGTTAGTTATATGGTAAGAGGAAATCCAATCATCAATGATGTTACGATGAAAGAGGCAAGAGAGGCAGGTTTTGATACATTGTGTGAACTGGTAGATAGTGGAGTTAATACCCCAGGCTTTGCTTACTCTCGTGCAAATAGCTATGCTCAAGAACTTTTTGACAGTGCCGATTTGGTGATGAGTAAAGGGATGGGGAATTATGAATGCCTATCTCCATCACATCGCTCAAACATCTGCTTTTTGCTTAAGGTGAAATGTGATGTGGTTGCATCCTCTTTAGGTGCTAATGTGGGTGACATTATCTGTAAAATAAATGAGTTTAAATCCTAAAAAAGTCAATTAAGATATAATTGCAAGATTAAATAAAAAGAGAGCAAATAATGATAACTTTTAGTGAAATGCTACTAAAACTACAAGAATTTTGGATGAAACAGGGGTGTAATATTGTACAGCCTTATGATATCCCAGCAGGAGCAGGAACATTCCACCCTGCAACTTTTCTTCGCTCACTCGATTCTACTCCATGGGCAACTGCCTATGTAGCACCATCACGCCGTCCAACTGATGGACGTTATGGAGAAAATCCAAATAGACTTGGTTCATACTACCAATTTCAAGCCATCATCAAACCATCACCAGATAATATTCAGGAGCTTTACTTAAAATCTTTAGAGTATTTGGGACTTGATGTAAGCAAACACGATATCCGTTTTATCGAAGACAACTGGGAGTCACCAACACTTGGTGCTTGGGGTCTTGGTTGGGAAGTTTGGCTTAATGGTATGGAAGTAACTCAATTTACATACTTTCAACAAGTGGGTGGTATAGAGTGTAAACCCGTAACAGCTGAGATCACTTACGGAACAGAGCGACTTGCGATGTATCTTCAGGGTGTTGATAGTGTTTTTGACATTGTATGGAATATAAACCCTCAAGGGGAGAAAACACTTTATAAAGATGTACATAAAGAGAGTGAGATAGAGTTCTCAAAATACAACTTTGAAGTAGCTGATACTGAGATGCTTTTTGCTGAGTTTGAAGCAAAATCTGCAGAGTGTTTAAAAACACTAGAAGCGGGTTTACCACTCCCTGCTTATGACTTATGTATGATAGCTTCAAACACTTTTAATGTACTCGATGCTCGTAAGGCAATCTCTCAAACAGAACGCCAAAACTATATTCTAAAAATTCGTGAACTTTCACGCGGATGTGCCGAACTTTATAAAGCCCAAGAGGAAGAGCGTAACCAACGTATACACGGCTAATACTTTAAAAATATGACATTTTGTTATGTTTTTATGAAGTTTTTTGATTTTTTATTATAATTGTTGTGTTCCCACTGAGAGATCAGTGGGATAAATGCCACACAAAGGAGTTAAGATGGAATATCTTAACATACTCCTGAAAGTTTTAACACTAATCTACTTAGTTGTTAAAATCTTACAGGTGTTAGGTTAGAGGGGTGCAACCCTCTAATCCCATTGGTGGCATTATAACATAAAAGGTAAAATATGAAAAATCTTGAAGATATTCTCCTTACTCTTATTATAGTAATTATGAGTTTTATGATAGGCAATCTTTACAAACGAGTGAAAAAACTCGAAGAGAAGAAAGACTAAAATTATGTCTTATACAAAAGCACAAAAAGAGAAGCTCTCTAAGCTTGATATCCATACTCTAAGTGAACTCGCTCTTTGCATTCCACACTCTTATGAAGATTATAGAATTCATGACACACTTCAAGAACATAAAGCTCAACTTATTGATGCAACAATAGAGTCAGTGTTTCGTGCTCCAAACTCCATACAAATCACCTTTTTTGCTCACAATTTTGGCTTTAAAATTACAGGGGTACTTTTTCGCCCTAAGCCATATATGATGCACCAGTTTCAAGAGGGAAGTAGAGATTATTTTTATGGAGTTATAGAGTGTAAGATGGGGCATTGTAGTATGAGTATGCCTAAAAAAATCACAACTATTGGCTCAATTACCCCTAAATACAAAACAGCTCTTAGAACCGATGTGATGTTGCGTTTTGTAGGGGCTAATTTGAGTGAAGAGAGTTTAGAAAAAGAGGGGTTGAAAAAAGAGATAGCAAAAGAGCTTCTTCATTTACATTTTCCGACATCGGAGCTTAACACAAAAGAGCTAAACCCACAAACTCTTTATGCCTTAAAATATACAGAGCTTTTTGTTTATATGAAACAACTCTCTGCAAAACGAAGATACTTTGAATCTCTTGTGCATTTAGATGCTAGTTATCGAGAGTGGGCAGAGCAACTCCCTTTTACTTTGACACCTGAGCAGATAGATACAATTAATGATATACAAACAGATTTTGCAAAGCCAATAGCATCGAAAAGGATGGTGGTTGGTGATGTTGGAAGTGGAAAAACAATGGTGATTTTAGCCTCGGCTTATATGATGGCACAAAATCGCTCTATTCTTATGGCACCCACAACTATTTTGGCAAAACAAATCTATGAGGAAGCACAAAAGTTTCTTCCTACATTAAGAGTTACACTAGTAACAAATAAAACAAAAAAAGTAGATTTAAGCGAGTATGATTTTATCATCGGTACTCATGCCCTTTTATATAGAGATTTACCACAAACTGCACTAGTTATGGTAGATGAACAACATCGTTTTGGAACACAGCAGAGAAATATGCTTGAAAAACTAGTAAGTGAAAGGGAAAAAAAGCCCCATTTCATACAATTCTCAGCTACCCCAATTCCAAGAACACAGGCTATGATAGAAACAGCTCACATTGATGTAAGCCTTATAACCTCTACCCCTTTTAAAAAAGATATAGACTCAACAGTGATTCATAAAAGAGATTTCCCCTCTTTAATTGAGCAGATAAAAAGTGAGATAGCTAAGGGAAATCAGGTTTTACTAGTCTACCCTTTAGTGGAGCAAAGCGAACTCTTAGAATATCAAAGTATAGATGAGGCACGAGGCTATTGGGAAAAGCATTTTAGTAATGTTTATGTGACTCATGGTAAAGATAAAGACAAAGAGCAGGTCTTAGAAGATTTTAGAGAGAGTGGAGATATATTAATAGCAACTACTGTAGTGGAGGTGGGTATCTCATTGCCTCGACTCAGTACTGTCGTTATTGTTGGGGCTGAGAGGTTAGGTCTCTCAACACTTCATCAACTCCGTGGACGAGTAAGTCGTACAGGACTGAAAGGCTACTGCTTTTTATATACAAATAAAGAAAAATCTCAAAGATTAGATGAATTTGTAAAGACTACAAGTGGGTTTGATATAGCTAATTTGGATCTGAAGTTTAGAAAAAGTGGAGACCTACTCAAGGGAGTAAGTCAAAGTGGCTCTCAGTTTAAGTGGATAAGTCTCGCAGAAGATAGTGAAATTGTGAAAGAGGTAAAAAAAGATTTAGACAATCTTTCTACGAAGGCCTACTCGCAATAAAACGTAGCCAGATAAAGCCAAAAAGACCAGCAAAAAGTGAAGCAGATAAGATACCCACTTTTGCTTGAAATATAAGTGCCTCATTACCAACAAAGGCTAAATCGGCTACAAAGATACTCATAGTAAAACCGATACCACCTAAAAAGGCTACACCAAAGATTTGGCTCATGGTACTCTCTTGTGGTAGTTTAGCAATTTTGAGTTTTATAGCAAGCCATGCCACCCCAGCAATACCTAGTACTTTTCCCAAGACAAGCCCAGCAATAATACCTAAAGAAACAGGCTCAATAATTGTAGATGAGATGGAGGAGAAATCTATAGCAATCCCAGCATTAGCAAGTGCAAATAGTGGAATAATAATAAGACTCACCGGAAGATGCAAATCATGTTCAAGTTTCGCAGATGGAGTACTCACTGAATCAATAGTATCTTTGATGTTTAGCAAGATCGCTTTTTGATTTTCATGCATAGTGTGGTCTGTAGCTACTGGGTAGTTGTCATACTCATCAAGAAGATTTCTCGTATGTGCTGTAAAAGATGTAGGGGTGAGTTTTGGACGAGATGGGATAGTAAGTGCAGCTATAACACCTGCTATGGTCGCATGTACACCAGATTCAAGCATAAAAAACCACATAAAAATCCCCACTATAAAATAGGGGAGTATCGCATGGATACCAAAACGGTTAAAAAGGATCATGATACCAAACATGGCACCTGCAAGACTAAGAGCTAAAAAGTGAATCTGGTCAGTATAAAAAATAGCAATCACTAAAACAGCACCTAAATCATCTACGATCGCTAGAGCAACTAAAAAGGTGACAAGAGCAGGGGAGATACGTTTGCCAAGAAGGACAAGAGCACTAATTGCAAAGGCAATATCTGTCGCCATAGGGATACCCCATCCAGAAGCACCCTCTCCCCCTTGATTGATGCTTATGTAGATGAGAGCAGGAAGTGCCATACCACCAATAGCAGCAAGGATAGGGAGGATAGCAACTTTAATATTAGAGAGTTCACCTACAAGAATTTCCCGTTTTATCTCTAACCCTATCATAAAGAAAAAGACTGCCATAAGACCGTCATTTATCCAATGATGGAGGGTATGGGAGAGTTTCCAATCCCCTACATTAAAGTCAATTTTTGTATGGAAAACATGACTGTAGAGGTCTGCAAAAGGGGAGTTAGCAAGGATAAGTGCAACCACTGTCATAAGCATTAAGACTAAACCAGTAGTAGTTTGGGAGTGTAAAAAGTGTTCAAAAGGGGTAGCTATCTTTTCAAAGGCTTTTTCCCAAGGTGCATAGAGTTTCATTTCTTTTTCCTTAATATATTGTATCTATTATAACAAAGAAGAGAAAAATTAAAAAATCTTTGTATAATTTGTCTATGAATTTACAAGACTTACAAGCAAAAACACTTTTTATGTTTGGAAAACCACGTGCTTTTTCCCATGCGGAGTTTCAATCTCAAATACAACATCACAAACTCAATTTTGTAGAGGAGTACCATGAAGATGTAGACCTTTTAATTGAGGGCAGGATGATGACTCCTTATGAGCAAAATTTGAGTGATGACTTGTACGAAAATAAAAAGATAGAATCTATCAGTATTGATGTCTTTGAAAAAGTATTAGCAGGCTCATTAGAGGATGATACACTTCTTATGAGCTTAAAACTCTCACATGATAAAGAGCGACTTAAGAGCTTTTTACAAAACTCTTGCATCTCTAATAGTTTGTTTCTAAAACTTGTAAAGCTTTACTCTTGGAGTGGGGAAGATTTTTTTGAAAATGATGACAACCGTGATGTGAGTGCTGCATTTATCTCGCGTTTTTATGAAAATATAGAGAGAAATCATAATGTTCAGTATGCAACAAGTGGCTTTATACAACTGGTCTCACAAGCCAAGTCATCTGAGATTCTTCAGGCAATTGCAGATTTAGAGCCTTTATCGTATCATCCAAAGATTATGATGGCTATTGCTATGAGTAAGTATTGTGATGAGAAGATGCAAAAAAAATTGCATAAAAAACGCGATGAGCAGATAGATGAGGCTCTCTCTTTCAACAAAAACCTCTCTTTAGCTCTTGTAGATGGGTTTATGAAAGAGAAGACTCTTGGATCTAATATTGCAAAAAGTAGAGAACTTGATACTAGCTTATTTGAAAAGTTACAAAACTTTGCTCCTCATTTGGCCTCGAATCCAAGTTTAACTTTAAAGATGCAAGAGCAACTTTTAGACTTTAATGAGCTAGAGATCTATTTAGCACTTGCACATAATCCCAATCTCAAAGAGAGTCTACTTAAAAAGCTTTTAGAAGTAGAAAATGAGTGCATAGTATCAGCCTTATATGAAAACCATGCAATGCCTGTAAATTTTCTTGAAGAGGCTTATAAAGAGGGGAAATATTATGCATCTCTTGCAAAAAATGAAAATACACCAGTAGAGATTTTATACCAGCTACAACTCGATAGTAGGTATGAACGCTATGTGAAAACAAATAGAGCATTTGGGAAGCATATACAGAGTGAAAATATAGGATGGTTAGTATAGATGAGAGCAAAAGAGTTAAAACAAAACATACAAGCGCTAAGTGAGCAGCGAGTACCTACCTTTCTTTGGGGTGCTCCAGGGATTGGAAAATCTTCAATAGTGAAACAGATTGCAAAAGAGAAAGGGATAGGGTTTATTGACCTGCGTTTAGCATTGATGGATCCAACTGACCTTAAGGGGATCCCTTTTTATGACAAAGAGAGCCATAGTGCACTTTGGGCACCTCCTGCATTTTTACCTCGTGAGGGTGAGGGGATTTTATTTTTAGATGAATTAAATTCTGCTGCACCATCTGTACAAGCATCAGCTTATCAGCTTATACTTGATAGAGCAGTAGGTGAGTATAGGCTTCCTGATGGCTGGGCAATAGTAGCTGCTGGAAATCGTGAGGGTGATAGAGGTGTAACATATAGAATGCCTGCTCCTCTTGCAAACCGTTTTGTTCATTTTGAGATGGAGGTGAGTGTTGATGATTGGAGAGACTGGGCTTATATAAAAGAGCTTGATAATAGGATAATTGCCTATATATCTTCTAAACATGAGCACCTCTTTACCTTTGATGCTAAAAGTGAGAGTAAGAGTTTTGCAACACCGCGTTCTTGGGAGTATGTAGATAGTATTTTACAAAGTGAAGTGAGTGCTTCAAGCATACTTGAGGTATTAAGTGGTGCTCTAGGGAGAGAGGTAGCTGTGAGTTTTCTCTCCTTTATCAAAGTGATGGATAGACTTCCTGATATTGATGCTATTTTAGAGGGGAGTTCTCAAGAGTATAGTGAAGAGATAGATGTTTTGTATGCTCTTGCATCAGCTTTAGTGAGTGGCGTTTTACAAAAAAGAGAGAAACTTGATAATGTGCTAGCTTATACTTTAGAGTTAAAGAGTGAGTTTGCTGTGATGGTTGTACAAGATCTTCAGCGAAATGGTGTATCTATGGAGCACAGCCCAGTTTTTAAAAAGTGGGTAGAAAAATTTGCTTATCTGTTAGCTTAACGATGCAATTAGATACAAAACTCTCTCATGCCAAAGCAAAACTCCTTGTAGATTACCCTTACTTTGGAACACTAGCCTCTAAATTGGAACTTGTTGTCAATGATGATATAGAGAGTTTTAAGAGTGATGGAAAAAAGTTAGAGTTTAGAGAAGAGTATTTAAATGAACTAGAGCTTAGTGAGGTGGAGTTTATTTTGGCAAATGGGGCTATGCATGCAAGTTTGGCTCATGAATCTCGTCGGGAAAAACGCAGTGGTTGGCTGTGGCAGATGGCAACAGATATCGCCATCAATGATATGCTTTTAGAAAATGGTCTTGATATGCCTTATGGTGCTGAGTATAGAAAAAGATTTAGTGGAATGTATGCTGAGGAGATCTATGCTGAGCTTAAGGCTGATATACTTAGAGATGATGAAGATTTAGAGTATGAAGCAGACAATGCAGATGAGATAGAGCCAAATGAGAAAGAGGATAAGTCGGAGTTCTCAACTCAGACACAAGAGGAACTTCAAGAGGAGATACTCCAAGAGCAACTTTTAGCAGAGGAAGCGATTTCGCTTTTAGAGAGTGAACTCAAACGCGGTGATGCACCTCAGAGTATAGAGCGTTTTTTTAAGATAGATGGTTTTGGGAAAGTGGATTGGCGAGAGGAGATTCGTATAGCTTTGCAAAAATATTTTTTAGATGATTATACATTACTTCCTCCGAGTAAAAAACTTCTTTATGCTGGTATTTATCTTCCTTCAAGTGTTTCACAAACTTTTCGTCTTGTGATTGCCATAGACTCTTCTGGTTCTGTAGATGAAGAGCTTCTAAGTCAGTTTCTTACAGAGGTGAATTTTTTGATGAGTTTAGTATCTCGTTATGAGATTGAGCTTTTAGTATGTGATGATAAGATACACTCCCATAAAACTTTTTATAGTGGGGATAGTTTGAGTGTAGATTTGCAAGGGGGTGGAGGTACTGACTTTCGTCCTGTATTTTCGTATATCGAAGAAAATTTTGATGATGTGAAACTTCTTTTATATTTTACAGATTTAGAAGGGTTTTTCCCAAAAGAGCAAAGCTCTTATGAGGTGAAGTGGGTGAGTCATAAAAGTAAAGATGTCCCTTTTGGAGAGGTGATACTTATCTAAAAACTACCTGATTTTTGCCATTGTTTTTTGCATTGTAGAGCATCATATCAGCAAGATTTATAGTTTCATCAAGGGTATCTTCTGTATGAAGTGTTGCCCCTATAGAGATCGTAAATTGAATATACTTCTCATTTTCTAAATTTAAAGTATAAGAAGCAACCTCTTGACGGATACGTTCTAAGATATCATTTGCACTATAGCGATTGATGTTTTTTAAGACAATACAAAACTCTTCTCCACCAAAACGTGAGACCAAGTCTCTATAGCTTGTTGCAGAACTTAGAACCTCTGCAAGATGTACAATAACCTTATCTCCTATATCATGACCATATTTATCATTAATCTTTTTAAAATCATCAATATCTACCATAGCTACAGCGAACTGTTCTCCTGTTTGTGATATTGATTCCATATACTCTTGCATACTATCGTAAAAATAGCGACGATTATAAAGTCCAGTAAGGTAATCACGATTTGCATGGTTTGTAATGATATGGATATTTTCAAGTGCTTCGATTGCATTATTGATACGACAAGAAAACTCCTCTTTAGAAAATGGTTTTTTAATGTAATCATTAGCACCATATTTTAAAAATAGTGCATTGATCTCTTCATCTTGATGTCCAGATATCGCGATGATACAAAGGTCATTTTTAGATTTTTGTTTGCGTATTTCATAGACTAAGTCTAAGCCATTCATCACTGGCATATTGTAATCTGTTATCACTAAAGAGATGTCTGGATGAGTGTTGAGCATGCCAAGAGCTTCTTCTCCATGGGCAACAGTGTAAACATTATAAAAAAGATTTTTTAAAAATCCATTCATCTGCTTACGAAAAACCATGGAATCATCAACAACTAAAACCTTATGTTTTCGATTTTTGTCGAGTCTATCTATGGTGTGTATGATGTAGTTGATATCATCAACACCACCTTTATTGACATAATCAATAATGTTCTTTTTAAGAATTTTTTTGCGAAACTCTTTATCGATGTTTGCACTAAGGACTATGGCATGTTGCCCTTTACTTAGAACATAGTCTACTATTTCACCATCTGGAGCATCTGGAAGGTTGATATCAAGGAGGGTGATGAAGTAGTCATACTTATGTAAAAATAGTTTTGCTTCAGAGAGTTTATAAGCGATATCCACTTCAAACTTGAGTGAGGCTTGCAGTTTTTTTGTGATGAGGTTTGCTAAAGTTTTATTGTCTTCAACGATGAGGATACGTTCCATATACTTAGAACTCCATTATGAGATAAGGTGATTATATAGGAGTTTATCTGTTTTTATAGTAAATATTGTTAAAATGTATAGATGAATTATTTAGATGTTACTATTGATAAGCTTCAAAGGGGGCAAAATGTTTTTTTAACCGGTGGTGCCGGTGTTGGAAAAACTACAATCACTACTCAGGTGATACAAAATTTTGAATCAGAAGCTAAAAGAGTAGCAAAACTTGCCTCAACAGGGATGGCAGCAACCCTTATTGGAGGGCAGACACTTCATAGCTTTTTTGATCTTGGTATAGCAGAAAATGTAGAAAAACTACAAGCTAATGGTAAGTACGAGATCAAAAAGAAAATCAAAAAGCTTATCGCTTCTATGGACCTTATCGTGATAGATGAGATTAGTATGGTAAGTGATACACTCTTTGAGATGATTGCATTAAGACTACACCAAGCAGATTTTGATGGCGTTTTAATGGTTGTTGGAGACTTTTTGCAACTACCTCCTGTCGTTAGAGGTGTACAAGAGGTACATTTTGCTTTTGAATCTTTAGCTTGGCAAGAGATGGATTTTATCAAGGTAGAGTTGACACATATCTATAGAACTGATGATGTAACATTTATAGAACTACTTCACCATGTTCGCTTTGGATATGTGGATGAAGATGTGCACAATAGACTCAACACCTACATCAAACCTCTTCCAAACGATTATAAACACTTTACTTTCCTTTTTGGAAAAAATATCTCCGCAGATAAACACAATAAAAGAGAGCTTGATTCAATAGAGGGTGAGCTTTTTGTCAGAGAAGCTCAGGTAATAAAGCATCTCAAGTCAACGAAAGAGAGTGATATAGAGCGTTTTATGAACGATGCAAGGATAGAAAAAGAGCTGCATCTCAAGATAGGTGCACCGGTTCTTTTTACAAGAAACTCTTGGAACTATTTTAATGGAGAACGCGGTGAAATAGTCAATATAGATGAGAGTTGTATCTATGTCAAAAAGAGTGATGCCAAGATTATAAAACTAGAACCAACTGCACAAAGTAAGGCAAGATGGAGTGAAAAGAGTGTCGCTGGTAAAAAAGAGCTTGTTGAGGAGAACCTGTTTAGTGTCTATCAGTTTCCTATAAAATTGGCCTTTGGTATCACCATCCATAAGTCACAAGGGATGTCTATAGCAGATCTGATTATAGAAACCAATGAGATCTTTGCTCCTTCACAGTTTTATGTAGCACTCTCAAGAACCTCAAATCCAAGAAACCTGAACCTTATTGCTCCAAGAAGACAGTGGCATGAGCTTATCTATGTTGATTCTAAAGCTATGAATTTTGTAAAAGGTAAAAATTGTTAAAGAACTTAGATAATGGCATAGTTTTTATGTTGGCTTCAGCACTTATCTCAGCTCTTAATGGTGCACTAGCAAAGATACTCTCTCAAGATATCTCTGCTTTAGAGATTGTTTTTTTTAGAAATCTTATAGGTGTTGCACTTATATTGTATGCACTCAAGCATACCCCTCCGAAATTAACTGGAGGGAAGATACATCTTCTGTTTGTTCGAGGCCTTTTTGGGTTTTCTGCTATGATTTTATTTTTTTATACTATCACAACTATACCTCTAGGTGAAGCGATCACACTCAATAAAACTTCACCATTTTTTGTAACACTTCTGGCATACTACCTTCTTAAAGAGCATTTGAGTTTTCAAGTGTTTTTAGCTCTTATGATTGGTTTTGTAGGAGTTGTTTTGATTGCAAAACCATTTGATATGAGTGTCTCTTATGAGCATGTTCTTGGTGTATTGGGTGGGTTTTTTGCTGCAGCTGCCTATACAACCATCAAAAAAATTAAAAATATTTATGATTCACGAGTGATAGTACTCTCTTTTGTAGGGGTGGGAACACTCCTTCCGGCACTCCTTTTTTTAAGTGCTAGTTACATAGAGGCACCAGCAAGTTTATCTTTCTTATTTCCAGAGTTTATTATGCCAAATTCAGCGACAATTTGGTTGCTCATTGTTTTCATGGCGTTTATCTCAACCCTTTCACAATGGCTACTCACAAAAGCTTATAGTGCAACAAATCTTAGTATTGTAGGGGTTATTAGCTATACAAATATCCCTTTTGCCATCGGGTTTGGATATATTTTAGGGGATCCTTTCCCGGACAATTACACTTTTTTTGGGATAATATTAATTATCCTTGGAGGTTTTTTAGTTAATGCAAAGAAAACTGGTGTATAATTGTTGAAAATAAATAGATCCAATGATAGTGTAGTGTATATATAATTAAAGAGGGGCATACAGTGCAAACTGAAGGTATTGGTTTAGAATATTTCCCATATAATGCCATTATCTTAGAGTATTATAAACATTCTTTTAGAGTAATCGATACAAATGAAAGAACACTTCAAAGTGAAGGTATCTCTCGAGAAAACTTTATTGGTAAAAAGATAGATGATTTAGTAGAAAATCTTACCGAGATTGGCTTTTATAAGGATCTCTTGAGTGTTTATAATACAGGGGAGAGAAAAGATCTTTACCTCCCATTTTATCAAAAAAATAAATTAACGAAATACCATAAAGGTACGATTCAAAGACTTCCAAATAAAACACTTTTATTAGCTTATAAAGATATAGATAATTCCCAAGATTTAAAACTTCAAGAGAGTTTAGAAAAGTTTGAAAAGATCTCAAATAACTCCTTGTTTGGTGTTTTTATGTTTAAAGAAACTTATACCTATGCTAATGAAGCTTTTTTAAAAATGACAGGTTATAGTTTTGAAGAGTTGCAAACTATGCGACCTTGGGAGTTAGCAAATCCATCTGCACATAAAGAACTGAAAAAAAATATTCAACGGCGTTTATCTGGAGAAATATTTTTATCTACTTATGAAAAAGTACAGCTACACACAAAAGATGGTAGAGATTTATGTATCAAATTGTCTGTTGAGAGTGTTTATTATGAAGGTGGATATGGTGGCATTGGAACAGTTGTTGATATTAGTGATGTGATTGAAAAAAAGCATAAACTACGACTTTTAGCACAAGCTCTAGAGCAAACTGATAATATGCTGATGATTTCTGATGTGAATGGTTATATCACTTATGTAAATGATATCTTAGCAACAACATTTGAATATACTAAAGAGGAACTCCTTGGTGCAAAAACAAATATTTTTAAATCAGGGAGATATGAAAACAGTTTTTATGAGGATCTTTGGAATACAATCCTTGCTGGAGAGAATTATCATAATAAAATTGTCAATAAAACAAAATCAGGCAAATTTATAGATGTTGAACTCAATATTACCCCTATCTATGCAAATGGAAAAGTGGAGTCTTTTGTTGCAACAAGTAAAGATATTACAGAAGAGACCAGTACTCAAAAACGGCTCCATGAATTAGCAACGAAAGATGCACTTACAAAAATTAGCAATCGCTATGCAATTAGTAAGTATATACATGAGCAGGTGATATCTTTTAATCGTAATCATAGCCCTTTTGCTCTTATAATGTTTGATATAGATAGATTTAAAATATTTAATGATACCTATGGTCATTATGTAGGAGACTTAGTACTTATAGATGTGTGTCAGGAGATCTCTAAAAATTTAAGACCTTTAGATAGATTTGGGCGTTGGGGTGGAGAAGAGTTTATGATAATGCTTCCAGATACAAAAGAGGAGGAGGCTTTACTTGCTGCACAAAAGATAAGAAAACTAATTGAAAATATTTCTATCAACGGTAATTATCATGTAACTATAAGTGCTGGTGTATGTGTATATCGTGGAGATGAAACAAGATTAGAACTTTTAAATAGAGTAGATAAAGCATTATATGAAGCGAAAGAGAGTGGAAGAAATAGAGTGGTGTTGAAGAAAAGCTTATAGCTCTTCTTCATGTTTTGCTAGGTAATCAGCAACGCCTTCAGCATCAGCTTTCATACCTTCGTCACCTTTTTGCCAACCAGCAGGACAAACTTCACCAAACTCATCAGTAAATTGTTGTGCATCGATCATACGAAGCATCTCATCAACATTACGTCCAAGTGGAAGATCATTTACTACTGCATGACGAACAACACCCTTGTTGTCGATTAGGAATGAACCACGAAGTGCAACAGAGTCACCTAGAAGAACATCATAGTCACGAGCAATATTTTTAGTTAAATCAGCTACAAGTGGGAAATTGATACGGCCAATTCCACCTTTGTTAACTGGAGTTTCTCTCCATGCGAAGTGAGAAAATTGTGAATCAACAGAGATACCTACAACATTTACACCACGTTTTTGGAACTCTTCATATCTATGAGAGAATGCGATGATTTCTGAAGGACAAACAAACGTAAAGTCTAGTGGGTAAAAGAATACAACTGTACCTTTTTCACCAAAGTTTTCACTTAGTTTGAAGTCTTCAACGATTGAGCCATCTGCTAAAACTGCAGTTGCTGTAAAATCCGGAGCTGGGTTAGTTACGATCATGTAATTTCCTTATTTATTTTAAATTGGTGTAATTTTAGCTGAAAAATATTAATAATGCTCTAAGAGAGAAAATATAAGATCTAAATATAGAAAATTTTAAGTATATGCAATTCATAATTTTTTTATTAGTGAGACTTAGATATAATCCTGACGATTTATAGGACTAGAGCTTATATTTCAATAAGGAAAATCGATGACGAAAGAGTATATATTTACCTCAGAGTCTGTAACAGAAGGGCACCCTGATAAGATGGCAGATCAGATCAGTGATGCAATTCTGGATTATATTATTGAGCATGATCCAAAGGCACGTGTTGCGTGTGAAACTTTGGTATCAAATGGTTTTTGTGTAATTGCAGGCGAACTGAAAACAACGGCTTATGCCCCTATGCAAGAGATTGCTAGAAAGGTGATCCAAGAGATTGGATATACTGACGCTAACTATGGTTTTGACTATAGAGCGGCAGCAGTTCTAAATGGAATCGGTGAGCAATCGCCTGATATTAATCAAGGTGTTGATCAAGCTGATGGCGAGATTGGTGCAGGTGATCAAGGGTTGATGTTTGGATATGCATGTCGTGAGACAGATGTACTTATGCCTTTACCTATTCACTTAGCACATCGCCTTACACAACGTTTAGCATTTGTGCGTAAAGAGGGGATTGTTCCTTATCTTCGTCCAGATGGTAAAGCACAAATTAGTGTGCGTTATATAGATGATAAACCAGTAGCAGTGGAAACTGTGGTTATCTCTACACAACATCATGATGGGATTACACAAGAGCAGATCCATAAAGATATGATTCAAGAGGTTATACGTGAAGTTATTCCTGCTGAGATGATGGATGAAAATACTATTTTTCACATCAACCCAACTGGAAAATTTGTAATTGGTGGACCACAAGGTGATGCAGGTCTTACAGGGCGTAAAATTATTGTAGATACCTATGGTGGAAGCTGTCCTCATGGTGGTGGAGCTTTTTCTGGGAAAGATCCAACCAAGGTAGATAGAAGTGCAGCTTATGCAGCGCGTCATGTCGCAAAAAACCTTGTAGCAAGTGGTGCATGTGACAAGGCGACTATCCAAGTAGCTTATGCTATTGGTGTTGTTCAGCCTGTGTCTATTATGGTAGATACACATGGAACTGGTAAAGTTGAAGAAGACAAAATTGAAGAGTGTGTAAAAGCACTTTTTGATTTAAGCCCAGCAGGGATTATTGAGTCTCTTGATCTATTAAAACCCATCTATAGAAAAACTGCTGCTTATGGCCATTTTGGTCGTGAAGAAGATGGTTTTACTTGGGAAAAAACAAATCGAGCAGAGGAGATTAAAAACTACTTAGGTCTTTAATCTTTGGTATCAATGGTGAATTAAATCGCCATTGGTATTGTATATCTTCAAATAGTGTAACAATTTCCCCTTTTTTTCAAACTCATAAACAATTTTAGCTACATTTAAAAATCTTCGTAGTATAGTTACTTTAACAAAAATTTAGGAGAATAATAATGGCAGTATATATTAATGATACATGTATTAACTGTGGCGCTTGTATTGATGAGTGTCCAGTAGAAGCGATAGTAGATGAAGATGATAATCCAACTGGTGAAGAAATTTACTATGTGTATGGCGATAAATGTGTAGAGTGTGTGGGTCATCATGATGAACCAGCATGTGCTACTGCTTGTCCTACTGAAGGTTGTATCACTTGGGATGCTATTGGAGACTCTCCAGAGCATCGTGAAGATATTACAGATGAGCAACGTGCAAATAAAGAACCTGTTGTAGAATAGTTCTTCTTTCCTACTACAAAGTACCTCTTGGTACTTTGTTTTTATGAGTAAAATACTTTCCCATTTTACTAAAAATCCACAAAATTTACTTTTTAAACTAAAATACACTTTTTTTTAGATATAATCCCATCCTAATTTTATATTTTCAGAGGAGTTTTGATGGAAAGAACACTATCAATAATCAAACCAGATGCAGTTGCTAAAGGTGTTATAGGCAAAATTTTAGACAGATTCGAAAGTAATGGTCTTAAAATCGCTGCTACAAGAAAGATTCAACTTTCACGTGGTGATGCAGAAGCATTTTATGCTATTCACGCTGAGCGTCCTTTTTTCAACGACTTAGTTGATTTCATGATCAGTGGTCCAGTTGTAGTTTCAGTACTTGAAGGTGAAAATGCAATGCAAAAAAACCGTGATTTAATGGGTGCTACTAACCCTAAAGAAGCTGAAGCTGGTACTATCCGTGCAGACTTCGCTGAAAATATTGATGCTAATGCAGTTCACGGAAGTGATTCTGTTGAAAATGCAGCAGTAGAAATTGCATTTTTCTTCTCTGAAAGAGAAATCTCTTAAGTAGAATTGTTTGAAAATAACTCTACGAAAAGTAACGAAGACACCATTAGATTTTGTAGTAAAGTCTGGTGAAATAACTTTTAAAGGTTATTTAGAGTATCATTCAGGCAAATTGATTTTGCTCAAGGCAAACTTGTCGGGTTTTCTTATAAAACCGTGTGATATTTGTGCAGAAGAATTTAAACTAACAGTGGATGAAGAAGTTGAATTTTTCATCTCTGATGGTATTTATGAAGACGACAGTAGCATCGAACTTGATGTTGTTGAGTCCTTCGATGGTATAGCAGATGTTGAAGAGCTTTTAAACTCTGAGATTGAGCTTATCAAAAGTGATTATCACTCATGTGATAATTGTAAAAGTTCTGATGAAGAACTTTAAAAAATTTAAATAAGGAATTAAGATATGGCAGTACCTAAGAGAAGAGTATCACACTCTCGTTCAGCAAAACGTAGAACACATTACAAAATCACTTTAGCTAAACCAGTTAAATGTGAAGATGGAACTTATAAATTACCACACCACATCAACCCAACGACTGGTGAGTATAAATAGTCAATGGTAAAGATTGCTATTGATGCAATGGGCGGGGACTTTGGTCCTGAGCCAATTGTTAAGGGTTGTATAAACGCACTTAAAAAGAAAAACTTCATACCTATTCTCGTAGGAAAAAAATCAGAAATTTTACCTCTGTTACCTTCTCGTTATAAAGATAAGATTTCAATTCTAGATACAGATGATGTTATATCTATGAGTGATGCAGCTACTGATGCAGTCAAACGTAAAGAGAGTACAATCTATAAAGCGGTAGACCTTGTCAAAAAAGGTGAAGCTGATGGTGTTGTATCTGCTGGACACAGTGGTGCTACGATGACCTTAGCTACACTGAGACTAGGACGTCTTAAGGGTGTTTCACGTCCTGCGCTTGTGACACTTATGCCAACAAAAGTGGGACGACGTTCTGTCGTTTTAGATGTTGGAGCAAATGTTGATTCAAAACCTGAACATTTAGTAGAGTTTGCTGTTATGGGTGGATGTTATGCAGAAGATGTACTTAACATTAAAGAACCAAGTATAGGGCTCTTAGCAAATGGTGAAGAATCTTCTAAAGGAAATGAAGTTACAAAAGCAGCTTTTAAACTCTTAGAGGGCTATAGAGGCTTTAAAGGGAATGTTGAAGGTGGAGATATTTTCAATGGAAGCTGTGATGTTATCACTTGTGATGGCTTTATAGGTAACTTAGTTTTAAAAACAAGTGAAGGGGTGGCCTCAACTATCTCTGGCCTTATCAAAGATTATATCCGTAAGTCCCCTGTAGCAATTACTGGAGCACTTCTTATGCGTAAGGTATTTAAACTGCTTAAAAAAGAGATTGACTATGCTGAAGTTGGTGGTGCTCCTCTTATTGGGATTAAAGGTTGTGCTATCGTTTCTCATGGTAAAAGTAATGCCAAAGCGATAGAAAATGCAATCTATCAAGCTATAGCATATGTCGATACTGGTGTAAATGAACACATCACATCTCGACTGGCAGAGTTAAAACAAAAGGACAACTAATGGCTTATGCAGCATTCCGCTCGATTGGAGCTTATGTTCCTCAAAAGATTTTAACAAATGAAGATCTTGCACATATGGTAGATACTTCAGATGAGTGGATTACAAAACGTACAGGTATTAAAGAGCGTCATATTGCAGCAGAGGATGAATTTACTTCAGACCTTGGTGTAAAAGCTGCTCAAAAAGCGATAGAGAGAAGTGGTGTAGCACTTGAAGATATCGACATGGTAGTGTGTGCAACAATCTCACCAGATTACTTTTGTATGCCATCAACTGCGACTATTATCTCTACAAAACTTGGAATTAAAAATGTTACAGCATTTGACATTTCAGCTGCATGTACAGGTTTTATCTATGTTCTTTCTATCGCGAAGGCTTTTATAGAGTCTGGTATGAAAAAGAATGTACTTATTATTGGTGCTGAAAAACTCTCTGCTATTACAGACTATAATGACCGTGGAACTTGTATACTCTTTGGTGATGGTGCAGGTGCTGCTGTAATCTCTGCTACTGAGAATAAAGAAGAAGCAATACTTGATGTACATACTGGTGCTGATGGTGAGTATGCTGATCTGCTTATGACTCCAAATGGTGGAAGTGGTTCTGCTCATGATTCTTTAAACCAAGAAGCAGATGGTTGTTTTATGCAGATGAAGGGGAATGAAACTTTTAAGGTTGCAGTTCGTACTTTAACAAAAGATGTAAAAGAGATTTTGGCTGAAAACAACATCTCTTCGGAGTCAATTAAACACTTTGTTCCACATCAAGCTAACTACCGTATTATTAAAGCAGTAGGTGATGCATTAAAGATGAGAGAAGAGCAAGTGATTGTAACAGTTGCTAAGTATGGTAATACATCTGGTGCTTCTATCCCTATGGCTATCAATGATATCTATGAATCTGGTCGTCTTCAAGCAGGCGAAATGATGTTACTTGATGCTTTTGGTGGAGGTCTTACTTGGGGATCTGCACTTGTTCCTTTTTCACCAATAAAATAATACCTTGTCCAACTTTTTCGTTGGACTTTTTTTACTTCACTTTTTGTAAAGCCTCAAAAATTCTCTTATGAAACTTTTTCTCATCTGGTAATAAAAATCTACCATCACGTTGTTTTTCCCCCCACATAGGGTTTGGAAAGTAACTGTCCTCTTTAAATCTTGCCATCACATGGATATGAACACGAGGAAGCATATTTGCGAATGAAGCCATATTAATCTTAGTAGGTTTATAGTAAAGCTTCATCTCCTCTTCGATGATATCGTACACTTCCCATAATCTTATACGTAGCTCTTTAGGAAGATCACCTAACTCTTTATAGGGCTCTTTTGTAAATATTTTAAGCCAAGGGATCTCACTCTCCTCTTTCTCTATATATATTTCATGGTCTTCATAGATAAGTAGATGCATAATATATCCTTTAAGGATGTATTTTATCATAAATAGTTGATATTAAAATGTAAGGGTTGATTGGGAGTTGAGGGGGTTCCCATACAAAGTATGGGAATAATCTAGTAATTAAAAGAGTCTAGATTAGTCTCTATTGCGGTTAGAACTTCCACCTGAACGGCTACGGCTACCACGGTAACCACCACCATCACGGCTTCCTCCGCTACGGCTTCCACCACCACCTGAACGGTTACGGTTGTTGTTACCACGGTAACCACCACCACTTCTTCCACGACCACGACCACGAGAATTTCCACCACGTTGTGCAGCACGAGCTAAAATAGCATCAAGTTTATCTTCAGGGATACCGATGCTACTTGGTCCTTGGATATCTTGTTTATCTAAAATCATAGAGATTAGTTTGTACATAATAGTTTCTTCATCTATGTCTTCTTTAAGACGGTCAAGAAGTTTATGTGCTTCATCATAGATTTTATGATCTTCGATCGCTTGTACCATATTGTCTATAGTACTACTTCTAAGATCTGTTTTACTTGGTACAAATGCATGAGCCATTGAAGTACCAACTTTTTGTTTGATACGTTGAAGCTCTTTAAACTCTAATGGAGTAAGTAGAGTGATAGCCTTGCCTTTTGTACCAGCACGACCAGTTCTACCAATACGGTGAACATAAGACTCAGGATCAAATGGGATATGGTAGTTAAATACATGACTGATGTTATCTACATGGATACCACGAGCAGCAACATCTGTAGCAACAAGTACTTTAACAGAGTTTGATTTAAACCCTTTAATTACTGTTTCACGTTGGCGTTGCTCCATATCTCCATGAAGACCATTAGCTAAGTAACCAGCATTGCTAAGAACATTACTAAGACGATCTACTTCAGATTTTGTTCTACAAAATACAACTGATTTTTTAGTAGTTTCTGAATCCATAAGACGGATGATTGCATCGTCGCGTTCATGTTCATCAATTACATAGTAAAGTTGTTCAATATCAGAGTTTGTAGTCTCACCTTTAGTGATAGAGATAAACTCTGGATTTTTTAAGATTCTACTTGCAAGCGTTTTAATTGGCTGTGGCATAGTAGCTGAGAAAAGAAGTGTTTGACGATTTGTTGGCAAGTATGTGAATATCTCGTTGATATCATCTAAGAAACCCATATCGAGCATCTCATCTGCTTCATCTAGTACAACCATACTTGGTGCAAAATTATCAAGCATATTTTTCTTTAAGATATCTAAAAGACGTCCTGGTGTTGCTACAACAACTGAAGCACCACGAGCTATAAGGTCTAGTTGACGTTTATATGAGCTACCACCATAAACTGTTACAGTTTTAACACCTAAGTTACGACCATATTTAAAGATCTCATCACTTACTTGTGTAGCAAGTTCACGAGTTGGTGTAATTACTAAAAGTTCTACTGAACCATCAAGTTTCATGTTATGAAGAGCTGGAAGTGCAAAAGCAGCAGTTTTACCTGTACCTGTGTGTGCTTGACCAACCATGTCACGACCATCAATAACTAATGGGATTGCTTGTTCTTGAATAGGGGAAGGTGCAGTGAAACCTGCGAATTTAATACTTTTAAGTATCTCTGGTTTTAAACCTAACTCATCAAAAGTTACGATTTCTTCTTCTACTACTGTTTCTACTTGTTTTTCTGTTTGTGCATTTTCTTGCATCATTATCCTTTAACCAAGGAGTAGATACAAGATTGCTCCAAAAGCAAAAATAACCTTCTCCCTGAAATGTGAATGGAATTATACCCAAATATTTCTAAGTTTAATTTAAAGTCTATTCTATTTTTATTTACTTAAGTTTAGAGTGCTACTTAATGGTGTGATTTGACAAAATGTCATATTTATTATTTACATACACAAATTGAGTATAATATCTTAAAATATTTGAGGAATTTTTATGCAAGAAAATTTGTTTGTTATCGTATCTGCTGTTTTATTTGTACTGTTTTTAGTAATACTATTTTTTTATCTTAATGAACGAGGAAGATATAAAGCATTAGAACAAGAGCAACAAGAGCTTAAAGAGGATCTGTTCAAAGAGAAATCTGACCTAGAGTTACAACTTGCTGTACTACATACTCGTTATGAGGAGGAGATCAAATCTTCTAGTGAGAAACTTATTATTTTACAAGAGGCAAAAGAGGAACTCTCCAAGGAGTTTAAACTTCTCTCTAGTCAGATATTTGAAGAGAAATCAAAAAGTTTAAATAGCTCAAACAAAGAACAACTAGAACTTTTACTTAAACCTTTTCGAGAACAAATTACAAGTTTTGCAAAACAGACACAGGAGCAGTTTCAAACAGAACTCAAAGATAGACATTTACTTAAAGATGAGCTTTCGCGTTTACAACAGATGAATGCACAACTTTCACAAGATGCTATCAATCTTACCCATGCACTTAAGGGTGAGAATAAAACACAAGGAAACTGGGGTGAGATAGTTTTAGAAAATATTTTAGAGCAATCTGGTCTTCGTGAGGGTGTTGAGTATGAATTACAAGCCACACTAAAATCACAAGAGGGAAAAAGCTATCGTCCTGATGTTATTATTCACATGCCTCGTGAACGTGACATTATTATAGACTCTAAAGTATCGCTTGTTGCTTATGAGAAATTTATGAGTAGTGAAGATGAAGAGTTGAAACAAAAAGCCTTAAAAGAGCACATAGGAAGTATATCTTCACATATCAAAGGTTTAAGCGAGAAGAAGTATGAGAAACTTGAAGGGGTAAGAACTCTTGATTTTGTTCTTCTTTTTATGCCTATAGAGGGTGCATTTTTATTGGCACTTGAGCATGATGGGGAGTTTTTTAAACGAGCCTATGAGAGTAATATTTTAGTAGTTTCACCATCTACCCTACTCGTAACTCTTCGAACGATAGAGCATATATGGAGAACACAACGCCAAGAGGAACATGCTAAAAAGATAGCTGATGAGGGGGAAGCGATGCTTCACAAGTTAGCTTTATTTGTTGATGAGATGAATAAAATAGGAACACTCTTAGACAATACAAAAAAATCTTATGACACTGCAATGGGAAGACTCAGCTCAGGAAATGGTAATGTGATCAAGCGAGCTGAAAATATGCAAAAACTTGGACTCAAGCTAAAAAAACAGATAGCACTTCGTTCACAAGATCAAGAGAGTGAATAATGAAGCATATAGATAAAAAGATATTCTATGTTATTCTTTTTTTAGCTCTTATATCGAGTCTTCTTACTGCTCTTATTTTAGGTTTTGTCTATGAGGAAAAACTACAAACTTATAAACTCACACAGAAGAAACAACAAAAACAAGAAAAAGAGCTTTTAAAACAAAAACTTCAAGAGAAGTATAAAAAAAGTATGCAACTTTACATCAAAAAAGAGATGGACTCCCTTGAGAAGCAGGAAAAAGAGGCTTTAGCTTTTAAAGTACAAGAAGCATATAAAATTATAAAAATTTTGCAAAAATATACGAAATATAAAAATGTGAAAAAAGAGATTGTTGAGCTCTTTAAAGATAGTGATATCTTTATAAGTGACTATAATGGAAATGTAATCCTTTTAGGAAAACAGCAACTTGGTGATAGCTCACTTGTGGAGTATGTAGATAAAGATGCAAGATCTATAGTCTTAGAAGAGATCCAAAAGGTAAAACGCCACGGAGAAGGTTTTTTAACAACTACAAATAGTGTGAGTGGAGAAAAAGAGGTCATTTTTGTAAAAAATGTAAAAGAGTTAGATTGGTTTATAGGTTCTGTTGTAAAGATTGAAGAGAAAAAGAATCAAAAAATGCAAGAGTATAACAAACTCTTGCAAGGTATCTAAAGGGAGTAAAAAACTTAGTAGGCTACTTGAAGGTTACGTGTTTGTGCATATCTTTTGACGATATTCTCAAGTCTCATCGATACAAAAAATGCTACACCTAAGGTCATAAGTACAGAATATGCATAATCTAAATGGGAAAGATGTGCCAAGACACCAAACCCTAAAAGAGGGATAAGGACAAAGAAAAATCCAACAATAAGTTTAATTTTCATTTTCACACTATTCTCAAAAGCATCTTTATTACCAATAGTACACCCTAGAGGATTTTCTTGAAGCTTTTCTAATTCAAGGAGTACATCTACATTTGGGTCTTTTCGTGTGTAAGAAGACTCCACTTTTTCAAATATATTTTTGACTCTGTTACATAAAAAAGTATCAGTAGTATCTAAAAAAAGTTTTAGCATAATAGACTCACTTATAGTTAATATAAGCTAATTATATCATAAAATAATTAAAACTTATAGCCACCTATAAGGCGTAAAGAAAAAGTGTTGGGTTCATTATCTAAATCTACATGCTCGTATGTACCTGTAAAATAGACACCTTTTTTACTACCATAGCTAAGACGAATACCATTAAGAGCCATAGCACTTTGTGCTATTCCATTTGCATTTTGAGAGTGAGAACTGTCTAGGTTAAAGTAAGTGTATCTATATGCTAACGATAAATTGTCAATACCAACTTTTGAAAAGTTATAAGCAATCTGAGCCTTATATGAAGCAGCATTTTGAAGACTACCCGCTTCAAAAAAGTGAAAAATCATACCATTTGCAAAGTATGCATAACCACCAAATGCACCAAGTGTAGCACCTTGACCCTCTCCATTGGTATATTTGCTTATACCTGTTGCAAACTCAATTCCATTAGAAAAGTCACCATCAAATCTAGCACTATATAAAGTGTAATCAATTTTGGTTGAAGCTTCAGCAGTAGCTAGGTAACCCACCTCTTTAAAGTTTATAAGCTGTGCACCAATATCGTAGTTAAAATCTCCTAGTGAGCTTGTATAATCATACTGTATAAAAAGTGTGTTATACATATCTTGCCCATAATAGTTCCAAACCTGTAAGTTATGGTGTTTATTGTCATTGTACTCTAAAGCAGCGAAGTAGATACCTTTGTTTCCTATCTTTTGCTTATCGTCACTATCAATAAAAGAGGCATCACTCATACTATGAAATTTTGTTCCATCAGTTGCACTATCCCAAACACCAGCCATCTTGTAAAAATAACCTGCAGTTAAATTCAAATTTTCTATAGAGCTATTTTTATAATAAGCGAGTTCAAAACTATTTGCAAGCATATAGTAGTCATCTGTGTCAATCATTGGAGTTGCAAGTTCTTCACGACCAATAAGAAGTTTATTTTCTTTATCTTCATAAGAGAGGTAAGCCTCTTGTAAAATTATAAAAGATTCTCTTTTATTTGGATCGAAAACAAAAGTACGACTTTCATATTTTTCATCATTAATCCCAAAATCAGTAGCACCTGCTAAGGTAAGCTTAGCGCGAATAGGATTACTTTTTGGGCTGCTAATGGAGAGCTTTGGCATGGTGTAAATACCTTGGGAATCGATATGCCCTTTATTTGTATTGGGGTTTGTGGGAACTATATCACCATTTGCGTCTATATTTAGGGGTTTATTTTTATAATCATACTGTACCCAACCTGCACGGATATCTCCAGATATCTCCCATCCATTTAGCATCTCAGCCATAAGGGAAGATGACAATAATCCTAATGAAACTAAAGAGAATAGAATTTTTTTCATTTTGTTGCTTTTATTATTATTGTGCATAAGGATTTAGGTGCAGTTTATTGATTATGTATTTAATTGCTAGTTGTGCACGAACACTATTTCCATAAGTATCTAAAGGTGGAGAAACAACTGCAATTCCAAATTCACCAGGAACAATCGCTATGATACCGCCACCAACACCACTTTTAGCAGGTGCACCTGTGTCATATAACCAATCACCAGCATTGTCATAAAGACCAGCTGTTGCCATAATAGCCATAATCTTTGGTGTATATTTTGCAGCAATAACTCTTGATTTTGTTACAGGGTTGACACCATGGTTTGCAATGGTTGAAGCCATAACAGCTAAATCATGTGAAGAAACATTCATAGAACACTGTTTTGTGTAAACTGTTGTTGCCTCAAGTGGATCACTTCCCATTCTTCCATAAGCATCAAGAAGTTTGCTTATTGCTTGATTTCTTTTATTGTCATTGACTTCAGAATCATATACATCTTTGTTAAGTTTTAAATTACGTCCTGCATAAGCAGACATATTTGCAGAGATTTTTCTCCAACGCTCTTGAGAATCTTTAGCACTTACCCAAGATGTGCTTTGGATTGCACCAGCATTGACAAAAGGGTTTGAAGCACTTCCCCCATGTTGCTCTATGGCAATTATGGAGTTAAAAGCAGCACCCGTGGCGTTTACTCCAATCTTTTCTTGAACAAATTTAGAACCTTTTTCACTCATAACAAGAGCAGCAGTAAAAACTTTAGAGATAGACTGAATAGAAACAAGTTGTTTTGTATTTCCAATCTCATATACATTACCATTTTTATCGACCATAGTAATACCAAAGATATCTGGATCAACTATGTCAAGAGCTTTAATATAGTCGGCATTTTTTCCACCAACATCACCCTTGTATTTTGTATAAGCTTCTTGTAAGACCTGATTAATCTGCTCTTTAGTTAAATCTGCAGCTAAGAGAGAGGAGAAGGAGAAGACAATTAAGAGACCTATTAGAAGTTTGAAGCTCTTGTTTAACATTTAAAATCCTTTTAAAATATTTTATAGTTAAAGTATATCTAAAAACCTATTCAATAAAATTAAATATTGAAATTATAAACTTTTCGCTATCATATTATTATGAAAATTCAAACACAATACAATTATGAAAAAATATGGACAACTACACAAGAGAAAGAGCTTTTAAAAATTATAGAAGAGGAGGTGGGTGATGCTGATCCTGCTGGAACACTTTTGTACATTAAAGAGGCTATCAAAGACTCTAAGGTGATTAGTGTGGGTAGTTGTAAATTTAGAAAAGAGGAATAGATATGGATGATCAGTTAGCAGAGGTTAATAAGTTTTATGAGATTATAATTGAGTTTATTACAAACTACTCGTTTCAGATTCTTGGGGCGGTTATAGTATTTAGCATAGGGATTGTTGCTTCAAAATATGTAAGAACATTTATATTTAATCTTCTTATAAAATATAAGATAGATGAAACACTCAGTGGTTTCACTGCAAATTTTATTAGATTCTTAATCATTGCAATGATGGGGATTATGGCTCTTGGTAAATTGGGAATCTCCATAGCACCATTTATCGCTGCTTTAGGTGCACTTTCTTTAACTGCAGGTTTAGCCCTTCAAGGAAGTGTATCAAACTTTGCAGCGGGAATCATTCTCGTCATTACAAAACCTTTTAAAATAGGAGACACTATTACAGTACATGAAGTGTATGGCGAGGTTGAAGAGATTAAACTTGCATATACTGTTCTTGTAAATGAAGATGGTGAACAGATTACCATTCCAAATAAATATATGATTGGAGATGTTCTTGTCAACTCTTTTAAGTATAGAATTGTTGAGGGGAGTGTAGGTATCGCTTATAATAGTGATGTATCTAGTGCTATTGAGGGAATTAAAAAAATTATTGATGCAGATGAGAATGTAAGTGATAGTGCTGCTATTGTTGGTATAGAAAAATTTAATGACAGCTCCATAGATATAGGTTACAGATACTGGGCACCAACATCGAGTTTTTTTAAAACACAATATAGTATTAATTTTAAAGTACTTGAGTATCTTCGCAAAGAAAATATTACAATTCCGTTCCCACAACGAGAGATAAAAATAGTGGGAGAAAATATTGCTACAAAATAATGATATAGCAAAATTACTTTTAAGAGTTGCTCTTGGGGTACTCATACTTTTTCATGGTATACATAAATTAATTTATGGAGTGAGTGGGGTGGAGGCTATGTTAAGTAATGCAGGGTTGCCACAACTCTTAGCCTATGGCGTTTATGTTGGAGAACTGATAGCTCCCATTTTTATTATTTTAGGTCTTTATGCAAGAGTGGCATCGCTTCTTTTGTCGTTCAATATGCTTATGGCTATCTATTTAGCTTATGGGTTTTCTTACTCCTTATCTAAGTTTGGTGGACTTTCATACGAAACGCCATTACTCTTTATGATAATGTCTCTTTTAGTTTTTCTTTTTGGTTCTGGTAGATATAGTGTAAATACAAAATAGGAAATATAGGTGCAAAAAAATAAAAAAATAGATAAAGTTTCATGGTACCAGTCACTAAGTACCAGACTTCTATTTTGGTTTTTAGCACTCTCTTTAATCCCTTTAATAACAGTGATGTATATTAACAATGAATCAACAACACAAAATATTAAAGAGGACACCTACAAAACTCTTCAAGAAACACTTGCTCTTCAAAAAAAGTTTTTAAAAAATTGGTTTTATTATAGAGAGATTGATGTTTCAAACTGGTCTCAAGTGGAAAAAAATGTAGATTTTTTGCGCTTACTCAAAACAACATTCAAGCAAGAGAAGCTTCCTCTTAACGAGTTCCTTAAAACAAAGAATTACCAGGAAATTGTTGATCAGATGGAAGATGATATGCTTACATTAAAAAGTCATTATGATTATATATATGACATTTTTTTGATTGATGCAGAAGGAAATATTCTCTATACCGTGGAGGAGGAGGATGACTTAGGGACAAATCTCCTTGATGGTAAATATGCAAAGACAAAATTTTCTCATGCCTATAGACAAACATTAGAAGATGGTTTTATGCATTTTTCTGACTTAGAGCTTTATGAACCTTCTGCGGGAATAATAGCAGGTTTTATAACAGCACCTTTGATTAATAAACAGGGTAAAAGAATTGGAGTTTATGCAATACAAATTCGCCTAGACAGAATCTATAAACTTTTTGAGAGTGATTTTGAAGAAAATTTATTTATTAATTATTTAGTGGGAGAAGATGGTTATTTACGAAGTGCAATTAACTCAAAGGATGAGATTTTAAAATTAAAAATTGATACACTTCAATATCAAGAGTGGAGAGGAGATTGTCAGTCAACTCGTAAGCTTATGGAACATAAAGAGAGTATTTTAACTTATACAAACCCTTTTGGTGTAGCTGTATATGGAATTCATAAAAATATAAATATTCTTGGTGTGCAGTGGGGACTTATTAGCGAGATAGAGGTGAAAAAAGTACATGCTATTACTAGAAAAGTTGTAGAGGAGTCTTTGTTCATCTTTTTTTTCACAGGCTTTATTGTTACTGTCATAGCACTGCTTATCTCTCGACATATAGTAAAACCGATTGAAAATCTTTCTCGTACTGCCATAAAGTTTGCTGATGGTAAACGCGATGTAGTAGCTGATGTGGAGACCAAAGATGAGATAGGACAACTCGCAAACTTCTTCAATAAAATGATAGAGGTGATCAGTCGAGATGAGATTAAACTCAAAGAGGCTCATCAAATAGCACAGGAGAGTGTAAAAACAAAGTCTGAATTTTTAGCAAGTATGTCACATGAGATTAGAACACCTATGAATGGTGTTATAGGGATGTTAGGATTGCTTCTAAAAACAGACCTCGATGAGTCACAACGCCATCAAGCATATTTGGCACAAAGTAGTGCAAATGCATTGTTGTCGTTAATCAATGATATCTTAGATTTTTCAAAAATTGAGGCTGGAAAACTTGAGATAGAAAAAATTGATTTTGATATACGTAAAGAGATTGGAGATTTTGCTGAAGCTATTGCATTTAGATCTCAAGAGAAGGGTGTAGATATCGTTCTAGACCTTGTGGGTATAGAGCAAACTATAATCTCTTCAGATCCGGGAAGAATTCGTCAAATACTCACAAATATAGTAGGGAATGCTGTAAAGTTTACTAATGAGGGGTATATCCTTATCGCAGCAAAACTGCTTCCTATAGATGATGCAAAAGCAAAACTGATTATAGATGTGAAAGATACCGGGATTGGGATACCACGAGATAAGATAAAAACTCTTTTTGATTCTTTTACACAGGTAGATGCTTCTACAACAAGAAAATATGGTGGAACTGGACTTGGACTGGCGATTGTAAAGCAATTATGCCAACTTATGGGTGGTGATGTAAGAGTTACAAGTATAGAGGGGCAAGGGAGTTTGTTCCGTGTTGAGATAGAAGTTGGAGTAGTAGATAAGGCTTCACTTGTTATTCCTCAAATCCCACTCAAAGGAAAAAAATTGCATCTTATAGATTCTAAAGAGATGGATGTGAAAGTGCTGAGAAAACAACTTGAGCATTGGAAGATGCAAGTGAGTAGTTCAGATAACTTAAAAGATGGTATTGCTACACTTGATGAAACATACAGTGTTGTCTTTGTAGATATCCATTTAGTTTCTAAAAATGTAGAGGCTTTTGCCCAAAAGTTTAAAAAATCTCCAAAACTTCAGGGGATTAAGTTGGTGATTATGACCTCTATTGTGAACCGTGGAGATATTAATCTTTTTAGTCGCTCTGGATATGATGCCTATTTTCCAAAACCGGTGACTACAAGTGATCTTTTTAATGCTTTAAATGTACTCTCAAAAGATTTTATAGGTTTAAAAGAGCTAGATAAAAAAAGAGAAGGACCAAAAGATAAAAAGATAAAATGGCCAAAAGGTGTCAAACTACTTCTTGTGGATGATAACACTACAAATCAGTTAGTTGCCAATGGTATCTTAGATTCTTTAGGTCTGAGTGCAGATATAGCCAATAATGGAAAGGATGCTATCGATATGATGCTCAAAGCACATAAAGAGGGGGAACCTTACTCCTTGGTGTTTATGGATTGTCAAATGCCTATTATGGATGGGTATGCGGCTACTATTGCGATCAAGAAGGGGGAGGCAGGAAAGCTTTACAAAAACAGACCGGTGATAGCAATGACGGCAAACGCCATGCAGGGAGACAAAGAAAAATGTTTTGCTGCAGGGATGGATGACTATATAAGTAAGCCTATAGATCCTGAACTCCTTAAAACAAAACTTATCCATTACCTTTTAGAAGGCAAGCTTGAGTATGAAGAGTATCATAAAGTCAATCCTCAAAAAGTGCAACAAGCAAACGACACTATTGATAAATCTATATGGAATAAAGATGAGGTTTTAGTAAGACTTGGCGGTTCGGAGAAGATTTTAGAGAAGATCTTAGATGTGTTTCAAAAAGAGATGCAAGAGGAGATAGAAAAACTCTCAGAAGCACTTCAAAACAAAGATAGAGAGAACATAAGGCTTCATGCTCACACTATTAAAGGGGCATCTTCAAATATGGGTGCAAGTAAGGTTCAACATCTGGCAAAAGAGATTGAACACTCTTCTAAAGAGGAAGATTTTGAAGTGTTAAAAGAGAAGTATCAGCTTTTACAAAGAGATCTAGAAGAACTCTTACATCTACTTCCTTAGATTTGTTTTTATGGGTGAGGTACTCTTAAAGTAGAGTTTAGACTCCATCCAATAAGTCCCATCAAAGCGATCACTACGATTGCTGGGATGATTGCATATGTGTTGGCAAGATAGACTAACCAAAGTAAGATAGCTCCAAGTGGAGTTGGAACACCAGTAAAGTATTTTTCAACTTCCCCTGCATCGGCATTGATATTGAAATGGATAAGACGACGTAGTCCTGAAATAACATAATAGATACTTGTAATTGCAGCTACTATAAGTGTTCCACCATCTAAATGAGATGCATATACAGCTTGAAAAATTAAAAAGACAGGAACAAGTACAAAGCTTAAAAAGTCTGCAAAACTATCGAGTTGTATGCCAAATTCATTACTTAGCTCATATTTCCGAGCGATTTTACCATCAAATATATCAAAAGCTCCCCCAATCCATGCAAGGATAATTGCAAGAAAAAAGTTGTTTTGAGTGATAAAATAGACGGCAAGTAAACCTGCTGTAATATTGACAAAGGTAAAAAGGTTTGCAAGATTAAAGTGTGAAGAGGGTGTCCATAAAAATTTCATATAATGCCTTGGTTTTTTTCTAAGTCGAATTATAGCAAAATTCAAAAATATCATAAAGAGTAATTCAATAATAATAAACATTATCATTATTAAGTATTTTATAAGTTGATAACTACTATCATTAGTATAGAAGTTGTTGTCATAAGCTCTTATTTAATAGATAACAATTATAATATCGCCAAAAAGAAGAATATTTTAAAATGAATACATTATTAGATTGTCATAAAGCTTGTCGTGTAAGAGTGGTGAAACTTAATGCTCCTACAGCATTAAAACAAAGACTTATCTCTTTTGGTATTATGAAAAATGCTACGATTGAAGTTCTCGAGCATACCCCTGCAAAAAGTACTATAGAGATAAAAGTGGGAAAGATGCGTGTAGCACTTCGTGGTGAAGAAGCTAAAATGATAGAGGTAGAAAAAATATGAACCAAGAAGAAGATGTAAAATCTTGTCCCGTTATTGCTAATCACATTAAAGTTGCTCTTGTTGGGCAGCCAAATGTTGGAAAGAGTATGCTTATCAATTCTGTAAGTAATGCTCACTTACATGTTGGAAACTTTTCAGGTGTTACAGTTGATAAAAAAGAGGTATTGTTTGATTATGACAACTATCATTTTACTGTTGTAGATCTCCCTGGAACCTATGCATTTACAGATTATACCATTGAGGAGCGTGTAACACATGACTACTTGTGTGCAGAGCAATATGACATTATTATCAATGTAGTAGACTCAACCAATCTTGAAAAAAACCTACAGCTTACAGCTGAACTGCTTACGATGAGTAAAAAAGTGATTATCGCTTTAAATATGACTGATGAAGCGGAAAAAGAGGGGATCGAGATTGATGCTGAATATATGTCTGAACTCATTGGTGTTCCATGTATCAAAGTTTCTGCTGTAGCAAAAACAGGGATAGATGAGCTTATAAAAGCGGTACTCAAAAAACATACAAGTTCTAAAAACAAACCAAAACTTGTTTTTAGTGAGCCTGTTGAAGAGGAGATTGCTCGTCTTGTTTGGTATCTAGATAAGCATAAATATAAGGCTAACAATAGCTATAGAAATATAGCTATTAACCTTTTAAAGAATAATAAAAAAACATATGAAAAGTTACATAAAAATCCTATATGGACGGAACTACAGCCTATACTGATAGAGGCTAGTAAACACATAGAACTACATCACGATAGCGATGATATCAAAGAAGCTTTCGCTGAGGAGTATGCTTCTTTTAATCGAGGTATAGTTACTGAAGTAGTAAAACAAAAAAACAATCAAGCAAAAAAAACACTGACTGAAAAAATAGACTCTATCTTAATTCATCCAGTGTTTGGAATTCCAATTTTCTTATTTTTTATGTGGAGTTTATTTCAGCTAACTTTTGAGATTGGTGCTATTCCAATGGAATATATAGATAGCTTTTTTGGATGGTTTGGAGATGTACTTGGTTCAACAATTCAAAATGATGATATGCGCTCTTTAGTTGTTGATGGTATTATTGGTGGAGTGGGTGCCGTAGTTCTTTTTGTACCAAATATTGTTATTTTATTTATTGGGATAGCACTCCTAGAGAGTACTGGGTACATGAGTAGGGTTGCCTTTTTGCTTGATGGGTTTTTTCATAAATTTGGTCTTCATGGACAAAGTTTTATACCACTTGTAACTGGTTTTGGGTGTTCTATCCCTGCATATATGTCTGCACGTATCTTAAAAAATGATAGAGATAGATTACTTACTTTATTTATCATAGGGTTTATGTCATGTGGAGCTAGGCTTCCGGTATATGTACTCTTTGCAGGTGCTTTTTTCTCAGCAGATATGGCGGGAAATGTTCTTTTTATCATCTATATAAGTGGTGCTATTATGGGTCTAATCGCTGCTAAAGTACTCAAACTTACTGCATTTAAAGGTGTAGATGAACCTTTTGTTATGGAAATGCCAAAGTATAGACTTCCAACACTCAAACTAATCTGGCATACAGTACTTGGTGAGACTATGATGTATTTGAAAAAAGCGGGTACTTTTATCGCAGGTGCTGCGATGCTTATTTGGTTTTTAAGTAATTATCCACATAATTTACAACTTCAAACAGAGTATGCACAAAAAATAGAACAAACACAAGATATTGCAGAACAGGCAAAGTTAAAGAATGAACTTGCAGAACACTCTTTAGAGCAAAGTTACCTTGGTCGTATAGGTAAGTTTTCAGAGCCAGTTTTTGAACCTTTGGGTCTTGATTGGAAGATGAGTATTGCACTTCAAGCAGGTATAGCAGCCAAGGAGGTTGTTGTATCAACTCTTGGCGTTTTATACTCTTTAGGAGCAGATGTCGATGAAAACAGTAGCTCATTAGCAGATGCAATCAGGGCAAATATCCCTTTTGCTTCAGCTGTTTCTTTCATTGTAGTGATTATGATCTACTTACCATGTTTTGCAGCTAGTATTGTATTTACGCGTGAAGCTGGACATATTAAGTACTTCTTTTACCTCTTCTTTTTCACATCGATAGCAGCATATATTATGGCATTTATTGCTTATAATCTTACAAAAATGTTAGTTTAGGTATACTATTGCTATCTCATTAATTTAGGAAGTTACAATGGCGAAACTGTTAGTTGTTGAAGGAAGTAACATTGTAAAGGGTGTGTTTAAAGAGATTCTTGATAAAGAAGGGGAGTTTGATTATGAACTTGTTGGGACTTATGAAGAGGCGAAAGAACTTCTTAATAAAACTAGGTACGAATATGCAATCGTAGAGAGAGTTCTTAAAGATGCTCCCAATGGTGAAATTATTGCACTTCTCAATAAACACAATGTAGCACCTCTTCTATTTACAAAAGAGATAGATGAAGATTTTTTTGATTCTTTTGAGGGTGCTCAAATTGTAGATTATATTATAAAACATAAATACAATAACATTACCAATGTTGTAAAAAGATTACAACAGCTTCAATCAAATAAAAAAACAACAGTACTAGTTGTGAATGACTCTCATATATATGGAAGTTATCTTAAACAAAACCTAGTCTTACACAGTTTTAAAGTTCTGAGTGCAACTAACAACGAAGAAGCTTATGAAAAATTGGAGCTCCATCCTGAGATCTCTCTAGTTGTTTTAGATGATAGCAAGCCTTATGTTGATGCTATGGAACTTATCAATAAAATAAGACAGTATAAACAAAGTGAAGATATAAAAATATTATATATTGCTCCAGAGAGTAACTCTTATGAGACAAGTTCTCTTTTAAGTGCTGGTGCCGATGATTTTATCGTCAAACCTTTTTCTCGCCATGAATTCTACTTAAGAGTTTACCAAAATATTAAAAAAGTCTGTTAGGATTAGCACATGCAAAAAATATTAATGATTGAAGATGACTTAGAACTAGCAGAGATACTCACAGAGTATCTTGAGCAGTTTGAGTTTGAGGTTATCACTGAAGATGACCCTTTTAAAGCCGTAAGTATATTGAAACTTGAACCTTTTGATTTAGTAATACTAGATTTGACTCTACCTGGAATGGATGGGCTTGAAGTATGTGAAGCAATTCGTGAACGCCAAGATATCCCTATTATTATCTCAAGTGCACGCTCAGATGTAACAGATAAAATAAAAGCACTAGAACTCGGTGCTGATGATTATATGCCAAAGCCATATGACCCTCGTGAACTTGAAGCACGTATACACTCAGTACTACGTCGTTATGAGGCAAAGAGTGAGCAAAAAGCGGAAAATAAATCTGATTTTAAATGCGATAAATCTACAATGGTTATTACTTATAAGGGTCGTAATATTGACTTGACAAATGCAGAGTTTGGAATCCTTTCTTATATGATTTCTAAGCAAGGTCTTGTTGTGTCTCGTGAAGATCTCATTCATAATGTAAATGCAATCAATGAAGACTCATCAAACAAAAGTATAGATGTTATGGTTGGACGTATTCGCAATAAACTTGGAGATAAATCTCTTATTGAATCAGTTCGTGGTGTAGGCTACAAACTTTTAAAATAGGCAAATTTTTTTGAAACAACATGCTGTTCTTATCACGGTTCTTTTTGCACTTTTTGTAACATTAACGAGTGTAAGTGCCATCTTTTGGGAATTTTATAAACTTAATAAACAGCAGTATATTGACCATATTTTTACAAAGTATTCAGTTATCGTACAAATCTATAAAGAGCATCAACAGCGAAGAACTTCAGAGGTGATGCTTGAGGCTAATCTTGCTGTCTATGATCTTCAAATTATTAAAGATAAAAAAACTAAAAATATCATTCAAAAAAAAGCAAAAATACTTAAAGAGGAGGGGTTTAAACGTATTAACTCCTCTGTAATGTTAAGTGACCAAGGGCTTTATACTCGTAATACTGTCAGTAAACTCAAAGCGATTATGTACGATTATAAGCATGTTATCTACTTTAAGATTGAAGGCCCATCAGGGCATATAATCATAAAAGATGAGAAGTTGAAGCCCTATAAATATGGAAGTATTTTATATGCTTACTCTACCATTTTTGTTATCATCACACTCTCATTTTTACTTATACTTCACAAATTACGCCCACTTATTCGCTTGAGAAAAAAGATAGCTCGTTTTGGTGATGGAGATATGAGTGTTTCATTTAAAACAAACAATTGTGATGAGATAGGCCTCGTTTCAAATGAGCTAGAATCTGCTAGAGAAAAGATAGAGCAACTTCTGGATTCTCGTACACTCTTTTTACGTAATATCATGCATGAACTTAAGACGCCTATAGCCAAGGGAACGATTGCTACACAGATGCTAGATTCACAAAAGCAACGTGATAGATTCAGTTCTATTTTTACCCGTCTTGAAGCACTTATTAATGAGTTCGCTATGATAGAAGAGGTAACAAGTGATAGTGCAAAAAATGATTTTCATGAGTATAGATTGATTGATATTATTGATGGTGCTATAGATATGGCGATGGTTGAGAGAGAGCATGTCAGTGTTAATGTCCCAGCAGATATCAAGATAGAAGCCAATTATAGACTCTATACAACAGCAATAAAAAATATGATCGATAATGCGATGAAGTACTCTCCTGATGCTCATATAAAGATCCATATGATTAAAAATGAGCTTTGTTTTGATAGTAAGGGGGAGTGTATAGCACATCCTCTTCAGTACTATATAGAGCCCTTTACAAAAGATAATCCATCTAAAAATAGTTTTGGACTTGGGCTCTATCTTGTTGATTCGATTTTAAAAGCTCATGGGCAAGTTTTAGCACATGAGTATCATGATGGAGTAAATCGCTTTATTTTTGCATAAGTTTTCTAGTGTAAACTAAGGCAATGAATAAGATAACATACACTTTTCTTGTCGCATTTTTTGCTGCTTCATTTTTTTCTTTTGGCTGGTTAAGTCATTCAGCATATATGCCTGGAAAACGTATTAAGAAACCATCATTACTAGATAAAATAAAAAAAGAAAAGATACTTAATGTTGTTCTTCTTAACTCCCCCTCAACATATTTTATTGGAAGTGAAGGAAAACAAGGTTTTGAATACGATCTCTTAAAATCGTATGCTGAGTATCTTGATGTCGATTTAAATATAACTACGGCACATACAGTAAAAGAAGCTATAGAGCTTAGCACACTTCCAAATATCCATATCACATCTGCATCTTTAGCAAAAACCCCCCATCGAGAAAAGATTTTTCATTTTGGGCCCACCTATTTTGAGGTTCAAGAGCAGGTTATTTGTCATCGTGGTATGTTACATACTTCTCAGTTCCCTCGCGATGTTGAAGATTTAGAGGGTTTAACTATTACAGTTGGTACAGGAACAAGTTACAGTGAAACGATCACAAAATTACAAAATGATGGTTTTGATATCAATGCAACCTTTACAGATGAGTACTCAACTGAAGAGTTGCTTGCACAGGTTTCTAAGCATGAGATAGATTGTACTATTGCTGATTCAAATGTGTATGCGATTAATTTAAGATACTTTCCTGAGATAGCACTTGCATTTGCTATTAGTGGGAGAGAACAACTTGCATGGGTACTGCCAAAGAATACAAAAGATTTAGAATCAGATATGTATACATGGCTCAATGGTTTTAATCAAAGTGGAGCTATGGCTCAGCTCAAAGACCACTACTACTCTTATGTTCTCTTTTTTGATTACTACAATACAAAAATGTTTTATAAACGGGTAAAATCAAGACTACCAAAATATAAAAAGTATTTTGAAGAGGCAGCAAGAAAATACAATATTCCTTGGACACTTTTAGCATCAATCTCTTACCAAGAATCGCATTGGAACCCTAAGGCAAAAAGTTTTACGGGTGTAAAAGGGCTTATGATGCTTACTCGCCATACAGCAAAACTTTTAGGGGTGAAAAATAGACTTGATCCAAGAGAGAGTATCATTGGTGGAACGCGACATATAAAACAGATGATTCGTAATGTTCCAAAAGAGGTTGAGGGGGAAAATAGACTTAAATTTGCACTTGCAGCCTATAATATAGGGATGGGGCATATCTATGATGCTCAAAAGTTAGCACAAAAAATAGGTCTCAATAAAAATGTCTGGAGTGATTTAAAGATAGTATTACCATTGCTTTCACAAAAAAAGTATTATAAAAATATGAAGTATGGGTATGCTCGAGGTGAAGAGCCTGTCAAGTATGTTGAAGCGATCTATAACTATAGAAATATTTTAGAAAATAATATTGAAGATACTCAAAAAAAAGAGAAAAAAAAAGAGAGTTCTAATTAAAGAACATCTCCATCTTTACCATCACTAAGAGCTGAAAGAAAACTTTCCATATCATATTTTACTCTATACTCTGGTGTCATAATGTGAATGAGTATATCACCCAAATCAACAACAACCCAGTCACCACTTTCATCAACATAGTTAAAACTTTCATCTGGTTTGAGCTCATTTTTCAAATGATCTAAAAGTGCAGTAGTATGTTTTATACCTAAACTTGATGCGATAATTGCATAATCAACAAAGTAATTTTTTTCTTTAAGGTCAAAAACCTCAATACTCTCTGCTTTGTTCTTATCTAATGTTGCTGTGATTCTTTCTATTCTATTTTGCATTGTTTTCCTTATAAAAGTCTGCTATTGTTTGTGCACACTTTGGTATTAATTTTGTTATATCCATTGTATCTCTTAGCTGTGAAGAGGAGATCTCCTCTTGTACATCTAAAGATAAAAAGTTTTCTGGAATCTCTATCTTATCTCTAGTAGCAACTATAAAAGTTACTTTCGTGCAAAGCTCTTCATATCTTTCCCATTGGTGCAAAGAAGCGAGGTTGTCTGCTCCAATAACGAGGTAGATTTTGCTGTAACTTTTTAAAAGATAGTTTACACTCTCAATCGTAGGAGTTTTTTTCCCTTGAGTCACTTCATAGTCACTGATTATTACCTGTTTCTCATCAGAAAATATCTCATGAAGCCATTGAAGTCTTAGTGCAGAAGAAGCATGAGACTTAGTTTTAAAGGGATTTAAAAAAGTTGGCATTATGACAATCTTATCAATTTGCTCAAGTTTTTTTAAAGCCTTTATGATGGCTAGATGACCGATATGCGGAGGGTCAAAACTCCCTCCAAAAAGTGCAATAGTTTCCATTCTTAAAGCGAATTATAACCAAACTTTAGATAAAATAACCAACTTTTAAAATTATAGGAAATATAATGGCACTAAAAATAGCAATTAATGGATTTGGTAGAATCGGTCGCTGTGTAGCTAGAATCGCTGCAAAGAGAGATGATGTAGAGATAGTAGCTATAAACGATATGGCTAGCATGGATATGATGCTTTACCTTTTAAGAAATGATTCTGTTCATGGAACATTTCAAAGTAAAGTGGAACAATTAGATGATGAAAACATCGCTATTGATGGAGATAAAATCAGAGTATTTTCTGACCGTGATCCTAAAAACCTAAAATTTGCTGATTGTGGTGCAGATATGGTTCTTGAGTGTACAGGTGTATTTCTTACACAAGAATCAGCACAAGTGCATATTGACAATGGTGTAGAAAAAGTGCTTTTCTCTGCTCCTGCAAAAGATAAAGCAACACCAACATTTGTAATGGGTGTAAATGAAGAACTTTATGATGGTCAAAAAATAGTTTCAAATGCTTCTTGTACAACAAACTGTCTTGGTCCTGTTGCTCGCGTTCTAGATGATGCTTTTGGGATTGAAAAAGGTCTTATGACAACAATTCACTCTTATACAAATGATCAAAATATCTTAGATGTAAAACATTCAAAAGATAAACGCCGTGCTCGTGCAGGTGCTATCAATATGATCCCTACAACTACTGGTGCTGCAAAAGCAATTAGCCTTGTTATGCCTCAACTTGAAGGTCGTTTACATGGTCAATCTGTTCGTGTTCCAACACCAGATGTTTCTATGGTAGATTTAAATGTAGTTGTTAAGAAAAACACTACAAAAGAGGAAGTGACAAAAGTATTTAATGAGGCTGCAGAGGGTCGTCTTAAAGGTCTTTTACTTATGGACAAAGAGATGAGAGTTTCTCAGGACTTCGTTGGTTGTGAGTATAGCTCAATAGTAGCAGAAGATTTAACTCAAGTTATTGGTGGTGACATGGTGAAAATCATGGCATGGTATGACAACGAGTGGGGTTACTCAATGCGTTTAGTAGACATGGCTCTACATATCTCTAAGTAGGGATCTGATTTGGAACTTTTACATTTAAAAAATTTAGATTTAGAAAACAAAAAAGTTTTTATTCGATGTGATTTTAATGTCCCAATGGATGAGTTTGGAAATATCTCTGATGATAGACGTATTCGCTCTGCTGTTGCAACCATTAACTATTGTTTAGACCAAGATTGTGCTGTTATCTTAGCTTCACATCTAGGTCGTCCAAAGGGTGAAGTGGTAGAAAAATACTCTTTAGCACCTGTTGCTCGTCGTTTACAACAACTTCTTAAACGCCATGTGGAGCTAGCAAGTGATGTTGTAGGTGAAGATGCGATGCAAAAAGCAAAAGATCTACCACGTCATGAGGTACTTCTTTTAGAAAATCTTCGTTTTGAAGCTGGCGAGACAAAAAACGATGAGGCACTTTCAAAAAAACTTGCTTCAATGGCAGATTTTTATGTGAATGATGCCTTTGGTGTAAGTCACCGTGCACATGCATCTGTAGAGGGGATCACTAATTTCTTTGACACTCAACATAAAGCAGCTGGTTTTTTACTAGAACGTGAGATTCAATTTTTTGGAAAACTTATCAATAACCCTGTTCGTCCTTTTGCCGCTATTGTAGGTGGTTCAAAAGTATCTGGAAAGCTTGAAGCACTTGTAAATCTTTTACCAAAAGTGGACAAGATTTTCATTGGTGGTGGGATGGCTTTTACATTCCTAAAACAGATGGGGTATGATATTGGAGCTTCTTTAGTTGAGGATGATTTACTTGAAGATGCACAACACATTATGGATGAAGCAAAAAAACTTGGTGTAAAACTCTACTTACCAGTAGATGTTGTTGCAGCAGATAAATTTGCAGAAGATGCAGTAAGTAAACTTGTTACTGCTCAAGAGATTCCAAATGGTTGGATGGGTCTTGACATTGGTCCTGCGACTGTAAGACTTTACCGTGAAGGTCTTAATGATGTACAAACTGTACTTTGGAATGGCCCTATGGGTGTTTATGAGATGGAGAAATTTGCTCGTGGCAGCTCGAAGATAGCTCATTTTGTAGCAGATTCTTATGCAACTACAGTTGTAGGTGGTGGTGATACTGCTGACCTTGTGCAACGTATAGGTGTCGATGAAGAGATGAGTTTCATCTCAACTGGTGGTGGAGCATCACTAGAGTTACTAGAGGGTAAAATACTTCCGGGTGTAGCACCTTTAATTATAAAAGAGGACTAAAAGATGATCATAGCAGCCAACCTAAAAACAAATTTAACTCGTAAACAAACAAGTGAATATATAGAAGAGTTAGAAAACTATCTTAAAAAGAGCGATTCAACTCAAGAAGTTTTAGTGTTTCCTGCTACATCAAGTTTGGATTCTTTTGATGGTGGAGTTACTGTAGGTGCTCAAAATGCATATGCAACAAAAAATGGTGCGTTTACGGGTGAGATAGGGCTTGATCATTTAGATGAATTTTCAATTAAAACGATTCTTATAGGTCACAGTGAACGTCGTCATATTTTAGGTGAAACGCAAACTACTATTATAGAGAAGTTTAATTTTTATAAAAATCTTGGTTTTAAGATTGTTTATTGTGTGGGTGAACCACTTGAAAAACGTGAAGCTGGTAAGGATGAGATGATGGAATATATATCTTCTCAATATGAAGGGATAGATACCGAATATGAAAATCTTATCATCGCTTATGAACCAGTATGGGCTATAGGGACAGGTCTAACACCTACACTTGAAGATATTCAACAAATCCATAGCGAACTGAAAATAAAATCAAAAGCACCACTTTTATACGGTGGGAGTGTAAAAGTGACAAATGCAAAAGAGGTTCTAGCACTTGAAAATGTAGATGGCATTTTAGTAGGAAGTGCTGCTTTATATGCAGAGCACTTTTGCAGCATGATATCGTATGCAGATCAATTAACAAATAAACAGGAGAGATAGAGAATGGTAATGAAGGGGAAAAAGGGTCTTATCGTTGGGCTTGCAAACAATAAATCGATAGCATATGGGATTGCAAAATCTTGTGCAGCTCAGGGTGCTGAGATGGCATTTACATACCTCAATGATGCACTTAAAAAAAGAGTTGAGCCTATTGCTAAAGAGTTTGGGAGTGAATATGTATACGAGTTAGATGTATCTAACCCTGAACATATGGATGGACTTGCTGAAAAAATTGAGAAAGATTTTGGAAAGATTGACTTTTTAGTACACTCTGTGGCGTTTGCTCCAAAAGAGGCACTCTCTGAGCCTTTTATGAAAACTACTAAAGAAGCCTTTGAAATTGCTATGAATGTATCAGTATATTCTCTTATAGATTTGACCAATAAGTTAGAATCTGTTCTTAGCGATGATGCTTCTATATTAACACTCTCTTACCTTGGTGGACCAAAATACATTGTAAACTACAATGTTATGGGTGTAGCAAAAGCAGCACTTGAATCTACTGTTCGTTACATGGCAGTCGATTTAGGAAAAAAAGGGCAACGTGTCAATGCGATCTCTGCTGGACCTATCCGTACTCTAGCAGCAGCAGGCATTGGTGATTTTAAACAGATTCTTAACTGGAATGAAGTAAATGCACCACTTAAACGCAATGTGACAACTGATCAGGTTGGAAACTCTGCTATGTATCTTCTAAGTGATCTAGCTTCAGGAGTTACTGGTGAAGTACATTATGTTGACAGTGGTTACAATGTAATGGGGATGGCTGCGGCTGAGACAAATGAAGAGGGAAAAACTGTTTTAGCTTGGGATGCTAAGTAAGTAGGAATTTTCCTACTTACCAATTACTGGCAGAGAGTTCATCTTTTGGACATTGGACTCTGTTTTGTCATTTTCATGAGCCTTCATATAGGCACCTGCTTTATCTACATACTCTTGCAGAGTAAAATTTCTATCTTTATCTTCAACATAAGTAGTTTTTTGTTCTATTGAACTTGCAGAATCTTCTGTCGAACCTTCCAAAGTATTACTTTTTGAAACTGATTCTTGTTTTTCAGCTTTCATATACTTTTTTCTTATAGTTGGATCTTTTTCAACAGTAGGTGTCCAGTCATCCTTTAACCAACCATCGAGACTATGTTGCATGAAACCACCATCTTTAGTTGCTGATGTTGGTGAAACACTGCTAAGAGCAGTGTTCTTTGTAGGTGTCGGTGCATTAGAACCTCCACAGGCAGACAGTAGAATTACGCTAGATATTGTTAGTGTTAGGGTTGTAATATTTTTCATGGAGATATTATACACTATAAAACTGCCTAATTTTTATACAGTGTTTCTAAGAATAGTTTTATAAAGGTGTGTTATACTTTTGCAAATTGAAATATAGAGGAGAATATATATGAAATTTACAAAAATGAGTTTAGTAGCAGCGCTACTAGTTGGTTCAAGTGCATTCGCAATTGA